>Ga0307509_10009823_pt1 | contig 11853 bp, 6 predicted proteins | sample 10_EM_MG_FD_202245 | JGI IMG/M metagenome (GOLD analysis project Ga0307509, IMG submission 202245) | Populus trichocarpa ectomycorrhiza microbial communities from riparian zone in the Pacific Northwest, United States - 10_EM | ecosystem: Host-associated > Plants > Roots > Unclassified | place... | reverse complement strand
GCTTAAACTGATATCAGAAGTCTTGAAACAGAAATTCTCATTTACTACGGAACTTCTTTCACAATTAGGTAAACAGTAGATTTTGATACTTGTTATTTAGGCTCCTCATCTGAGTTTCTTTGTACTGCCTCCCTTCTGAGTGCACGCAATCATTTATGTTTGTTTGTTGATGCAATTTATAAATATCTTATCTTTCATTAATTGCTGTAGGTTTTCTTAGTCAAACTAGCACTGGGGATTTCTTGAAGATCATAGCGCTTGCATGCATTTGTACCATCCATAATCATGGATTTGAAATGTTGTCCTCATTTTCAGCAGTTGTGCAGAATACTCCTTGCACTCCAATTGGGCTTTCCATCTTGAGAGCTGGTCTAATCAAATCGGTTCTGTTATCAATTCATACATCAAGATCCAGACAGAACCACGATAATAACTCCTCTCATGGTATATAACTCATCCATTGTTAAAATATTTTTAAAAATGATTTTGGTTTTTGCTTTATGACTATTCTAAAATGTGCAAGTGTTTCTGATACTGGCTACCATCTATTTTTACTGATGAGAAGGCTTAAAACTAAGTTTAAACCTTAGGGAGATGTTAATAAATATTAGCATCAGAACCTCTGACATGATATGGTGAGTTTCCAGTGCAAAGATTATTTCTGTAGCTTTTCTGATTATTTTACCATGTTGCCTTTATTAATTTTTAGACTTCTAACATGATCCTGTTTGACCATGCCTTTTAATTCCTCTGTTGTGAAAACTCTATCAGGTTTTTAATATATTTTTCTTGTTCAGAGAAAAAGATAGTATCATTTCTCAATGCAATTGGACAAAAGTTTCTTTCAGTATATCGATCATGTGGAACCCCCATTGCCCTTCTGACAATTCTTCTTTCGGTGTACCAAGTAAGACCTAATTTTATTTCCTTTGGCTACCTGTTCTTCCTTCTACTGTGGGTGATTGGAAGACAACTTGTGGGGAAGACAAAAAAGCGCCTTTGGTTACCACTGAAAGTTTATGCAGTTGTGGTGTTTATTCTCATTTATGGCTTGAGTGTCTTCTCCAGTTTTCGCACATGGTTGTCCAGGATGGTTGATGTTTCTTTTGCCTTTGCATATAAACCAGAAGCTTCCATTTTGGAAAATATATGGGAGTCCCTTGCTGTGTTGATTGTGATGCAACTTTATAGTTACGAGAGGAGGGAAAGCAAGAACTCACAATCACGTTATGTTAATGCACCAAAAAAATGTTCCCTTATATTTATGAAACGTCTTCTGATCTTGCACAGTGAGAAGATATTAAGTCTTTCCCTTTTCTATGCATCTCTGTCCCCTTTAAGCATATTTGGTTTTCTATATCTTGTTGGCTTGGTTGTTTGTTCAACTTTACCCAAGTCTTCTAGGAGCCCATCAAAACTGTTCATCGTTTATTCAGGACTTCTTGTGATGATTGAGTATCTTTTCCAGTTATTCATTGACCAGGACAAAATTTTCTCTGGTCAAAAGCAGTCTTCTCTGTTTCTTTTCCTTGGATTGCAGCTCTACAAGCCTTCGTTCTCGGGTCTAGAATCAGGCTTGAGAGGAAAAGTTTTGGTTATTGCTTCATGTATACTTCAGTACAATGTCTTCCGTTGGTTGGAAAAGAGACCGTGCAGTTTTGGAAATGTTAGAAAAGGGGAGGAGCCTTGTGCTTTGTTTGGTACATCAGAAGAGGTCTCAAGTGAAACAACAGAAAATAAGCTATCAACAGCTGCTAGCGTCCTTTCAGCTAGCGTCCTTTCAGAAAAAAGAAAAGACGCAAGACGCAACTCATGGCCATCTCTCAGCACTTTTGTACCTCAGGGGCCAGATCCTACATCCTATGAAACTGGGGTCACTGAAAGCTACACACAAAAATATTTATGCGTCTCTGGAAGTTCCAGAGGTGGCCATAAGTTGAATAGAAAGAGGATTCGTATCTTGAGAAAAGAGAGACTTCACATGCAGATTGCTACTTTAAAAGTGTTCCTGAAGTTTTGGATAGAGAACATGTTCAATGTCTATGGTCTTGAGATTAACATGATTGCATTACTTCTTGCCAGCTTTTCCGTGCTAAATTTCATCTCTTTGCTCTATGTTGCATCACTTGCTACTTGCATTCTGCTACCTCGGGGCATCATACAAAAACTGTGGCCCAAATTTGTGGTCTTATTTGGTTCTGTTATAACCCTTGAGTACTTGGCAAGTTGGCAGACATCCTGGAAACAACATGCCCTAGGTGATGTAGAGGTGCCTTGCAATGACTGTTGGAGAAGCTCCGATATGTACTTCAACCGTTGCAAAAAATGCTGGTTAGGTATCCAATTCCAGAAACTTGTTACTTTTTTACACATCATTTTATCTTTCCTTGCATCACTGCATTTAAAAACTGTGCATTCCAAGTGTTTCACTTTTAGCAAGTTGATCGTTTTTTTATGTTATAGATAAAATGGTGTTGCTGCAGCTCTCAAAAGGTTTCAATGATCTGTTAGAAAATTCGACCAGTCTCCAATTTATTTAGTTGTCCATAGATACATTTAGTTAAAATGCTTTGTTTTGGATTTGGTTGTCTATGGCCAATTTAGATTTCATTTCTCTGGCTTACATTGAAGGAACTAAGCCTATCTTACCCTTTCATATTTAAGCTACAGATTTTTTGGTTTATCGATATCAACTTAATGTCATTCTTTTTTTTCTTTTTACGACCCATCAGTCTCTTTTATTATGAAATCTTGAAACCACTTTACAGAATCAGCCCATGTCTTTAGATGCCACAAATAGGAAATGTATCACTTGACTTCCACTTGTTCTTCAGAGGAATACAGAAAACTTGCCTCCTTCCATGGAGCAGATCTATGGCTAAACCATGCACATTCTCTTCAATTCACTCTTCTCCTTTTACTCTTTCACACACACACACACACACACACATGCATACATCCCTTCAGAACATCCTGTCTACTTTTTTGTCTATTGAGCCATCTCTCTCAGATGTTAAAACTTCACAAACAAGGTGCTTTTTATCAGGAACCTTGGTCGATGATCCTCGAATGCTCATCAGCTATTATTTGGTTTTCATGCTATCATGTTTCAAATTTCGAGCTGATCGCTTGTCCAGTTTCTCAGTGTTAGAGACATATCAGCAAATGATGTCCCGTTACAAGAATTCATCACTGAGTGACCTCTCATTTGAAACAAAATGCTTGTGGACTATTCTTGACTACCTGAGGCTTTATAGTTATTGCCACTTGCTGGATCTTGTTCTTGCTTTGATTTTAATTACAGGGACACTTGAATTTGATATTCTACACCTTGGATATCTTGGTTTTGCTTTGGTTTTTTTCCGTATGAGGCTTGAAATACTTAAGAGGAAGAATGAAATCTTCAAGTTCTTGCGGATGTACAACTTCGCTCTTATTGTTCTTTCTCTTGCGTATCAATCCCCTTTTGCTGGGGACTTCTGCGAGGGGAATTGTGAAACAATTGATTACATAAGTGAGGTGGTTGGATTTCATAAATATGATTATGGGTTCCGAATTACTTCCAGATCTGCCCTTGTTGAGATTATCATATTTATGCTGGTAGCACTACAGTCATTTATGTTTGCAGCCCAGGATTTTGACCATGTGTCTCGGTATCTTGAAGCAGAGCAGATTGATACCATAATAAAAGAGCAAGAAAAGAGGGCCGCTTGGAAAACTGCACAATTGCACCAGATCCGTAAATCAGAAGAGCAAAAGCGCTTGCGTAATTTGCAAGTGGAAAAGATGAAATCAGAAATGCTTAACCTTCAAACCCAACTTCGCAGCTTAAATACTTGTGCGAATTGTGGTGACATTCAAAATGAAGGCATTAGACGGCGGAGAAATAGTTCTCTAAATGCAGATGCAGGGAATAGCATCCTGGAGAATCTGGAAATCAATTTTAGGAAGCAACCAGTTAACTTGAGTTCTGATTTAATATATTCTTTTGATATGAATGAGTCTCTTAGAAGTGAAAGATTTGGAAGCTCATCCGCAGTGAACTCTAGAAATCATTCAATGGATTTTCTTGGTGACGTCATATTGTTAAATAATAGAGCTGCTAGTTATCAGTGCTGGGATTCACATAAAAGGGATGGAGAAAGGTTCCGAGTAAAGACAAACCCACTAGTCTCAGTAGTGCATCTGTTCAGTGATGGTGTTTCTCAAGCAAAATCTGTTGGTAAGATGGCTGTCTCCAACCTTGTGACTTTCTTTAACATAAAACATGAAGAACCTGATTCAAGTGATGATTCCTCTGACGGTGATGTGTACTATGAAATAGAGAATCAGAATATAGGTTCTGAACCTATTGAACGAGCATTTTCCACACAATCTGATAGTGTGCAGACTACTTCTGCATACCGGCAAATTCAGATGATCCTCCTTTACATGTGGGAGCAAATGCGATCAAACAATGATATTGTTTGTTACTGTTGCTTTGTCCTAATATTCCTATGGAACTTCAGTTTGCTGTCAATGGTTTATCCTGCAGTCCTCTTCTTGTATGCACTCTGTGTAAATACTGGTCCACTTAGCATGTTCTGGGTTATTATGCTGATTTACACTGAGATGTGTATATTTGTTCAATATCTATATCAAATCATCATCCAACACTGTGGATTGACCTTCAATATTAGTTTGCTTCAGGAATTAGGATTTCCTACACATAAGATCTTGTCATCTTTTGTAATCAGCAACTTGCCTCTTTTTTTGGTCTATTTATTTACTCTCCTACAAACCTCCATAACTGCAAGAGACAGAACAATTACTGATGCCCGCTCTCAGAAGAGAAGAAACAATTTCCAGGAAGAGGTGGTTCAGGGTTGCATGATGAGAATAGAAACGCTGCTTTTGTCTGCTAAAAATGTTCTGAAGCGGCTGATTAGAAGTCTGTTCAGGTATTGGAAATCTCTCACACAGGGAGCAGAAACTCCACCTTACTTTGTACAAGTGTCAATGAAAGTTGATGTGTGGCCTGAGGATGGCATTCAGCCAGAGAGAATTAAATCAGGAATAAACAAGCTGCTCAAGGTTATGCATAATAAAAGATGCCAGAAGAAAAATCATTTGCACTCAGTCAGCAATATCCGTGTCCAAAGCATTGAAAGAAGTCCTGAAAATGATAATATTGCTCTGGCTGTTTTTGAGGTGCTTTGTGCCTCTCCCTTGACAGGATGCACCAATGTGGATCTTTACAAATCACTAACTCCAGCAGCTGATGTAGCCTATGAGATTCTAGAAGCTCAACGCGCTGGTATTGTTAAGGAAATAAGATTTCCTTACCCAATACTATCAGTGATTGGCGGAGGAAAAAAAGATATTGATCTTTATGCCTACGTGTTTTGTGCAGATTTGGCTGTCTTCTTCTTGGTAGCCATTTTCTACCAATCAGTCATAAAAAACAACAGTGAATTTCTTGAAGTTTATCAGCTTGAAGATCAATTTCCAAAAGAGTTTGTTTTTATCTTAATGGTAAACCTCTTTCCTTATGAGACAGTGTTGATATTGCAGTGTAATCCAAAGTTACAGTTTTATCAATTCTCCATGTAGAATCAAAGGTTGGAAGAGGTCAATTTAGAGTCGCCCCATTGTACACAGACACACATGAATATATGGAATATGTATGTGTAATTACTATCATGGAACTATCAACAGAACCAATGGCACCCGAAACAACTATGTATCGATTTTCATCATTAGCAGATTAAGTTTCTGTAAAAACCCCAGGCTCTTAAATCAGTTTGTTTTGATAAATGACACACATGCTCTTTCCAAAGTGATTTTGTCACATAAAGTTCAATCTGTAATTTAGTTTCCCCCCTAGTATTTTTTTTCATACTGTGAGCAGACTCGACAATGTGAATTCAGTTTCTTGTTATTTTTCTCGTATGAATCTTTGGTGCCAATATATTTTTCTGAAGGACATCAAATGGTTTCTTCTTGCAGGTGATCTTTTTCTTAATTGTGCTCGATCGTGTTATATACCTTTGTTCATTTGCCACCGGAAAAGTCCTCTTCTATCTCTTTAATCTTGCTCTCTTCACATACTCAGTCACAGAGTATGCTTGGTACACAGAGCCACAACATAGGCATGCTGGAAGATTAGCCCTCCGAGCTATCTATCTCACAAAGGCAATTTCTCTGGCTCTTCAGGCAACACAAATACGATTTGGAGTTCCACATGAAAGCACTTTGTACAGACAGTTTTTGACAAGTAGTATCTCACGAATTAACCATATGGGCTTTCGAGTTTATCGTGCTCTGCCGTTCCTTTATGAATTACGATGTGTTCTTGATTGGTCTTGCACAACTACATCTTTGACCATGTATGACTGGTTGAAGGTATGCTTTACTGATATCATTTTCAATGCCTATCCAAATAACTGGAGTTTGGAATGGTGCCCATTCTTCAGCTATTCACTATAGTTTTTTATTATCTTCTCCTTCCATGTGCATGAGAATGCTTCGCACAAAACAGTGTAATATATCTTCCTTGTAAGGTATCTAACAAAAGGATAACCTCCTTAGATTTCCAAAGCCATACATCTCCCATTCTCTGCCTTTCTGATTCTCTAGAAAGGAGAAAAAACTATACCCTGGTTTAAGAAAATGAAAATATACTTGCATGTCATTTATTTACACATTCACATATTCATTTATATAAAAGTCTATCCGATGGAACTTTGTAAACCCACAGCAACTTCCTGAACTTGTTACATTCTTTACTCGCTGATTGTCTGCACCCAATTCCCCCTTTGTTCTATTCAACATATGATGTAATATCCATGCAGCAACTTCCTTTTCATTGTGCTATCTTTTATTTCTGTACTATCCACCTTTCTACGCATTCCTTTATATGCTTCTCGAGTTAGTTCTACAATATATGTTTGCAACAACTGAATTGCACTGTACTTATCCACCTTTCTATATTTGAATGAGTATCTGTATCACTACCTAGACTGTGGTGGGTGTCACTGTTTACTTGATTGCTACTGCTGCTTTTTTTTTTACTTGTTTTCATCTCATTTGTCATTTGAGCACATAAGCTACATAATCTCTTTCCCCTGAATCTAATTTTAGCACTTTGTTTTTTAGTTAGAGGATATTCATGCAAGCTTGTTTCTTGTCAAATGTGATGCGGTTCTGAATAGAGCAAAACACCGACAAGGAGAGAAGCAACCGAAGAGGACAAAATTCTGCAATGGGATATGCTTATTTTTTGTATTGCTGTGTGTTATGTGGACTCCTATTTTGGTAAGAATCTCATATGCTTTCTGGTTCCAATTCTTTTTGACAGTCTAAGCACAGTCTATTTTGTAATCTGTTGGTTCTGCAAAACAAATAATTGAGATAAAACACAAGGGTCTGTACCTTGAAATTATGAACTTGTCAAGGATGAAGTTTTAATACCTGGCTATATTAGATAACTTTTGGAGAAATAATGCTTTTTAAATTTTGAAAAGTGAGCATTTTGATTAGAGAATCCTTTGGCAAAACACAGAAAAAGATACCAAGAGCATAACCCCGCTGCAGAAGCAGTATACCTGGAAAATACCAAGAATCAACAAACAAGCATAATAGAGATTTTTTAGAAATAGCCAGAAATATCATCGTTATCTGAAAGAAGATTAAGACAATAATAACAAAAATCCAGAAAGAAAATCTGCATGTTGCGGCTCTGCTTTCTCAAATGCCTGATCTTTTCTCCTCCTGTGAGCTCCAGAAGAGACAGTAGAGCACCATCCTTGAAACAGCATTACATTGTCTTAAATCTTTTTACATAACAGCATGCTTCTAGATATCTTAATTTTTTGTTGGCAAACAAGAATCATTGGTTTTTATATCTTCCACTGCATGTTGGCAATGGTGACTTCAGGTTTGTAAGTTGTCATTTTTATAAATTCTGAGGCATACATTTTCTGGGCAGATGTACAGCAGTGGTAACCCCACTAACATTGCTAACCCTATCAAAGATGCAAGCATTCACATTGATATAAAGACACTTAGTGGAAGACTTACATTATTTGAGACAACTTTGTGTGAAAAGATCTCGTGGGATGAACTTGATTCACATGATGATTTGGATCCACAAGGCTATCTAAGTGAATTTAATGAGAAAGACATCCAATTAATATGCTGCCAAGCTGATGCTAGCACATTGTGGCATGTCCCCCCGGTGGTCCAGACCAGATATATGAGATCTCTTAGATCGAACATGGACATCATCTTTTCCTGGCAATTAACAAGAGATCGGCCTAAAGGAAAGGAAGTCGTGAGATATGAATTAATTGTTCAAGATGAGGACCTTCCAACGTACTCAGAAGTAATGGAAGTGCTAAATGGCACTACCAATAGCTTCAGAATATTTAATGTTTATCCAAGATACTTTCGTGTCACTGGATCTGGTGAAGTGCGGTTGCTCGAACAGTCGGTATGTCAGCTATTTCCATTTTTCCAACCTGATGTCAATGAATACGTAAATCAGCTATGATGAAAAATGGTGAAAGCAGAAGTTGACCTTCTATGTACACAGGTAGATCTTGTCAGCGGGGATCTTGTTCTTAATCGTGGGAATCCAGAATGGTGGTCTTTCCATGATATTGATTTGTCATCTGGATGTGGCCAGTTTGGAGGACCTATGGCTATTATTGTATCCGAGGAAACACCACGTAAGTACTTATAAAGAGTGTGACCACCACAGCTTTTATATGTATTTAGAAACTCTCTGCCTATGATGGTAGGAGTTCCACCAGTCCCTAAAAGATTAACATGAATTCTGGTATTTCTTCAGAGGGCATTCTTGGTGAAACACTAAGCAAGTTCAGTATCTGGGGTCTCTACATTACCTTTGTGCTTGCAGTTGGCCGTTTTATCAGACTGCAGTGTGCTGACCTAAGAATGAGAATACCCTTCGAGAATCTTCCTTCTTGCGACAGGTAAGCGAGCTTTGTCTGTTGTGGACATTTATTCATTCCACCCTCTATATATAGTAACCGTATGACAGTGTGTCGTTGTTTATATAATGTTTGCATGTTCTAACCCTTTCCAAGAATCATATTACATGCTTTGTCCTGGTGTTGTACCAGGTTGATGGCGATATGTGAGGATATTTATGCAGCAAGAGCAGAGGGTGAGCTTGAAGTTGAAGAGGTTCTTTATTGGACACTGGTGAAAATTTATCGGTCTCCACATATGTTGCTTGAATACACCAAGCCTGACTAGGTCTTCAGAAGGTGCAATATCAAGTCACCTGCAACCACGCCAACCTGAAATGCTGAAATTTCTCACTAACTTGACTGAGAGACCAGGAAAAATTGCAGATGGGATTTTGATTCTTCTGGCAATGCTGCTGGTCTGCTAATCAAATGGAAGGAGCTCACTACATTTTATAGCCTTATTTCCTTTCTCTGGAGGATTTCCCATGTCTTGATGCAAGGTTGTTGAGCAACCAAAGATAGGAACCACTATAGCCCCATGTAAATTTTGTTAGGCTTCATGCAACAGAAATTTTTTCTTGACAAAGGAAATTCCAAACTTTGAACTCATAGTCAAGCAAATTGTATCTAACAATTTTCTGTCATTCTGAAATGATGAGTTCCATTTTTGGGACTGTATTTCTACTTGTACCAGTGTCCTGTTCTAGTTACATTTACTTCAAGTGACAGAACCCTTACTAGCTAGGTCTCCCAGCAAATCTTTCTTACCTTTTCAAGATTTTGAGTAATATCCTAAAAAAGGGGCCATCATAATGAAAAAAATGTTAAGCTTTCCAGAAGACTGCTTGATTCAACACAATCATTTAATACAGAATATTGGCCGGTTAAAAAGGCACCTCTTCCTTGAGATGGATTCTTAGAATACAAAATTCACACGCTAGAAAATGCTTCCTCCAGAACCCTTCTCCTTGAAAGCACATCATCCCTGTGTTTAGAGTTTCAAGACTGATCCTTCACGGGGAGTGCAGGAGAAGGATTGTTAAAATATTATTTATACTTATATATATAATTAGAAAAGATACAGAGTTACAAATCGGTCGATATGTCCGAGTGGTTAAGGAGACAGACTTGAAATCTGTTGGGCTACGCCCGCGCAGGTTCGAACCCTGCTGTCGACGGTTCCTTTTTTTTTTTTTTATAAATAAATATATATACCATGTAAATATATTTATGTATACATAATATATTTCTTGTTATGTTTATTTTGTATATAATATCTACTTTTTATTTATTAATTTATTCAGACATTCAATCCAAAATAACGACTGTTTATATTTTTTTAAAAATTCATCCATTAAAATCTGTTTAAATAAATATTAATAAGTTCGAGTTAAATTTAAATCCCTGACCTCTTCCTGCCACCAGCTTTTTTATTAATACAAGAAAATTGGATTTTCATTCCATGAAGGGCTATATCACAATTCAAATGAGAAAGCCATAGGTATCAAAATGCTTAACTAAACTAGGCCCAGATAAGGGCATTAAATACAAAATAAAAGCCCAAACATAACACAAAACAGGCCCGATTGTAAACTTCTGCGTGCACGCACGCTCCTCCCATCTGCTAAGAATGTTGCTTCCACGCGCAACCACAAATGAGGGCGCGTGAAAAACAATTCTCTGCTGAATGAAGTGCTTGTTTATTTTCCTTAAGACTTATGTGCCATCCCTTTCCATTAGTTTTTTTTTTAAAAAAAAAAAATTGACTTGTGATCTTACATAAGATCTCAACTATAGCTTTATGTGATATTCATGTCCCTTACAACATTTAATTTATCTACAATATTTCAAAGTCTTATCTCCATTGATAAATTGTATCCCTTGATCAATCAATCAAATTATTGCCATGCACATCCCTAGCTCAACTAAATTAATTTAATTATAATAATATTTTTTTTATTTAAATTAGATTTCAAATTAAATTTTAAAGTATAATTTTTACGAGTTATATAGCTTATTGATGTGGGTTAGGTTTAATAATTATATAATGTTGGTAATAATATTTTTTTCACCTTTGCTTGGGTCACTCCATTATTTTATTTATTAAATTTACCCCATTTTTTCAATAGTTGTTTACATTTCTGTTAGTTTAGAACAAGAACAATAATAAAAAAAATTATTCTATTTTATTTCTTCTTTTGTCATGTCATATAGGGCATATATATATGCTTCTAAATTAATAGAGAACTACAACCGTGAGGGACCGAATTCCTTATAAGGACATTAATTGAGAGCAAGAATGAATCTAGGAGTAATAAAAAATAAAATAAAAAGTAACCATATTTAGAAATTTTTTAAGAGCATAGAGTGACACCCAAATATTATTATTAGAATGAATCAAATCTTATGTTTGATTTACACATAGGGTGACACACAATGTTGGGAGAAGACATAACTCTCTCTTTCTCTCTTTCTTTTTGTCTTGTTATAAAACACAAAAGGTTTTTACATTAATCACTACTAGAAAATTAAGAAAAAAAACAGAAAAATCGATGGAAAAATATCTTGTAGCGATTTACTGATGAAAAATGTGACATGCAATGCTAGCTGTGAACCCCAATTAGATTCCTCAATTATCCACTCCTCCAAACTTGGCTGAGACACATCGGCCATTTCTCCCTGCAGCTAAGCCTAATACTACCCCATAAATCGAAACACCACAAAATTACAAGTCCAGAAGGACACCACAAAATTAATTACACACATCATATAGAGAACTTCACCTTGTTGGCACACAATATTGTTGGCTCCAAAGGTTGCTACGGTGGTGGTGGTGGTGATAATCATTGTGGTGATCAACCACCAGCTCATGACA
>Ga0307509_10009822_pt1 | contig 11853 bp, 11 predicted proteins | sample 10_EM_MG_FD_202245 | JGI IMG/M metagenome (GOLD analysis project Ga0307509, IMG submission 202245) | Populus trichocarpa ectomycorrhiza microbial communities from riparian zone in the Pacific Northwest, United States - 10_EM | ecosystem: Host-associated > Plants > Roots > Unclassified | place... | reverse complement strand
AGAGCACCGGCACGTCCCGGGGCGTCGGCACGGCATTGCCGTCGAGCGCAACGACTTTGAACGTGTGCCCAGGAAGCGCGAGGCTCCGGATTTCGCCCGCGCTGCCATTGAGGACGTGAAACACCACGCGTTCACCCTGCTTGACGCGGATGGGCTCGCCATGGCCAAGCATCTTCCCGTTGATCGAGAAAAGGTCGTAGCCGACTTCGTAGCCCTTGGTCTTCTCCTGTGCCTCGTCGTCGGCCTTCTTTCCGACGTCCCGGAGTTCCTTGATCGCTTCACCGGCGAGAAAGTCCATTGCCATGTCGCCACCGCGGCTGAAGAATGGTTCGCATTCCTTGAGCACCAGGAACACCTCGCGATCGAAGGCTCCGGGCTCGTTCTTCGACTCGATATAGATCGGACCGACCTGGCCGGTGTAGGTGCCGCGATTCAGGTCGCCGCCGGCCACGACATGTGTGTGGTAGAAGCGGAAGCCGGTGGGCTTGGGCACGAACGAGATGCGGCGCATGGCATGCGGTGGGACGTAGGGCGTTCCTTCCTCGGCCGCACCGTCGACGTCGCTCGGGATGATCTGGCCGTGCCAGTGCACAAGTTCCGGCGTGTCGGTGTCGTTGTGGACGTCGACCACCGCGCGCTGCCCTTCCTTGAAACGCAGCAGCGGGCCGGGGAACTGGCTGTTATAGAGCGTGGTCGAGACGATGTGCTCCGGAGCGAGCTCGGCCAGGCCGGTCGCGATGCGCAGTGTGTAGTCGGCCTTTTCCAGGGCGGCTTGCTCGGCGGCGTATGCAGGGTGCGCTTGCAGTCCGATCAGGGGGAGAAGGGCGCCGCTGGCGAGTAGAGAACGGCGGTCGATCGGCATGTCATGGCTTCCTTCCACAGGTCGGCGCCCCGGGCTCCCGTGGTTTCGTGATCGATTTCCGATATCGTTAGTCGACACTCCCGCGAATACAAGTCACTTTCGTGAATGGTGGACCATGTCTATTGCGCCAGTCGGCGCGCTGTTTGACGTCATGGCCGGCGGTTATCAGCGGTTGCCCCGGATGGAGATGCGCGGCACACCTTGAATCGATCTTACGGCTCGCGCTCGAGCCGCGTCGGCTGGCTTCGCGCTCCTTGATCGGCAATCCAAGTTCTTCTCGGAAAAGTATTCGCGCTTTGGTGGTCGGGAGGCAGAGGCGACGGAACTCAACTTCAAGAGCAAAATTGAGTTGCGTCGGGTGGTTCACGAGTTTCAGCCACGAGGCGCAATGGGTGCTGGTCTCCCACGTCCCCAAAGAATGAACACTGACAGAGCAAGAAGGACGATGTTGAGCGGCACAACGGCGGCTTCACCGCGAGACAGATGGAAGATGATTGCCGCGATCTGCAGCAAGCTACAGCCAAGCGCCGCCAGCACCGTGAGACGGGGCTGAATCCGGGTCACGGCCGGCAACAGCACGCCAATGCCGCCGCCGACGTCCAGAAGACCGGTCAGGTGCAAGAACCAGGAGGGTACCTGACCCGGCCAGATCCACATCTCAGCCAACTTGTCGACCGGCATGAGCAATTTCATGCTCCCGAACAGGGTGAAAAGTGTGAAGACGATAATCTGAGCGGTCCAAAGTCCTATCCTGAGCGGTGCGCCAGCCGCAGGTCCGGACGAGTCAGCCGTGGTTGTCATTGGATGTCTCCTGGAGAGGTCAGGGCTTTCACGCCAGCTTCGTTTGTGCAACGGCAGGCACCGGATCGCCGAAGCGGAAGCTCGACAGAGCCCAGCCGCCGAGGAAATCGCCTTGGTGATAGACCAGCGCGGCCGGCTCCTCTTCGGCGGCGCCGAGCGCCACCATCAGCGGGATCAGATGATCCTCGCGTGGGTGGGCGATGCGCGCATCGGGTGCGAACATCCAGGTGGCGACGCGCTGACGCCGTTCAGCGGTCGAACACTGAAGCAGCGTCTGCTGCAGCCAGCCATCGAAGCGGCGGGATGGCTCGCTTGCAGCGGGCCCTCTCAGCCCGAGATTGTGAAAGCTCGAGCCGCTGCCGATGATCACGACGCCTTCGTCGCGGAGCGGCGCGAGCAGGCGTCCGACCGACAGGTGCGAATGTGGATCGAAGTCCAGCTTGATCGACAGCTGCATGATGGGAATTTCGCCGTCCGGACAGAGCGGCTTCATCAGGCTGAACGTTCCATGATCGAAGCCGCGCTCCGGATCGCTCTCACATGCGAAGCCTCCGGCCAGCAGCATGGCGCGCACCCGCATCGCGAGTTCGGGCGAACCGGGCGCGTCGTACCTGATGTGGTAGAGGTGTTCGGGGAAACCGTAATAGTCGAACACCATCCCGGGGCGGGCCGCCGAAGACACGGCAAATTCCGCCGTCTCCCAATGCCCCGAGATCATCAGGACCGCCCGCACCGCATCACCCCACTCGGTGCGGATGGCAAGGAGCGAGGCTTCGAGCTTGTCGAAGCGGCGGCGCATGCCCTCTTCCATATACGGCCAGGGACCGCCGCCGTGCGAGAGGTAGTAGGTGGGAAGCCGCGGAGTGGACATGGTCAGGCTCGCGCAAGGCTCGAGCGAGAGGCCGGCAAGCGTGCGTCGACACTCCAGGCACCCGCACCGGCAAACGCCAGGTAGAGGAAGACGAAGCAGAACAGGATCGCGGCATCGCCCTGGTTCACTGCGGGCCAGAAGCTCTGGGGGGCGTGGAACATGAAATAGGCCGCCGCCATCTCGCCGGAGCAGATGAAAGCGGCAATGCGGGTGAACAGTCCCACCGCGATCAGCGCACCGCCCACGATCTCGATCACGGCCGCGGCGACCAGGATGGCCGGCAAGGGGGTCGGCAGACCCGGAACGGCGGCCGGGAAGGCTGCAAGCTTCATCAGCCCGTGTTCGATGAACAGGAGCGCGGTGATGATCCTCACAGCCGCGAGCACGCGCGGCGACCAGGTTTCGAGTTGAGACATTGGTTTTCCTCCGGACAGGGTGAATCCGCGGATTTTAGTCTTTCCCAACAGTTTATCATCTCCATTATTGTTGAAGCATTATTTCTCCATAGTTGATGATAGGATGGACAGCAAAGCGAGGAGGCGAGGAATCCGATGGATACGCTGGTGAGCATTCGGGTGTTCTGCACTGTCGCGGAGCTCAAGAGTTTTACGGCGGCGGCCCAGCGTCTCGGAGTCTCGCCGGCGATGACGAGCAAGCATGTGATGCATCTCGAGGAGCGTCTTTCGGCGCGCCTGCTCAATCGGACCAGCCGGCACGTCAGCCTGACCGAGACCGGCGCGCTCTATTTCGAGCAGGCGCGGCAGATGGTGGATGGGCTCGACGAGCTGGAAGCCGCGATTGGCCAGACGGCTGTCGCGCCGAAAGGTCGCTTGCGCTTGAGTGCGCCGGTGTGGATGGCGAATCCGCTGTTTGCGAGCCTGTTGGCCGACTACCGCGCGCGCTTTCCGGATGTGACGCTGGAGGTCGACCTCAGCGGCCGGCTGGTCAATCTCGTCGAGGAGGGTTTCGACCTCGCGCTTCGCGTGACAGCGTCGCCCGATCCCGGCCTGATCGCGCGGACCATCGCCGACGCGCCGTTCTATTTCGTTGCCTCCCCTGAGTTTCTCGACGGACGCACCCGGCCCGCTTCGCTCGATGATCTGCAGGGCGCTCCGCTGCTCGCCTACAGCTTCGTGCATGGAGACGGCGTCGTGACGATGGACAGCGCGCAGGGACGCAAGACGATCAAGTTCACTGCCGTTCTGCAGAGCGGCAATGAAACCCTGATGCACTATGCCTGTCTCGAAGGCATGGGTTTCGCCTTCCTGCCAAAGTGGCTGGTTTCCGACGATCTCGCCGCGCGACGGCTGGAACACGTGCTGCCCGACAAGCTGTTTTTCGCCGGCCGGCTGCTCGCGGTGTATCCGAGCCGCAAGTATCTATCGGTCAAGGTGCGCAGCTTCCTCGATTTCATCGCGCGCGATCCGCGCTTGAAGTAGCTCCAGGCGCGCGGCGCTCTAACGGTGCAGACACGAATAGATGCGGACAAGATCCCGACTCTCCCGTGGGGTGGCGCGAGCCGCATTTTCATTTGCGGTAGCTGTGGCGCAGGACAGCCAGAAATAGTTCCCAGTCGGATCGATAACGAGTCGGTTTGGCATGAAATTCGCGACAATGACAGACAGGTATGGCGTCGTGGAGAACCAGGATAGCTGGCTTAGGTTCGAAGCTATTCGATCCGACGAAACGAAACGCGGATCGCCAAGCGCCGGATCGGATTCGTTACCCGTCGCGAGCGCCGCCACCGCGGCCCGATAGTGCCGCCAGCCTGCGACGAATTTCGCCGTCTCGACAACGTGCACCAGGGTCAGGATCATAAACACTGTCGCAAGCGGCCGGGCGCCTCGGGGCCAGGACATCGGCCGCTCCAGGCCCTGCATTGGAGCGGGGAGCCCTCCATCGTGGGACAGTGCGCGCAGCGCTGCCAGTGCACCGAACATCGGCGTCAGCAACACCAGCGCAGTTCGCAGGTAATAGCGGCTGCTCGCATGGATCGAATTGTCAAACCGCAGCCAATAGATGGCGAGCGCGATCAGAACGACGGTCGTAGCATTGAGACAGGCCCCGCCCGGAGACAGTCGCGCAAACAGCGGGAGCAGAACGCCGTAGGCGGCGAGGGCAGAAAGCAGAACGATGACCACGCTGACCTCAAAGATGCCGAGATCGAAGAAGTGCCGTGCCGCCCTCACGAATACGGCGGCATAATAATCATCGGGTGGAAACACGATCTTGACCCCGGCCACCATCGCCACAACCACGACGAGGACGACCGCCGCCCGCAGAAAAGCCGCATCACGCAAGCCGCGTGGCGCGAGTGTCACAACGATGGAGACCAGCATGACCAGCGCGCCTTCGTGCGTAAAAGCGAGCGTCACCATCATGACGAAAACGAGCGCCGCGCCGGCTGCCGTCCGCCTGCTGTAATGGCAAACGGCAAGCGTCGGCCAGAACAGGGCGTGCGCCAGCCACATCTCGGTCGGAAAGCCAAATATCAGTGGACAAAGCAGGGCTGTCGAACAGCAGGCATAGACGAAGATGACGCGTTCACAAGAGCGGTCGGCGACGAAAGTTCCGATCAGGCCCGCAAGCGGGGCGAGATAGAACAGCAGCCCATAGACTACGATGCCGGCGCGGGGATTTCCGCTCAGTCCAACGGTGATCTCACCCGGCAAGAGGCTGAGAAAATAGACCGTCATGCGGCCCGAAATATTATGCCAGTGAAACGCCCATACATCCTGGACCGCAACTGCGTAGGAAAACATCGCGCCGTCTGCGTAGAGCTCCAGCTCATAGATTAGCGCGATGACGACGAATGCGACCGACCAGCCCAGCGCGATTCCGATCACCAAGGCGCGCAAGATGTCGGAATCGGAGCGGATCGCGGGCCACGACATCAACCGTTGCCTCCTCTGGCCATGCGGGCGCTAACTCGAGCCCATAGCCCTCGACTTCGATCGGCGCAGGCGCCGAGAGTCGACTTCGCCTAGGATTGGTCGGCCAGCGAGACTGTCAGATACTCCAACCGGTGTCCGGAACGCGCAGCCTTGGCAATCATGTAGCGGTGGGTGTCAGGATTGATTGGTACCTCAAGCTGCATCCGGCTGGTAACTTCAATTCCGGCCGCAGTGAGGCCATCGAGCTTGGCCGGATTGTTGGTCAGCAGAACAACTCTCGTGCAGTTCAGCATTCGGAGCATACGTCCGGCGATGCGGTAATTACGCTCATCGTCGTCGAATCCGAGCGTGGTGTTGGCGTCGAACGTATCGAGACCCTCGTCCTGCAATTGGTAAGTCCGCATCTTGTTGGCGAGACCGAGCCCGCGTCCTTCCTGCGGCATATAGAGGACGATACCGCCACCGAGGTGTTCGAGCTTCGCCAAAGCCAGCCGAAGTTGATCTCCGCAATCGCAGCGCCTTGAGCCGAACACGTCACCGGTCAGGCAGGCGGAATGCAGCCGCACCGGAACTGGCCTGGCAAAATCGGGCTTCCCGATGATCACTGCGACCTGACTGTCACCCATGGCGTCGCGAAAGACGATGAAGCGCGACGGCGCGCCGGTACTGAGCGGCACCGACGCTTCGCCAGCGATAATCAGGGAGCGGGCGCTTTCATCGGCAAAACGGGCCACTTCATTTGCATCGACCTGGACGATCGTCTCATCACAGGGGAAGGCGCGACTGGCGACATCCGCTGCAAGGACGGCCGGAAGCGAGTGCGACATCTTGGCAAGCTGAACGGCGCCAGCGGCAGACCGGCTCGCGGGGCTTGCTGCCGCTATGCGGCCGCCGATGGCCCCGGTGACGAGGGCAAGAACTGCAGCGGCGTTGTGGCTCGGGGAGAGCGGTACAGCGATAGGCGTTCTTGCATTGAGACCAAGGGCGAAAGCGCGTCGTTCAGTGATAATGAGCTCTGGCGCAACGGGCGCACAAAGTGCCGCAAATTCTGTAAGCCGCTGACTATCGAGCCCTTCGACTGGTAAGGCGAGCAGGGCTTCGCCTGGTGCCGTTACGAGGACGGGTCGTCGTCCACGAAATTCGCCAAGGCCACGACTGACGCCGGTCTGCCCGCGGTCGCCGAACAAGGCCGAGCCTGCCCCGGTCTGCTCATTGTTCATTCCAAGACTTTCATTCAGGACGTATGTTTCCATGGCCGTGCCCGTGGAACACCGTAATCCGCAAATCATTCCGAACGAAAGCGGATGATTTTTGTCGCGTGGTGGGACATAGTCCCATTGATAGTGCGGCCATACATTGTGTTTGATTATCACGTGCAGAACAGTGATTTCCCATCCGCGACAATTGCGTCTCCCGATCCCTGGGAAGACTTCGTTACCCTGTTTCGGAAGGGGCAGCAGCCTTTGCCGCAAGCCTGGGCGGATCTGTTCGGTCCGCTTCGGAGCGGTACGGTGGATGATCTCGTTGTCGTTGGCCAACTCGGCCAGTCCCTTGATGGCCGGATCGCAACGGAAACGGGGCATTCGAAATACATCAACGGTCCAGCCGGACTGGAGCACCTGCATCGACTGCGGGCGCTGGTTGATGCTGTTGTTGTCGGCGTCGGCACAGCCGTCGCTGATAATCCGCAATTGACGGTACGGCGTGTTGCCGGGCCTCATCCCGTACGCGTGGTGATCGATCCGAACGGCAGACTATGTGATGATGCCAGGCTTTTCGCCGAAAACGGTGTCCGCAGACTGGTTATCACTGCGCAGGGATCGCGCTGTGCTCCGCCTCGCGGCGTCGAGACGATTGCCTTGCCCGCCGTTGGCGGACATATTGCTCCGGCCGCTATCCTTGGGGCACTCGCGGGCTGCGGTTTGCGCAGGATACTGATCGAAGGCGGCGCCAATACCGTTTCGCGCTTTCTTGTCGCCGGATGCCTTGACCGGCTGCATGTCACGGTCGCGCCGGTCATTCTCGGCGGCGGCGGGCCCGGCCTGATCCTGCCGCCGCTCGAACGCGCCGACGATGCGCAACGCATGCCCATGCAGATCTATCGCGTCGGCGACGATGCGCTGTTCGATTGCGATCTGTCGGCTCAGCGTGTGGCGCTCGGCACTGCGAAGAAGTCGAGATGACCGACGAGGAGCGAGGACTGCCCGGCGGCAATCGCGGCGCGCCGGCGCGCGAGCCATCCTGTGATGTCTTGGCCTGACAGTGTGCCGATATCGCATGCGGCACGTGCCCATCCGTCCACGAGTGCATTTTGCATGTCGCGATCCTCTGGCTCCATCTGCCAGTCCGCTGCGCCTTGGACGACCGTGTAGCCAAGCGCTGCGAAGCGGGTGAGGGCGACGTCGGCGGCGGCCGGCCCGAGCGCCGCTCCGAAGCCCTTGTCGGTCCGCTGGTGCGTGTTGACGGCCCCGACGACGGCTGCATCTGACGGATCGGGTGGAGTAAAGGCGACCCGTCCATCATAGCTCAATGCCGCATAGAACGGGATCGCGCGCGCGGTGACCGCGGTCACGACGCGATGCAGCCAGGTGTCCGAAACAAGGTCGAGCAAGGCTGAGGTCGCAACCAGATCGACCGCTTCCCTGAGTGCGGGCTCAAGATCATCGCTAAGATCGCGCGCGACGGCGGTAACGGCGACATCCTGGCTCGTCGGCGTCGAAGCCGCGCGCGCAAGCAGGTTGGGATCTTTGTCGACGAGCGTCCAGCTCTGCCGTGGCGGTAGTCTTGGGCTCAGCGCGCGAAGGGTCGAACCGGTGCCACAGGCGAGATCGATAACCCTGACCGAGGGCTGATGCTCGAAAAAGCTGGCGACCGCGTCGAGAACCGCCGGGCTGCGCGCGCGCAAATCAAATGGTTCGCGCAACGCCAACCAGTCGGCCGAGAAGCCGCTCATGTCAAAGTGTCTCCAAGGCGCGGGCAAAGGTCTCCGCGGAGTCACGCCAGGTCGGAAATTGCGGAGCCGCCGCGCGGGCGGCCTCGGCCAGGCGCTGACGCAGGTCATAATCTCCGATAACGTTGCGCAGCGCCTGCGCGAATGCCGAGACATCGCCGGGCCGGACCAGCAGCCCGGCGTCTTGCGGCACCGTGTCAGGGATAGCGCCGGCATTGCTGCCGATAATGGGCAGGCCGTGCGCCACGGCCTCCGCATAGGCCATGCCGTAGCCTTCGAAATGCGAGGCAAGTACGAAGATGTCGGCCTCGGCGTAGAGCACCGCAAGGCGCTGCGGCGACACCGCGCCAAGGAGCACTATGCGCTCTCCAAGCCCGTGACGCGCAATATCGGCCTCAAGCTGGGTGGCGGTGTTGCGGTCGCGCGTGAGGTCGCCTGCGATGGTCAGCAGCCACGATAGATCCGCGAGCGTCGCCAGCGCAGCGACCAGCACATCAAATCCCTTGCGCGGTACAATGGCGCCGACTGACAGCAGCCGTATCACGCCGTTGCGGCGATGGTCTGATCTGTTTTGTGCCAGCGGGACGCGGTCGCTGCCTGGCCTTGCGATTGTCACGCGCTCTGTGGGCACGCTGTAATCGGAAATGATCAGGCGCGCCGTGGCCGCGCTGGTGACAATGACGCGGCGGACTGACGCCAGTGCCGCTTGCTCGCTCCTGCGCAAGCTTTCGGCGCGCTCCGCGGTCATTCCCGATTCCAGTGCCAGCGGATGATGCACCAGCGCCAGCAACGGATTTCGGCTGGCAAGCTCCGCGGCCGCTTCGGGCAAGACGCCGAGCGCCAGGCCATCGATCACGATGGTGCGGCCGGCCGGCACGGAAAGCAGCCGCATTCGTGCGGCCGCGCATGTGGCATCATCAGGCGAGGGGAAACCGTCGCCGAGGTCGAGGAGATCGATTTGCCAGCCGAGATCGCCGAGTTCGGCAATCATGCGCCGGTCGTAGGCGTAACCGCCGGTCGGGGTCGCAAGATCGCCTGGCACGGCGAATGCGAAACGCTTCACCACAAATTCGCCTCGTACCAGGCACGCGCGACATGGGACTCCGAGATGGTGACGCGGATCGCGTTGAGCTCTCGGCCATCGCGGCCGAGTTCGCCGGCGCGGGCGCTTTCGGCGAGGCTATCGAAAATATGCTTGGTGAGAAATTCGGTGGTGGTGTTGCGGTCCTTGAAGTCGGGCACGTCGTCCAGATTGCGATAGTTCAAGGGTCCCAATACGGCCTTGAGCGCGTCATGGGCGCGGCCGATGTCGATCACGATTCCGTTGCTGTCGAGCGTTTCGGCGATGAAGGCTGCGTCGACGACGAAGGTCGCGCCGTGCAGCGCCTGGGCCGGGCCGAAGACGGAGCCGCGGAATGAATGGGCGATCATGATGTGGTCGCGAACTTCAACGGCAAACAAGGTCGCTCCTTATGGATAGGTGATGGGCTGGCAGAGGATACCTTTCCGGGCGGCAAGAATGTCGGGCAGCCGCGGCGCCAGATCATGAAACGCAACCGCCGGCGCCAGCAAGGCGTCAAGCCGGGCGTCGGCAAGCAAGGCGAGCGCGGCGGCGAGCCGCCGCGTATGCGTCCAGCGTGGCCGGTGCGAGGGGGCAATCCGCCCGACCTGGCTCGACACCAGCCGCAGTCGTCGGCTGTGGAACGCGCCGCCCAAAGATGCCGTCACCGGCACGTCGCCGTACCAGCTCAATTCCAGCACGGTTGCCTCGTCGCCCGCGAGCGCAAGCGCTGTATCAAGTCCATCAGGATGACCGCTGGCGTGGACGACGAGGTCGCAGTCGCCATTGGCCGCCTCGGGCCTTGCGAAACCAACACCAAGCGCGCGTGCTAATTCCGCGCGGGCCGGGTTTATGTCGATCAGCGTCACTTCCGCGCCGGGGAGCCGGCCGCACAGATAGGCCACGAGAGAACCGACCACGCCGGCGCCGACCACGGCGATGCGGTCGGCGGGGCCCGGTGCGGCATCCCAGGCGGCATTGAGCGCGGTCTCCATATTGGCGGCCAGCACCGCGCGTTGGGGTGGAAGATCCTCCGGCAGCGGGATAGCGGCGCTCGCCGGGACATTGAAGAGGTCCTGGTGCGGGTGCAGCGTGAAGACCGGGCGCCCCAGCAGTGCCTCGGGACCGTCCTCGATCCGGCCGACCGTGGCATAGCCATATTTCACCGGAAACGGAAACTCACCGGCCATGAAGGGCGCGCGCATCCGGCCATATTCGCTCTCCGGTACGCGTCCGCCAAACACGAGCGCCTCGGTGCCGCGGCTGAGCGCGCCAAAGAGCGCTCGCACGCGGACGTCCTCCGCTCCGCGGGGAGCGAGAGTCTCCTGGCGGAGCTCGGCTTGTCCAGGCCTGACGTACCAGAGCGCCTGAGCGACTTCATCGATCCGTTCTGTTGGCAATCTCTTTCATTCCTGGATTGGAATTACTCTGTGGCTATCGTGTTATATCATTCGGTTTGGACTGTCTCTCGGGAGATCTCACCTTAGTGTTGGAGCGTTCGCCATCTAGCGCCGTCGAGGCCGGCGCCGAAAGCAATCTGACCGGTCGAAGGGCGCTGTTCGCCGTTCTCTTCGCCACGACGATGGTCGGATCGCTTGCGCTCGCCGCATTGGCGCTTGCGCCGGGCGGCTACGGCGTGGTTGATGGGGCTCTGCTCCTGCTGTTTGCGGTGACGTTGCCCTGGATGGTGGTGGGTTTCTGGAACGCGGTGATCGGCCTTGTGATCATGCGTTTTGCCGCCGATCCGACCGCGGCCGTCATGCCGATGGCGGCTCGTATCCGTGGCGACGAACCGGTGACGGCGTCGATCGCGATCCTGTTGTGCATCCGCAATGAGCTGCCGGAGCGGATGATCCGCAACATCGAGCCACTGCTGGCGGGCCTTGACGCCGCAGGCTGCGCCGAGTGCTTCCATCTCTATCTCCTCAGCGACACCAGCGACGCCGCGATCGCAGCCGGCGAGGAGGCGACCTTGGCCGCTCTGGTTTCGCGCTGGCGCGGCCGAATGGCAATTAGCTACCGGCGCCGCGAGGTCAATACGGCCTACAAGGCCGGCAACATCCGCGACTTCTGCGAGCGCTGGGGCCACCAGCATGATTTCGCGGTGACGCTCGATGCCGACAGCTTCATGACGGCCGACGCCATTCTCCGTCTTGTGCGCATCATGCAGGCGAATCCGGGGCTGGGCATTCTCCAGGGATTGGTCGTCGGTCTGCCGTCCACCAGCGCCTTCGCGCGCGTGTTCCAGTTCGGCATGCGGCTCGGGATGCGCTCCTACACCATCGGCGGTGCCTGGTGGCAAGGCGATTGCGGGCCCTATTGGGGCCATATCGCGGTGCTGCGGCTTGCGCCGTTCATCGCCCATTGCGAGCTTCCGGTGCTGTCTGGAGACCGGACGGCGCCAAACCATATTCT
>Ga0307509_10009821_pt1 | contig 11854 bp, 9 predicted proteins | sample 10_EM_MG_FD_202245 | JGI IMG/M metagenome (GOLD analysis project Ga0307509, IMG submission 202245) | Populus trichocarpa ectomycorrhiza microbial communities from riparian zone in the Pacific Northwest, United States - 10_EM | ecosystem: Host-associated > Plants > Roots > Unclassified | place... | reverse complement strand
ATAGGCGGGTGCATCAGCGTCTGCCGAATCTGCCGATGTGCTTAAAGGTGCACTGGGGGAGGGTGTCAGACGGGGAGAAGCGACTCGAGGAGATGCATCAGAGCGGCCATTGTACGTCGAACGAGGGATGGGGGAGGCTTGACTGTGATCGTGATCGGCAGCGTCGTCCTCTTCTTCGACTACCACACCTCGCCGTTCTAACGGAGTCTCATAGTCGTATACCGCGGAGGATGGTGCCTCTCCTGTGAGCTTGGCCAACGCATCTTCTCGACTACGCTCTACGCTGGGACTTCTCGCGTTTGGTGTTGGACTTCGTGCGTGTGTGTCACTCTCGTCATGTGTGGGTTCAGGGGTGGATCGAGGCAAAGTTGGAAATACGGGTGTAGTTGGAGACGCCGCAGATGGTGGTTCGCGATCATCAACAACAGTCGACCGGTTCGTGGAGGAGCGCTTTCGTCGCTTACGACGGGCAGCTGTTGTGGGTTGAGGGTCCTCACCTCCGCTAGTCTGCTCTGCTTCCGCCTCCTTCAAACGCCTGCTAAGTTGACGCATCATCACCTTGCGGGCTTGAATACGCTCGCCTCCACTTCCACCGACGGTGTTGTTGCGAAATACCTTGCCGGGAAGTGGTGGCGGTGTAACGGGGGGCGACGAAAGCGACGGATCATAAGCCTCCGACCCTGCCAGCTGTTGTAGAACCATCAAACGCGCTGCTGCGCTGTTTGAGCGGAAAAGCCCGCGCTGAATGTCTTGGAGGGTAGGGAGTAGGGGTGTTGGTGGGGACGTTCCGGGATAAATCATACCGGGTTCAGGAGATGCGAATATACGGTGCGCTTGGATCAGGGCGACATGAGCAGGGATCGGGGATATGAGGAGCGGTGAAGTGAGGGTAGGAGGTTGAGGAGTGGGTGCGATGGGGCCTTCGTCAGGCGAAGAGTCATTGGTGGGGGGCAGAGCATTCGCGGGATGAGGAGACTGGGTAACCTTAGCTTTGCCTTTAAAATCCTTGGAACCTCGTCCCCTTGAACGAGAGCGTGAACGTCGTCTCGATTTTGTTGGTGTGTCTTCTGGTAAACAGGGTGTCGCAGGGGGAGAAGTGATGGGTTCCTCTTCAGTTTTCTGGTCGTCAGCTTTGACTTCGCTATGTTCTGCGTCAACCTCTGGTTCTGGCGGTAGGTCGGGTTCTGGTTCGTGTTCTGGTGGTGGTTCGACCTGGGTTGGGTGAGAACCGTCGCCACAGTAGTTTTCGGACATCATTGGGCCGTCGTCGCTCAGGTGCCCATCTGCGACCAGCTCCGGAGTAGCCAGTTGTGATCTCTCGCCTTCACTGACGGCTTCGACGTGCATACGCGGTCTTCGACCATCTTTCATACGGGGAAGGGAAGTGGCCCGCTTAATTTTGGCGACAGCGAAGGCGCGCTGCTCGGCTGGAGTCGATACCTCCATGTTCGGAAGGACGAGTGTAAATGAGGGGAGCTGAAGGAGGTAGTTGAGTTTGTACGGGCACAGTCCTTGTTGAGCCTATATGAAGGGACCGGCGACCGGCGGAAATGGATTTGGCAGGTGAGGAAGGCAAACAATTGCCGCTAAAATTGTGGGCGTAAAAAGAGAGCTACAACGGATAGATGAATAAAAAAAAAGACCCTGGAAAGCGAGAAATGACCCACTGGTAACGAAGGTAGGGTATGAGGTGGGAATAAGTAGGTGTATGCGCTGCGAGCAGTGAAAAGCGTCTTGTCTCGGCTTGTCAAAGCACGTGGCAACGAAATGGGTTTAAATTATTATGTGCGACAAGTTTTACTTGCCTGCACTCTAACACGAGGTTATTGCACAGCTTCACGTTAATATACCCCGCACACGCTCAAGGCGCGACCCCTCATGTATTAGAACGTGTCGGTACACCTGCCCGCCTTCCTCGATACCAAAACGACCCAGTTCACACAGATTTCCGATTGATCTCGAAATCCAACGATAACACATAAAAGGACTCCCGCACCCGATCAAGGTGTTCCCACGCTACGTCCATTTCCCTGCCAACCCACATTGGAACGATTTTCAGTGCTAAAACACCGCCAAGGCCCGCAAACAAACTTTCATCTCCGGCCCATTCTTTGTGATCTGGTTGGCATGTGTCAGGGGACCTGTCCTCGGGTTGAGCGCCAGCTCCCACGTCCTTACTTCGTCCCCATTGCTACGCTAGTGGCGTCTGACCACGTCTGGCGCCTTATGATGTCAACATATATATGTGGGACTTCCAAAGCCGCTGCGATGTTATCATGGCGCATCCGATAACCGGGTCTAGTATTTCCACCCCTGCAATACTATTCTAGTGACGAACGTTGAGCATCGAGAATTGGCTTCACATCTCTCCATTCGGGTCTCTTGAGGTTAAAGCCTTCGCCAAGCCTCGCATAAGTCACGCCGCTGATTCTAGATATTGGCCGCAACTTTGCAGGGTTGGCTCGCAGTCCGTCGGATTGTAGGATGGCATTACGGACATGAACATATTTCACTCGGCCGAGAACGAGAGTCGCAGAAGGTAATGTGGCGCCGTCGGGAAAGATATCCTGTGATTGGAATAGCTAAGAATTGTGATCGATCAGTACACAGAAGGGCGCAGAACAATTAGTGGTGTACCAACTTCGCATTCCATGCTGACAGCACTCTCCCTCACCCGCGCTGGTTTAACGTGCAACTAGACGAAAATAGTCACTCAGCCAGATCATAACCCAAGTTCCACCGCTCACACTGGGTTCCTGAGTTAGGCCCGAGATGTCCCACTCACTGACCTCGGCAGGAGCCTCGACTGATGTCTCATTGGCGGCTTCTGCAAACGGCTCGCTGATCAAGTTCACTACGAACTGTTTTGTCGCCAGAATGTTGTCCCGCGTATTCTTTGGCTGACGAGGAGAAAGCCTAAAGGAGACGCTGATGATTGGGGGGTTGTAGGCTACCTGGAATAGGAACAGAAATGGTGTGAGTCAGGATTCAAGGCGCTGCCTTTTCATACTGACCACCTGAAAAAAACTAGCGAGGTCCATCGATAAATCACATTATGACTCGCTTCTGAAGACAAGCCGCGCAAGGCAATTCCCATACCTGAACGGAGCAAGATTGGGGACGTTTTCAACTGACAGCGTAGACACAAATGCAATCGGCCGTGGGACTACGGTAGAATTAAGTATGTGGGTTGCATCCCTGGGTTGGTTCAAAGGGCGTCCCGTGCCCCGCAGTTTAGCAGGAAAGAACATGAGTCTAGAATCGATAACATACGAAGGCGATGTCTGTGCCATATCCCAAGTCTTCCATCCAAGCTCCTCATCTGTCTTCCAATCTTGTCCTAATGGGGTCTTCGAGAGTCCATCGCCGACTTTCCATTCTACATTCGGTGGCTCGGTTAACCTGAACGGGTGAGCTTGGGCAAATGGCGTGAGCTGCGGCGCGTTGGATTGGGGGCCAGAACTGGCGCTCATGAATGAGGACTGTCGGGCTAATTTCAGGATTGTCGGATGATAAGGTGGGTACTACCAGTAGTGGCACAAACTAGGGCCAATTGGCGTTAAATTTTCGCGAACGTGATCATGATAACTCGCTGGCGTCGTTGGATTACCAGAAGGAGTGGTCCCTCGTTAGCTTCACATGACATTTATGCGGGACCTACGCATTACGCCTGCAATATAGTTCATGCCCGAATGATGACAGAGTCGTACCTCAGTTAATGGGGTTCGGTCAACTGTTCATCTATCATCGGCCCTGTGAGCGCGAACGGTAGACTAAGTGCGAAAGGTGCCCGCGGATGATGGGATGTTCATGTAGACTATTTTCTCCCCCTAGATGCGTTTAGCAGTGCCAGCCATTGGCTAGACGGTGATAAGAGGTAGTATTCAAGTTCAATTTGCTTGTTGCTCTCAACATCCCTAGGTGAGCACTCGGCGCCGAGACTAGTACTGTTAACCAATAGCGGAAACGGGTTTCGCCGGTGTGGGCGGCGGGCGGGATGTACCTCGCCGTGCCATTGTTGGACTGTTCTGTATCTATTTGGTGACCGTAGGCGGAAAGGCTGACGGATCGCAGTTCAACTTGTGTTGAACACTCCCAATGTTTTTGTCTAGCACTCCGAGTTGTCCCCGAGCGGATGAGATGGATGATGTCATTAATCGATCTTGCTGACAATCATCGCATCAAGGTGCTCACTAATCGGTATACCTCAGCGGCCTCTACCTCGGTCTCAGTTCTTTTTAATCACCTACCTTCTTTCAACGAGACCATCAACGATGTCGGGACCGTCTCACTCCACAGAGTTGCACGGATACTATGCATGGACCCACACTCTCGAAGGCGTCCACTATGGTCCTGGAAGTGTCTCAACAGCCCTTCCCAAACTGTTGGACACGCTCGGAGCTACCAAGGCACTAATTGTGACCGGGAAAAGTCTTTATACCAAGGTGCGCCCGACTCATCATCTCGTCCTGTTCTTTTCTTATACCGTACAGACGGATGTAGTACGGAAAGTGGAAGGCATCCTGCGTGAGCAGAATCGCTATGCGGCCACGTTTTACGACATTGGAGAACACTCCCCGATTTCTGGAATTCGCGCCGGGGTAGAGGCGTTCAAGAAATCTGGTGCGGACGTGGTCGTTTCCGTCGGCGGTGGTTCCCCTATCGATGCGTCGAAGGCCATTATCTACTTCTTGCATGAGGAGCTCGGTGGGAAATTCCTTCGACAGATCGCAATACCTACAACTCTCAGTGCCGCGGAGTATACGGTATGATGGGGTGCTTTTTATGGTACTTAGCAGACGTCCTAACTTCGCAAAAGACTGGCGCCGGCTATACTAACGAAGCTGGCCAAAAGACGGCCGTGAGCTCACCATACCTCGCTCCTTCCGGCGTCATTCTCGACGCAGAACTTACGCTCGCCACCCCTGAAAGACTGTGGTCAGTTGTTCCCCATATGCAGAGGATTATATGACTCAAGACACTTAGGCTATCTACTGGAATCCGGGCCCTTGATCACGCTGTCGAGACGTTGTATCGGCCGTTTGTGGTACCGCCACTGAAGTATATCTGTTATGGGGCTCTTGTGGACTTGTTCAAGTACTTGCCACAGTCGAAGGCGGATCCCAATGATATTCACGCACGGCAGAAGCTCCAAGTCGCAGCGTGGATGAGTCTCTGGCCGGCAAGACTTGAAAAGTACAGGTGATTGAGGGAGCGAACATGGTCCTGCTGTGCCCATGATTAACTGCCCTCTCTAGTGCCCTTGGGCTATCGCATGCTCTTGGACACAAGCTCGGCGCAACCTATGGCATACCCCATGGGATCACTTCGGTAGAACTTACCCAGAGCTAGACACAAAGTCTGTCAAAGCTAAATACTCTTTCAGTGCTTAACGCTTGTCCCGACCGTCAGGCTCGAAGCCAAAGTTGCCTCAGACGAAGACAAACAATGGCTTGCAGGTACTTTGCATCAGCTTAATCAACCATCAACTGGCTCTGTGGAAGGCGACGTCATTAAACTCAGCGAGCTCATCGACGGGTACGTTTTCATACCCTTCAAACCTGACCTTTATAAAATGTTTTAGGCTTGTGAGTAATCTCGGCCTGAAAACTACCCTTGATCAATACAAAGTTCCACGAGAAGATCTTCCCACCGTCGCTGAGCGTGCTCTGGTGGGCAGGGATGAACCCCACAGTGATGTGGTAGCATTCATGGAAGCGCTGTACTCATCCTAGTGAAGCTACCGTCCGGAAACGTGGCATCTCGTACGACCAAGTCCTTACCATGACTTGTAGCAGATAGATTGGGTAAATAAGTGCTGCGGTGAGAATACCGTTGTCCCTTTCATCTTCGACTTGAATCCTTCTCTGTCACTTATGGGAATTGTGTTAGCTGGTGTGCATCTGCTTGGCGCCAGGTAGGCGACGTTATTATAAGAGGATATATTCTACGCCGCAGCAAAAACTTCTTATTTGCCATGCGACAAGAGACTTCTCAAATGGAAATTGCAATATTGAGTAACCGGACCATGCGGAGAAGTCTTCTCTGTTCTTTAGTGCCACTGGGGCAGTTGCACGCCCCAAACGCGCGTTACTGTACACAGCTTGAGAATCTTGGCTACGCGCATGGTGTTGTGGTTCGTCGGGCGGCCATTTCCGCGACGCGCCGAATTGGGGTCGTTCGCTAATTAGGTAATTAGCAAAGGTTGGGCTGCAGTTCAAAATTAAGATTAAGAAGGGAGGGGAGATCTCTTGCGACGATGAGTACAAGTGCGTCGCCAACGGCAGATCTGGTACTCAACGTCGCAATCCCCCGAATTGTCTTGCTTTATTGAACTGGTATGGTTGCCGCTCCACCCCCAAATATGCTCCCGATCTCGTGTGACCGTTTCTTTGCCCGGGGAAATCCTTTTGCTGTGCGGCGGTCCATTTCCCCAAGGGGGACATCAGGCGGAAGTGTGACCTGTTGGGGGGAAACCTGTTGAGGATCGCGGCGTATCTCATTATTAGTACTTGGGCGTCATCACATATCTGTTGGCACCCCCATGAGGCCGCAGATCCTCCTTCCCGACTGGCAAAGTTTGTGGTACCATAAAGATCATTTACGCAATTCGCATCGGAATCGCATTACCCCGACACAACAAGTTTGCTATTACCGGTCGGTACACCGCACTCACTCCAAGGGAGGGCTCTGATGCGAGAATAGCGACGCTGAAAGTTTTTTTTGTTAAGGTCTGGCTCTCTCATGGCTCAAGAGTGCCCAAGTGATCATCCCTTTGTACTTCCGACTACAAACTCGTCTGCCGTCGTGGTACTACTGATGGTGACACCTTACTTGGGTACGTGGACCACTGGACGCTGACTGGTAGCGACCTTCACGACCGTAATGGTATCTTTGGTTACGTCTTTACACTCGCAGGGGGTATGTTGGTGTTCGGTGCCAGGGTTAGCGGCGACGGTGTAAGCGATGTCGGGGTGAGTGCCCTGCATGAGGCACATGAGTGTGCCAAGGGCACGTTGGAAATGCTTGATGTTGACCTTGTTCGCCTCTCTCCCCCCGAGGTCGACGTCAAGCATTTCCAACGCGCGCTCGGCGCACTCATGTACCTCATGCTGGGCACTCGCCCCGACATCGCTTGCACTGTCGTCGCCCTCGGTCGAATGGTGTACGCCCGACCTTACTGCTCGGTTGCGCGAAAAACCTTTTGTGCTACAAACTGTTACCACTGTTCTCTCGATGACTTTCGGAACGACGCCAGGCAGACTCTTGGAAGGCCGAAGCTTACCAAATACTGCCCAGCTCTTCGTGAGTTATATACAGTACTACAGTAGTGATAGAATACTGGACGTGAACATACGGAATATAGCGTGACAGATGAGAGTATATATTTAACCGTCTCTATCGTACACCCTCACCACAGCGCATTTATTACAAATTTCACTCAGCACTATACTTCAATAGAAACTGCATAATCTCGCGATGCCCACTTGCCGACGCCTCTTGAAACGGGGTCTGGTTCATGTTATTCCGAGCACTCGCATCTGCACCGTGCTCAAGAAGGAGCCGAGCAACGTCGACGCTCCTCGCCTCGTGCAGCGGCGTGCGGTTGTGCTCGTCCCGGGCCGTCGCATCGGCGCCGTGCTCGAGGAGGAGTCGAGCGACCTCCGCACCTCCCCAGAACAACCCAGACGCTTCATGCAGCGGCGTCCGCTTGTCTTCGTCCTCGGCTGCCACATCTGCGCCATGGCGGAGAAGGAGCGAGGCGACGTCCACAGTCGACGCCTCGTGCAACGGAGTTCGCTCGTTCTCGTCCCGAGCTGTCGCGTTCGCGCCATGCTTGAGGAGGAGCAGGGCGACTTCCGCACTCAACACTTCGTGCAACGGCGTCCGCCCGTGTATGTCCTCCGCCGCCGCATCTGCTCCGTGCTCGAGAAGTGGCCGAGCAATTTCTACGCTCCTCGCGTAATGCAATGGGGTTCGCCGTTGCGCGTCCCTGGCTGTTGCATCTGCTCCATGCTCAAGAAGAAGCCGCACGACGTCTCCGTTCCTCTGCTGGTGGAGCGGGGTCCGTCCCTGCGCATCCTGGGCCACCACATCGGCACCGTGCTCGAGAAGGAGCAGGCCAACTTCCGCACTCGATACTTCATGCAACGGTGTGCGCTGGTCGTTGTCTTGAGCTGTTGCATCGGCGCTGTGCTCGAGAAGGAGCCGAGCGGCTTCCGGACTCGAGGCTCCATGCAACGGGGTACGCTTGTTATCGTCTTTGGCCGTCGCATCTGCGCCGTGGTCAAGAAGGAGCTGAACAACCTCCTCACTTGAGGCCTCATGCAACGGGGTCTTCCCATGCTCGTCCTGTGCCGTCGCATCTGCGCCGTGCGCGAGAAGGAGCCGAACAAGATCCACATTCCAGGCCTCGTGCAGTGGCGTCCGTTTGCGCGCGTCTCGGGCTGCCGCATCTGCGCCATGGTCCAGGAGGAGATGGGCAACTTCCATATTCGGCGCCCCATGCAAGGGAGTCCGCTTGTTAACGTCTTGCGCTGTTGCATCTGCACCATGGTCGAGAAGCAGGTGCGTAACTCTCGCTTCTACCCAGAACGATGCCGACGCGGTGTGCAATGGAGTCCGCCTGGGCTTGTCCTGGGCTGTTGCATCAGCGCCGTGGTCAAGGAGGAGTCGGGCAACCTCCTCGCTTGACGTCACGTGTAATGGAGTCTGTCCATGCACGTCCTGGGCCATCACATCAGCGCCGTGTTCAAGAAGGAGCCGGACAACCTCCGCCCTCCCCATTTCCGACGCCCGATGTAATGGAGTCTCTGCCGTGTGCTTGTCCCCGGCTCTCACATCCGCGCCATGCTCAAGAAGAAGCTGAGCAACCTCCATGCTTGATGCCTCATGCAATGCAGTCGATTTGAAGTTAAAGCCCGGAACGTTCACGTCTTGCGAGTGTTCGATGACTAGGAACTCCACAATGTCACGTAAGCCACAAAAAGCGGCATAATGCAAGGGAGTGGCTTGCAGCCGGGACGGGACTTTTGATATCTCGAAAGGAACCCTGGAAGGGTATTTTGGATCGTATATCCAGACCCAAACTGTTAAATGGGGTTGTTGTGGGTCAAAGAGGCGTTTCATGCCTTCTTGTATCTTCCCCGTCACACCCTCGAACCGGGCATGATCCAGCCAGTGCTGGGCCGAGTATTCAGCGAGGGGCCATCTATTCAGGTTGTTGTGACTGATGCTTTTATCCAGGTGAAGTAGTACCCCAAGGCAGACTTGGGCGACCATGGCATGGGCAGGTGTCAGAGATATATGGTAACGGGAAATGTTCGCCCTTGCTTTGACAAGGCGGGCCGACGTCAGGTACTCCTTCACCGAAAAATGCGAAAATTCGATGACTTGCGAACCACCCACGTTGACAATGGAAAGCAGACTGGAGCACGTAGATAGCACGGCTTGTCCAGGGTATTCGGGACGCCAATCCGCCAGGAATGTGGGGATCTGCCCCGCGCCGAAATCAAACGCAAGAAACTCCGCAAGCTCCTCGACACGAAGTGGGCGGCAAGCTACTGCAACACACTTGAAAAGACGGTGAGCATATTCCCAGTTTTGCTCATCGATAGCTTGCAACGTGCGTTCATATGTTTCATCGAGTGTCTCCGGTAATTCCTCTAGAGCACGCCGGATACGCGCTGGGACACAGCGACGAAGGTGCACGAGTTGGCAATAAACCCATCGGAACCTGCAGAACCTATATGAGGGAGAATTGGAGGGAATAATAGTGCATTAATGCCTTACATCCCGTCAGCTTTTTTTGTCAGCACGTCGATAACCAATTCCTTGTCCGCAGGTTTCCACCTTCGCATCATAGGGTCCGTGTTAACGACGGACTTGACATATTCAACGATATCGCGGATTTGCCCGCTCTCGCCATGGAGAGAAATGGAACAGGAAGCCAATTGATCGAGGACAAGTTGGATGTCAGCCTCAGGTCGGCTGGTGACACAGACGCGTAGCTTTGGGATGCACAAGCTGACGAATTCCTCCACCAGGTTCAGGACTTCGTCACGGGGTGTTGGCATGCCAGTTGTGTTTGGCAATTCGTCTAGAGCATCTAGAACGATGAAAACTGGGGCTTCTCCCGAGAGTTTGAGAATTTTGATGAAACATTGCAGAAGCACATCCTCGCTGGGATATCGCGAACCACTTTCATATGCCAGATAAAAATCGGAAAGAATGGCTGCGTAGGAACTGGACTGGTGACAAAGCTGGACTAGCAGAGATGACAGCAATCCACGGCGATCCTTCTTCTTGTCGTCCTTGAAGTCACAGTAGAAAAACGCTAGCGATGCTAGCCCAGCTTTGCGCATCACGTCAATGTCCTCGATGATCGTGGAACTGGCCAATGATATAAGTTCCAGCAAAAGGAGTATTTCGAGTTCAGCTCACCAAAGAACGCTCTTCCCTGCACCAGCTACAGAGGCAAGAAGTATAAGCCTCATCAAAATGCGTGGAGGTCCGAGACACAGACGTTTTCCATGGATCCATAATAGAGAACTTGGACCAGATGACTTCCATTCAGCGAATGTGTTGCCTTGAATAAACCATGTTGAGGTTCCGCTATGGTGTGATTTGTACACAGTGCTGTGATTTTGCCATGGGTCTGGAGGGGAGAGCCAAGACCGAACGTCTTGCTGCAACTTATCGCCTGCAACAACTTCAGCATTCGCCAGTCAGCAACATTAAGGAATAACCGACGTTTGATCTTATCCATGTCGCTTGCGTTTTTCTGCATGATCGCTAGTGTCCAATCAGAGGTAGCACTTGCCCATCGCCAACAGCGGAACGTACTCAGAGCATCGCTGACACGGTCTGCAGATGCCTTGCCGTCTAGAAGGGAGGTTGCTCAGCAACGGGTGGGTGATATGTTGACCTGGGTATACAAACCATCCATAACCACCTTCATATTCTGGACGAGGCCATAGACGACCTCGAGCGTCTGCGCTGCAGTTGTCCGAGCCTCGACATCTGTGAGTCTGTCCAGCCGCTGTAGTACGTCCTCCACCTCATTCTCTCCCAAGAGCTTCTTTACCAACTTTTCTGCCTCGCAATGAGTTAAGGGACGCATCAACCAGGATGCACTCACTCGGCCGTCCCTGCTTCACCTGCTTCGTCGCTAGGCCGAGGGTAGAAATCAGTTCCACAATTATCTTCACCACAACTTCTGTCATCGCCGCTGTAGGAGGGATCTTGGTATAGATGTCGAGTCTGTTAAGGAAGTCTCCGATGCACTCAAGCAGGTCAACGAGCGCGTCGAAGCTCGTGCTAACGTCCTTGACCGCCTGATATGCATAGATGTTACAACCAGACGCACGAAAGGAATTGAGAAGGATACATACCGCGAGTAGGATGGCAAACCCGGCGAATATTGCTCTCGCTGGCGGGAATGGCTATCGAATAGGCGTCAGAAACCTAACAAGGCTCAGAAACCCGTGCCGACGTGCCAGGCCGATGCTCTCCCCGAGGACCGTGCTGATCGATAGCGTATGCACGATATTGATGGCACAATGGAGCGGTTTCATCACCTTGCGATCGTCCCCCCGGAATTCACGGAAAGCATGTGCTTGTTCTTGAAAAACGGCCGTGATGGACTCTACGGAGCCACATGTTTCGAGTTGCTTAGCGAGGGGATGGTCAGCCAGCTTTGTCCCTGTTAGTCTTTCATAGTCCTGTAGGGCAGTCTCGAAGAGTAATCGGAGGCTAGATGGGTCACTCATTGCGAATCGAAGAAATATCAGCTGAGAAAAGGAGATATTCCCTACAAAGAGGGATGTGGTCGAGGATTCGAAATGTCTGGCCA
>Ga0307509_10009819_pt1 | contig 11856 bp, 10 predicted proteins | sample 10_EM_MG_FD_202245 | JGI IMG/M metagenome (GOLD analysis project Ga0307509, IMG submission 202245) | Populus trichocarpa ectomycorrhiza microbial communities from riparian zone in the Pacific Northwest, United States - 10_EM | ecosystem: Host-associated > Plants > Roots > Unclassified | place... | reverse complement strand
CAAAGCAAACATAATCTTTCTATTTACCCGTCCCGAGAATCCTTCACTTTTACCATAATAATATGTTTGTTTTGCTCGCTAAATCATGAATATCAATAATTAGTTGGCTGAGTTGCTTTTAATGCAAGTGTGTGCACATATGATCTCTTGGCTCAAAACTTGAATGCTCTCTATATCTTCTGGTATCCAACGTTTATTTATTTATTTATTTATTATGGTATACGTGATTAGTAGAAAAATACAAGCGACTTGTCTAGCAATATTCTACTCAAATTAATAATAAAATAACACAAAAAAGATATCAAAATAAATATTTAACATTTATGATAATTACATGCAGAAAATGCAAAAAAACCTGTAATTATAAGATGAACACAGAGGGCTGAGCCAAGAGTTACAAGTAACATGATCCTACATACTCCATAACTTCAGCTCCACTTCCCTAGATTATCTCCAAAAAATAGACGGATTATCTTTCCTCCCAAAATTATTTCGAAACCCTAGAAATCCATTCTTGAGTTTTTCTTTTCTTTTCTTGCATCCATAAATTTGGCGCCAAAAAATTTCAAAAACCCCATTCGGCACTAAATTATTATTAATTAACTGATGATAATAATAAATAATATTATCATATTTTATTTCACCTACAAAAACAGAAATAAAAATACCCCTTCCCTGCCATAAGAAGAAACCCTATCTTCTTTTTCTTAAAAACAAGAAAAACAAAAATGCTTAAAAAAAATCCCAGTTTCTCTTTATAAAAGGAAAACAGACCCTTCTTGTCCAACCACTGTAAAAATAAAACCGAAAAAGTCTCCTTTTATCCTCTGCTAATAAAAGCTTCAACCTTTTGTGATGGCGAGAGTGAGGAAGCGGCAGAAACCGGCGCAATTGGAGGCGGGGTTGGTGGAGGAAGCGGTGGAGAATGGCGGGTCAGAGGAGGGGGTTAAGGGGAATGGGGGGTTAGATCAAAGTAGTGAAATTGGTGAAGGGAAAGTAGAGGAAAGTCGTGATATTGATAAAGGAAACGGGGCCTCGAAGATGGGAAATAGGAAGAGGAAGGTAAAGAAGAGTGAGATTGGAGCTGTTGAAGAGGAAAGGGAAGGTAATGGTGTGGAGAAAGGGGAAGAAGGTGATTTGAAGGAGGATGTCAGAAGGGGTAGGAAAAAAAAGAAGGGAAAGAAGAAAGAAAGTGATCGTGAGGAGGAGAAGGTGAAAGAAGAGAATGTGAAGGATGATGAAAAGGGGGTTTCTTCAGCTGTGGAGGGGAAGAAAAGGGTGGACTTTGTTGGGAATGAAGGAGAGAAAGAGGTGGAGAGTGGGGACGAAGATGGATTAGGTGAGAAAAGTGAAGTGGATTTCGTCAAGAAGGAAGAGAGAGGGGTTGATGGAAAGATGGATGGGAAGTCTAGGAAGGCAAAACAGGAGGTGGATGCCGAAGAAGGAGAGAAAGAGGTAGAAAATGGTAAAGAAGGAAAATTGGACGGGAGAAGGGAAGAGAAAGGGGCAGAGAAGAGGGGGCGGGAGGGAGGTAAATTCAGTGTGGATAACGAGGAAAGGAAAGAGATTGGAGAACTGGGTGTTGGAGGAAAGGAGAAGGTGAGATTTGTTAAGAATGAGGAAGAAAGCGAGGGGGTTAAGGAAAGTGAAGGGGCTGTTGCTAGAGAGAATAAGGGCGGGAAGAAGGAAAGTGAATCGGGTAATGAGGAGGTGGAGAGCGAGGTAGGGAAGGAGAATGGTGGTGATGTGGAAGAGAATGGCGATTCATTAAATAAGAGGCCGAGGAGAACTGATAAAAAGGTAAACTATGCTGAGCTTGATGCTGCATTAGATGAGGCAGTGCTTGGGGAGAAGCGCAGGAAGAGGAGGAAGAAGAATGGAGTCTCAGAGAGTGATGGATTGGAAAGTGTGCAAAATAGTAAAAATGGTGATGTCAATCGTGGAAAAAAGAAAGTTAGTCGAAAAGGAAAAAAGAATCAGGAGGAGGAGAATATCGAGGGAGAAGAAGAGAAGGAAGAGAGTGGCGAAGGAGATTGTTTGATGATGAGCTCTGAAACAGGTTATGGGCTCAGGACTCGGAAAGAGCAAGTGGATCAGGGAAGCAAATCCAGGCGTGATAATGAGGTAACTAATCATCTTTGATTTGTTATTGATATTGTCTGTTTGGTTATTGATGGTTGTTTATGTTCCTGATTTTTTTTTTTTTGCAGTTTATTGAGAATGTGTGTTTAATGTGTCATCAATGCCAGAGAAATGACAAGGGCCGTGTTGTTCGGTGTCTGAAATGTAAAAGGAAGCGCTATTGCATACCATGCTTGACGAAATGGTATACTGTAGGATTATTTGCATTATACCATTCAGTTCTTGTTTTATCACCGTATGTTTTTCTGTTAGGATTGGCATTATGGAATCTAAATTGTCTTTAATTTATCCCTTTTGTGAATTATACTGATTCTGTTATTAATTATATAATTTGTTGTGAATTTCATGTACTTATGTGTAATTAGTATGATGGTTTTGTTTTAACAAAGATATATCTTGTTTCTAAATATAAATGCTATAGAAAACAGTTAACTGCTGGAACAGGTGATATCTTGCATGATGGTGTACCAATAATTTTGGTCTCAATTTTATTGCAAATCATGAGCAACATTATATTGTTAATATAAGTAAATTAGCATATGATATACTGTTTTGGATTTTTAGGACTGGCTTTTATCATTTACAAGACAATGGCATAGCTTAGACATGTTTTAGTGGTTTTTTGAATCATCTTATAAATTCCTAGAGTTTAATTTCTCCACGATTGATTTTGTTACTTAGGGAATTCTTTGTTCATGTTGTAGGTATCCTAAGATGACAGAGGATGAAATTGCCAATGCTTGTCCTGTCTGTCTTGGAAATTGCAACTGTAAATCTTGTTTGCGTCTGGATGCGCCGATTAAGGTATGTAATCCAACCTTGCAACTCGTGCTTCAATGTGTATTTGTTAATTGTTTTAAATGCACGTGTGAGATGTAATAATTTTAGTTGTTATTTACTGCAGGAACTGAAAAATTTAAACCTGGAAGTAAGCAAAGAAGAAGTAGTGCGATACTCTAAGTTTTTCCTTCGTGCGCTTCTTCCATTTTTGAAGCAGTTAGATGAAGAACAAATGATGGAGAGAGAGATTGAGGCCAGGAGAGAAGGTAAGCACTTCTTTTGCCTCAAATATATGGAATTTATTTGATAAAAAACTAAGTTTTGCCTTGTCTTTGATCTAATTGCAAAACATTCTGCTTTTGGTATGTTTGAGATTGAGAGAAGGAATTTTGTAGACACAAAAGGTGTTGCTTTTATAGGATGAAATGGTTTTCTATTGGTTTAAAGGACAAATTTCCAAGTCCTCCATTTTTTCCCATTTTTTTGTAATGATTTGTATTCTAACAACAAATCTTCTCTTTATTTCTTATGTTTTGTGTTTCCCTTCTTCTTTGGCCATCACAGGCCTTTCTATTAGTTGTGCTTGCAGTTACTTCCAAGTAATGGTCGTATCAATAAAAGATTTTCTCATATATTTTGATTAATAAATTATTTTGGAGTATGTATTTTATGCATGTCTTTTATTGGTGCAGGTAAATGCCTGCTTATCTATGTTTTATAATGTGCACACATTATGAGTATGAGTGGGTGGCCAATGAGTGCTTGTGCATATGTCTGAAGAGAGTTGGCTTTGCTGTATGTCAGATGACTAATAGTTTATTTCTGCAGGTGTACCACTTGCAGGCTTACAAATAGAGAATGCTGAATGCCCTGCAGATGAGCGCATGTTCTGGTAAGTTATATTGTTATCGGAGTTTCCCACCTTTTCATTTTCTTAGTTTTGATAATAATCCATAATTGTTTTTCAGTGATAATTGCAGAACTTCTATTTTTGATTATCACAGAAGTTGCTCAAATTGCTCTTCTGATCTTTGTCTTGCCTGTTGTCGGGAGATCCGTGCTGGGCACTTGCAAGGTGGTGGGCCAGATGTGCTTATGGAATATATTAACAGAGGATTTGAATATTTGCATGGTGGGATAGACGAACCACAGGTTGAATCACAAGCTGAGTTACCTCAAAAGACTGAATCTAAGGATTTTATGGGGCCAAAGTCTGGATGGAAAGCAAATGAAGATGGAAGCATTCATTGTGCTTGTGATAGTGGCAATTTGGAACTAAAATGTTTGTTCCCAAACAAAAAAGTCAATTTTGCAGTTTCAGTGTCAGAGTTGGTAAAGAAAGTTGAAGAAATGTCCAAAAAATGGGAAACTGACTCTGCTAATGCTCCTGATGAACGATGTGCTTGTTTTAACTCCAATGGTGATCTTGATATCAGTAATGGTAACAGGTTATTAAAAGCAGCATGCCGAGAAGATTCTGATGATAACTATTTATTCTATCCAATAGCCGAAGATATCACAGAGGATGATTTGAAGCATTTTCAGTTTCATTGGAAGAGAGCTGAGCCTGTGATTGTTCGCAATGTGCTTGAAACTGCATCTGGTTTGAGTTGGGAGCCAATGGTCATGTGGCGTGCCTTCCGCCAGATCAAAAATGAAAAACACGACACACTATTGGATGTAAAGGCAATTGAGTGTCTGGATTACTGCGAGGTCAGTATTTTCACCTTTTTTTTTGTGTGCATTGAAGATGAAGTGTTGCTGGCTTTTACTGCTATTTTCTGATAATCATTCTTGTTATATTCTCCAATTGTCATGATAATGATGGTTTCAATCCTATTGATATGCTATCATCTGTTGTGATGTTTAATGTGATGCTCAACTCTTGATGAATGCAGGTAGATATTAATGTCCATCAATTCTTCATTGGTTACACAGAGGGAAGGTTTGATGGTAAAAATTGGCCTCAGATACTGAAGCTGAAAGACTGGCCCCCATCTAAAACATTTGGTGAAAGTCTTCCACGACATGATGCTGAATTTACCTGTTGTTTGCCCTTTAAGGAGTATACACATCCACGCAGTGGACCTTTAAACCTTGCTGTCAGATTGCCTGAGAATTCTTTGAAGCCAGATATGGGGCCAAAGACATATATTGCCTATGGATATCCTGAAGAGCTTGGGCGTGGAGATTCGGTCACTAAGCTTCACTGTGACATGTCTGATGCGGTATGTTTGGTTTCCTTTTCTTTTCTTGTTCAGATAAAATAAGATATATGGTGATAGAAAGAGAATGGAAGGTTAGAAATCAATAAAGCAACCTTCTAGAAAAGGTGAAAATTGAACTCTAAAATAGAAGTCGAGACAACTTGGTTTTCCAAAATCATGCTTAGGTTGGTTATCTTCCTAATTTTTTTCCAGGATCTGTATGGTATCTTCTTCCAAATATTGCATAAAAATTTAAGTGAAATTAAATGTTTCTATGTAGTGATATTTACTAGCTGTTGTATGATAATCTGTTGTACGATTGTATTTAATTACTTTTGTTGACATTCAAAGGGTAACTGTCCTGTGCAATGGTAAGATTTTTTCATCACTTAGTGAGAAGACTGTTGAAGGAAGATTTCTATTTAGAATTCCCTTGCGAGGACTCTACTGGGATGAGTCAATGTGTTCTTGATAACGGCTGTTCTGATAATAATCAACTGTCAGATGTTATGATATGCAAAGTGTTAAATACTAGAAATTTGGAAATTTTCTCTCACATCAGCAGTGAATCTTTAGTATCTATATGTGCTGTGGCTACCGGGATCAGAATCTGACATCATTGCTAAACTTCATACTTTTAATAATGATTAATTTGTGCATCTGGCTGTTTCAGGTAAATGTCTTGACGCATACTGCTGATGTGTCCAATAAAACTCATTATACTGAAATACAAAAGTTGAAGCTAAAGCACTTTGAACAAGACCAAAGAGAGCTTTTTGGAAATAATCAGAATGTGGATGGAGTTGATAAAAGAGAGCTTTTTGGAAATAATCAGAATGTGGATGAAGTTGATAACATGCATGGTGTTGATTCTGGTAGGTCTTTTACTGACGATAATGGATTATCTAATGAAGCTGATGACCAGAATGAAAATTATCTGTTTAATGATTCTGCTTAATAATCTAGGGAAATGTAATGAGGAGGCAGGAGTGGTTCAAGGCATAAGTACCGAGGATGGACCTTTAAAGTGTGGAGATGAGTCAGAATGGATGGATGCTTTAGATGGAGGTGCTGTTTGGGACATTTTCCGAAGAGAAGATGTTCCTAAGTTGCAGGAGTATCTCAACAAGCACTTCAAGGAATTTAGGCATATCCACTGTAGCCCATTACCAAAGGTAATTGTGTATTGCATGAAAAATCCGGCTCTCTTATCTGCCTTTTCCCTGTGGTTACACTTTACAAAATGGTATTTCTTTAAATGAAGGACTTGGTAGAAAGAGTCTAGGTCCCATACTAGAAAGAAACTGTCATGTCAAATCTTACCAAGATGGACCAAATAAATTGGGTTCGTTGCCGCCTGTCTGAATTTTTAGCTGAAGTGCTTACATCCTGAAATTATCTCTCAATAAACTAGTGTTATTTCTGGTGTTGTAGGTGGTTCACCCCATTCATGACCAGACATTTTTTTTTACTCTAGAGCACAAGAGGAAGCTAAAAGAGGAATATGGTTAGTCCTGTGATCTCTTTAATTGGTTCAGATCAATTATTTTCCTCTCAATTTTTAACATTTATAAATATGTTTTTGACACCATCATGAAGGCATTGAACCATGGACATTTGTCCAGAAACTTGGAGACGCTGTCTTCATTCCTGCAGGCTGTCCTCATCAAGTGAGAAACTTGAAGGTAAAATATATCTGCGTTTTGAAACTTGTAACTTGCTCCAAAAAAGTGGATTGCCTGGTAATTGCTGTTGGTTATTCTTTGGATGTTGAAATTGATGCGAGTAGCATTTATCAAGGATTAGGCAATATCTGAAATTAACATGTCCTGTTTTCCTTATTTCCTGCTTAACTGTCTTCATAAATATATTGCTAATTATTCTGGCAATAATCTTAACGGCCCACCTCTGGAAGGTTTTTTTTTTTTTCTTTTTTCGGGGGTAGTGCATTTCTGAACAACATAAGCTGATTATGTTTATGGACTCTGGGTTCACTAGCCAACCTTAATCCAAATCCTCATGCCTTTTCAGTACATTCATGGCCTGATGGTGTTCCTGGTGCACAATGGCCTAGGTCCTAAAATTTTAGGACACTGCATTAACAAACAGTTCAGATTTCTTTAGATCTGATATGGATGCGTTTTCTGTCTTTATTACGATGTGTGATATTGTGATGATTTAGCTGTATAATTGATAAGGTTTGTACTAGAATTACCATGCAATATGCTTCTATTTTACAGTTCTTATTTTAAAAAGCTGAACCTTATATCTTAGATTTTAAATGCTTCTATTAAGATGGGAGCTTTGTTATTTAAATCTGTTGGTTTGCCCCAGGGGCATATGCAAATATGAAAAGTAACGTAGGCTGAATCTGTGGTAACTAGCTTCTATCTTTTACAGTCTTGCATTAAGGTAGCAATGGACTTTGTCTCACCTGAAAATGTAGGTGAGTGCATACGTCTGACAGAGGAATTCCGTTTGCTTCCTCCAAATCATCGGGCTAAAGAGGACAAGTTGGAGGTATTTCTAATTTTTACTTTCATGTCTATATAATGATGGAAGGTGCTGAAACATACATTATCTAAAAGGAACAAGTCTTTGGTAATAAGAATGTTTTCCTTGAGAAATTGTTTTGTGCATAGAGAATGGAATCTCTCAACAATAAGTTGGCCAGGTTTTGTTTGTTGTAGATGTTTCTTTTTTCTGCATATCACTTTTCTTAAAGGTCCAGTGGGTTTCTAGATCTAGATCAATATTAGAACATGTATTAAGTAGGACATTCTTGCATCCATTTTTAGAGTTACTCCATGATCATATTTTGGTTAATGCTAAAAAATTATAGGATCATGTCATAAGAGAAATTGAATTCAAATTCGAATTAAGTGGTAGAAAGGGTTGATCTGGACTTGAAATGATCTGTGCAGTCTTGCCCTGTGAACGCTAGGAAGAGTTTTAATTGCTATAGTATTTCAAACCCTTGGAGTTTCATTGAGTTCTGCTAGGCTGTTGCATGTTTCACAATAGAATAATCTCTAGTGCTTTTTAGTATAAGTTCTGCTTATATATATATATATATATATATATATATAGTACCAAAACCCTCAAAATAATGAATTACATTGTAATATCTTAAACTGTCCTGTACCAAACATCATTTGAACTGTAATTGCATCAAAGTTGCCCATGTTATTGTCACTAGTCAATATAACTCTTGATTCCTTGCATCATGATGGACACTTTATCTTCACTTTGTAGCGCCATGAATCCCAATAACTGACGTGACATATGTTTTATTTTTAGTAGCATTTACTCCTAATTTACTTGTTTATCATTCATTGGCTAAATCTAACCTGTGTGGGTATTTGATGCAGATAAAGAAAATGTATCTTCATGCTGCTAGATGGGCTCTTGATGTTTTAACAAATGGTGGAGAGTGAGTAACTATTCATTCATATTTCATTTATAAACTAGTATTTGTAGCAATATCCATGCCCCACTTTAATTCTGTTTTCCTCTTTGCCATCAAATCATTGCCAAAATGTTTTTGCAAAATATGCTCATTTTATCAGTCTGGCATGATGCATTCCTGTATATATGGAGCATTTTGATATTTCTATGATAGGGCATGATGTATGATGAATGGAAAATGAATTTATTCTGTCCATAAAAGAATTTGCTGTATTTCAGCTGCTATACACATTTCCACTGAAGGTAACAGTGAAATGATATGTTTGATTTTAATTGATAAGTGGGACACCGGTAAAACCAGGTTGTTAGGAACATAGAGGAAATTTATTGAACATTTTCTGTTGAACTTCATTAAGACATGTTAAACAATTCTATTTGTTAGAATGTTGTGCTGCTGCAGTGCATAAAGCATTCCTGTGCCTTTGTCATGACACAGTTTAGGCCAGGCTTGGCTGTGAATGAAGGAAATTGAAATTACTCTTTAAAGCTCATAGAATTGTCCTGTGAATTTAAATGTGAAATGCGTTTGTTTCTCCTGCTGTTTACGGATGCTCATGCCCAAGGGGAAGATTACTTTTTGCAGTATTGTGAATTTAATATGCATTTCTTTGTTAATTTGATCAGAGCAATCAAGTGCTTGTGTTTTTTGATTTCAGAGTGGACGAACCTGAGAAGGTCAAGAAAAAGCAAGCTAGGAGCAAGAAGAGGTCATAGGCAGGGCCATCCCCAGTCCTGCATCATACGTGAACACCTTAAGCAGGAGTTTTTGGTTAACGTTTTACTCATGCTTCGGGCACATATGGTAGCCACTGTAAAAATATCCCCTGTTCTCATAAGCAGATGTAAACTTTCATTTGGCTTAGCTAGTTGCTAATCAAACATACGAGTATTGTTGAAACTGTTCCTGAATGAGATTGGTACACAGGAAGATGCACAAACTTAAATGCTGCAGAATCTTTTTGGCTAGCACAGTATTTATTGTGCATGTTTCTAATTAATTATAAATGTTTAGATATAATCACCAGTAATCTGAGCACGAGTCTTGTTTCTCTGCAAATTTCATCTTGAAACGCTTCAAAAATCTCATAATATCTTCATAATATGCAATGCTTGGTAATTTACAATATGACGAGAGTCTGTATTTCAAGGGTTTAATTCTGGATGTGTCTGATATGAAGTCCCTGATATGTCATGTCCAAAATCTTAGCAGAACAGAACATTTTTTGAAGTGGAATGATAAGATTTGTCTTCATAAATAAGTTAACTTTTATTTATTTTAATGATACTAAAGAATAATTATGAGATCTCAGTGAAGTCAAATAATAATAATAATAAACTTTGATAAATATGGCTAGCAAGATGGGAATCAATGACCAGGTAGGCTAAGCATTAATAGTGTGGTAGATATAGGCCAAGTGGGATATTATGGATATCAACACAAGAAAGACGAACATAGGGGGGGGACCAACAAGTAGCTCACCCGCAGACTTGTGTTTTCTGACTATGGATTGCCACAGCAACCAGAAAACCAATCGATTTTTTTTTATCAGGGTATTCTCTGGCCCCTTCCGGCGCAGGGGACTAATCTCCTTTATAGCATCGTCCGGCATAAAACAGGTTTCATTACCAGCAAGGACTCGAGCTGTGTTCGTCTCGTGGGGGAGAACTAGCTCCTTGCTGCTGGGCTCAACCCTCGTTGGTTACAGTAGCTTTTCCTAATTATGATTTTATTACCTGTTCATTACTCAAACTTGAAAAGAAATCTAAAGTACAACAAAATTGAAATGATCAATATCATAAAGCTAAAAATTGCAAGCAAGGTTAATTCTTTTAATTGAATCAGGTAATTTATATTAATATTCTAATGAGTTATAAAATTCAAGGTGTTTAAGAATAAAACTGATATGTTGAATAATCGGTTAATCTTTTAGTTTAAGCAATCTAATCTATTCTTTTTAGTTAAAGTGTTTGGTGACTTGATATGTAAAACACAGATAGTTGGTAGCTGATCATGAACTTGAGATTCGGGTCGTGACAATTATGAATCTTTGGCTTGAAGGATTCATGGTGTGTTTACAACCTATGAGTCTTGCTCTTTTATGAAGATGATGGGCTAGAGTGTAATTTTATTCTTTTGATATTTTAAATTGTATTCTTCTCAGAATAACACTCTATTAAGAATTTTTTTCAAGACTTTACGCGGTGCTTGAGCTTATTAGAGATGAAAAATAAATCTTGAACCGCGTGTACGCTCAACATAGACTCGGGCTACCATGTTTGAGCTATGCATCTTGGTAGAAATTGGATTCGAGCAAAGTAGCCTAAGCCTAAATAAATATTTTTAGACCTTTTAGGTTTATTAAGCTTCTTAAATTTAAATCCATTGTATTCCATTCATAATTTCACTTAATTGTTCATTAGCTAATCGGTCAGGACATCATATGGCATAAAAGATGATACAAATATCTGTTCAAATCAATTTTGAGCATAAAAAAATAGATAATTCATGTCCGAATAACAGCATTTTCTTCAGCTTGATTGGTGAAACGTGTCGTGCTCTCCATTGTGGCTTAGTCGCATGGGCCATGCATATATTTGAGCTATTGCATATGAAATGAGAGGTAGTTTCAAGTCAAAATGTTGAAAGATAGGTTTTCTTACCCACAGGAAAATGACCTTCGGTGGAGATTAGTAATTATACTGAAATACTAGCTATCTAATTGACACTCCGCCGGGTGTTGTCAATTTTTTTTCTTAAAAAAAAACATCTATTATGAAGATTATTTCAATGTTTTTTATATAAAAAATTCAAAGTTTAAATCAAAAAAACTCAAAGCATCTAATTAAATAAATAAATAATCATATATGTAAATAAGAAAAAAAAATCATTAACAATAATAAAAAAAATTAAAAAATATTGAGAAATAAATGTAAATTAAGATATTCAATTATATAAAACGAGACATTTATCCAACTGTGTTTACTGAACTTGTTTATTTAAATTAATAAAAAATAATAGAAATAAAAACACAAATAAAATTGATTGAATAGATTCACACCTTAAAAAAAATATTGTGCAAGGTCGAACATATTAGAAATATTATTTAAAAATAAATATTTTTATTTTGAAAAATAAACTTTTTTTTGTATATAAAAAAATATAAATGAGTTAGAATAATATCTTGAAAAATTAAACACAAAGAAAATATATATATATATATATATATATATATATATATATATATATAAAAAAAAAAAA
>Ga0307509_10009818_pt1 | contig 11858 bp, 15 predicted proteins | sample 10_EM_MG_FD_202245 | JGI IMG/M metagenome (GOLD analysis project Ga0307509, IMG submission 202245) | Populus trichocarpa ectomycorrhiza microbial communities from riparian zone in the Pacific Northwest, United States - 10_EM | ecosystem: Host-associated > Plants > Roots > Unclassified | place... | reverse complement strand
AATGATGGACCCGATCCCGAACTTTGATTTATTGTCTTATTTTGTTAACGAATCGGAATTTGGCTGTAGATGTCGACTTTATGTAATAATTGTATGACCCACGGATTCATGCCTTTTTTTTTTTTTTTTGGTCTTTTCCTCGGAAGTCAGAGAAAGACGTCTGGCATTATTGAAAAACAAAGGGTTTTTAATAGGTTTTTGACGCACCCGGTACTCGCGACATTACTAAATACCGGTCTATCGTGGTTGATTTCTTTAATTAGCCTCAGTTTCATGTAAACGTAGATAGACGACATATCGTAACAATCGTAACAACTGTTTTATGCATTACACAACAAAATTCTTTTTAAAAAAGAGAACAGAACTACAGTCTAAGGACATTACATGACCTGTGAAGAGAGAAAATTGTGTGTTTTTTTTTGGGTATTTTCTCCTGGAAATCAGAGAAAGACATTAAAGAAGGTTGCAGGAAGGATCTGACGGTGATGGTGACAGGGCGAGATGGAAACATACTCAAGGGATTATTTAAGTAGAGCAAAAAAAAAAAAAAAAGCTATAAACATAAAAGAATTAATAGAAACAAACCCAAAAAAAAAAAGCCAGAAGCCAGAAGCCAAAACCGAGAATCCAGTCCAAGAAAACATCATACATATTTTGGGGCGAAGATCAAGGATCAATTATTCAATCAATACAGGAGGGGATGGGGACTTAAGCGCCTAAACCTTGAACCTTAAACAAGTTACTGATGGATTTGCAGAAGGCGAATGACAATTTTGAGTGAAAATGCAAGACACAAAAAAATAAAATAAAACAAATGACACAGCCACAAAATTACAACGCATTGAGAACAACCAAGCAAGCAAGCCGCACACAAGCTCGAGAGAGGGGGGGTGGTTAAAGAGAGAAAAGAATGTACTGTCAGAACATGAACATGAATACGAAACGGCACAGTGGAGAACCGATAAAGACAGAGACAAAGACAAAAGAAACGGGAAAAAAAAACCAAATATCATAAGAAAAAAAAAAACAGAACCCCTCAGTGTGTATTGTAATACATGTAAACTGCAACTCGAGAGAGGGAAAAAAAAAAGGAAAGAAATCTGTGGAAAAAAAAAAGAAGTACTGTGTGCTTTGCTTGTCCGTGCTCCGCTCGCCTCCCTTACAACCAACTTTGAGTACATATACACCCCTATGAGTTTGAGTTCGGCGACAACGGAATAGCAGTACTCGAAGAGTGCCGCGAGGGCAGCGGTTCTCGCTGTGGCTTGACACGTAGCTCGCAGGCGATGGAGACGTGGCTACAGGCGTCGTCAGTCAGACGCAAAAAAAAAAAAAAGGGAGACAACACGTACTCGGATGGATAATGAGCATTCGGGAACCCAACCACCTTCTCCAAATACCCTCTATCAATCTCCCCAAGCACCTTGGTCACACCGAGATTCGCAGCCGAATACCACACATAATCCAACGCCCCTTGGAACGTCGGCGTATAATTCGTCAGCAACGCATCCCCCACCGGCGGCGCATACGCATTCTTCAGGCCCAATTTATGCCGAATCCCGTCACTCGTGTACCGTCCGTACATGTGTGACATGAAGTCGGGATGCTCTGCTGGCACGATGCCCAGTGAGAGGAAATCGTGTACACCGGAGCCTTGCATGGAGTTGAAATCGCCACAGACGATGGTAGGGATCTTGGTGCCATCGCTGTAGTTGGGTGGAGGTCGGTTGGGTTGCGAAGCCGGCACTGAGCTCGGCGGAGGTTGTCTTGAGCTGCCTTCAGCAACCGCATCGTTTTCTTCCACACTACTGGTCGTATCAGAAGGCTCATCCACCCCGTTCGTTGACGGCGATTCCTTGGCAGACGTTGAAGATCCGTTTTGCAATCCAGGTGGCGGAGGGGGTGGGTATTTTGAAAAGTGGTGTGCGATCTTCTCTACTTCGTCTACCAGCAGCGCGACCTGCACCAATTTGACGTCCCTGTACGCTGGATCCCAGTGCAGATGTGCGTTGGCGAGGACGAGTCGTGTGCCGGTGTGGATGTTCTCGAAGAGGGTGATGATGGCAATGTGGTCCTTGCCCAGAACACGGTTGAACATGTCGTCTGTCTTCTTGAAATCCTGACGCTGCATGGCGACAGCGCTGAACTCGACGAGGTGTTTTTCTACTAGCTTATACCTTTTTTTTTTTAAGTGCGGTCAGTGACGGAAATATATGATCCCTAAATGATACAATGCTCACTTGTCGGCCTTGTAGAAAGTTGCACACCCGTCAACCAGCCTCCGGTCCGCCTCGCTCATCGTCTTGTATCTCGATTTTGGCCAAAACACACCCTCGTAACCATGCTGGCTAAGGTTGACCAGGAAAAAATCCTCATAGTTGGCAATGTCCACCTCTTGAAGACATAGAAAGTCGGTTTTACGCAGTAAAAGCTCTTCTAGAATTTTTCCCTTGCGATATGACCATGCAAGTGCCCAGGAGGGTGTGTACCCGTACAGCTTGGCAGGTGCACACCTCTCGCATAGGACGTTATAGGACAGCACACTCATGGTCTCGGTGTGTGGGTCCTGGGTCATCGCCTCCTCTTCTTGTGGTGATAGAAGTGACTTCCATATCCGTGCAGGGGGCTCCAGATCCACAGGGCAGTTATCTCGTAGGTATGAGATCACAGCCTGCGTACCGTCTTTCTGGACCATGGATTTGAGCATTGGATCGAGAGGGTTGCCTTCGATGCCGAGGGTCTGCAATTGGTATAGGGTGCCAAGTTGGGGTGGAATAGTGGAGAGGTTATTGTCGAAAAGGTACAACTCCTTGAGGAGGGTGAGCAGGCCGAGTTCCGGTGGCAAGGTATTTAGATTGTTTCCGGAGAGATCGAGGAGCTCAAGGTGCCGGAGCTTTGAGATTTCTTGGGGTACATGGGTGAGGGCGTTGTGGTTGAGGTAGAGAGTATTAAGGAAAGTAAATGAAAAAAGGCCGGATGTGTGTGGGAGGTGTTTGATGTTAATTCCGCTCATGTCGAGTGACGTCCAGGTGTTATCGGGGGGTTTTATTATCGCTGTCGGTCGCGAAGCTTCTGCCATAGATCCCACTGTTGACGGTGGGCGGTTACCGTTGGGGGAAGCATCAGGAGAACCGGCGATGCCGTTAGGTTCTGTCGGGGTTGCTTTGATGATGTTTGGGTTGGTGATAGGGATGGCGGATTTGGTGACGGTGCGTGAGGCCATGGCACTGGCCCGTGCTCTGTGATGGGGTGAACGCGAAGCCCGAACCATCTATTAAATAGATAAATAAGAATAAAGATGGATGAAGCGTGGATCTCAACTCTCACCTCGCATTTGATGAGTTGATTCTGCCAGTGTGCAGATGCGACGGGTGTGGCACTGGCAGGAGAGCCCTGAGCAGCGAGAATATGCTGTTGGTGTGTGTGCTGGTTCGGTGGAGATGGATAGTGGGACATTGAACTTTGGTGGTGGTGCTGGAGCGGTGGTGGGTGCTGGAGGTGGTGGGCTGGATGGTGCTGGAGGGCGCCGTTTGTGTACAGAGCATATCCGGGCGACGGCGGGGGCGGGCCCACCGCCGACTGCTGCCCTGGCTGCTGGACGATCATTGGGAGACGCCATGGGTTGTTGTCGTGGTGGTTGGCCAATTTGTGTGGAATGCCTGGGGACTGTTGTGGATAGTACATCGCATTGGCGAGCCGATGTATGGCACCAAGGGAAGGATGGCAACGTCTGGACGGTGCTCGTGGTTGTTGTGGACGATGAGGACAAGGCTGTGGGCGTCGTGGTCCTCCTTTGTGCCCGATATCCCTTCGTGCGAAAAATGCTGACAAAGCTTGCCCTTTCGGAGTCATCGTAAATACTAACTACTGCGGATAACCTTCACTCACTTTGAACCCCAGAGAGCTGGTATGAAGACGCTCGACTTCGGAACCGTCGACCATGCTCATCATCGGCCAATATCACAGCATGCAACGCCAGAAACCGTCGTGATGGCCCGTTTTCCATCTCGTCATCTGATTGGCTTTCAGCGAGGATAGTCCACGAGACTCTGCACGACGATGTTCGGCTTGACCAGGGACTTGACCAGGGTTTGGTGGGACTAGACTAGAGATTCACGCCTACGGTTCGACTCGGCTATGGACTGGACTAGTGATTCACGCCTGCGGTTCGACTCTGCCATGGACTCGACAAGGGTTTGGACTAGGGGGACAAGGGTTTCATGCCTGCGGTTCGACTCGGCCGTGGACCTGACAAATGTTTGGACTAGGGATTCATGCCACTCCGCCGTGGACTTGACTAGGTTGTCGAGCAATTCATGGGTTCTTCGAGCATCGCCGTCATCGAATTGGCGGATCAGATAACGTCCTACCGCCTTCAATAGGCTGATTATTGCGTTAAACGTGGTGGGGGTTAAGAATTTGGAATTGAAGAAGGGATGGGTCTCAGTAAAAAGCAGAATGGGTCTGAAATGACTCAAGCACTGGTCCCCTATCCAACATTACATTGTTTCGTATCTATTTACAGCAATCTGCACATTTGTCTATATATAAAATTGAGATGCAGGAAGTATGCAAAGATCGCGTCACCAAAAAAACAAAACACAAGATTTAAGCCAGAGTTTTCGGCAAACCATTCACCGCCAACAAACCCTCTTCATCAGCTAGCTTCCTCGGTCCATCACCCACCCGGGTATGAATCAACCCCTTCACCGCACCAATCTCAAACCGCTGAGCCACCGCCTCATTGAAACCCACAGGCACCTTTGCCTGCTTATTCAAATCCAAACTACCACCCTCCCCAAACAACCCCAACACATCCTTGAACTCGTCCGACTTTTGCGGAAAGTACGACACAACCAGCTGCACGATCTCCTTGACATTCTCTTCCAGCGCGTAAATCACCGCATTGGGGCCCGCGTCGTAAGTATACGCCGCCTTGCACCCCTGGCCCTTCTCCACCGAAAGCCGATTGTACTCGACCACCAAAGCAATAATCGCACGACTAACATCATTCATATAAAAAATCGGCGGCTCCGTATCCAGCGCGACAGCATGGAACTGGTTCGAATCCCGCATCGTGATGCGCGCGAACGTGTCAAAGTCCTTTTGGAGAATGGCATTGGAGATGCTCTCCATCCGCTCAGGGACAACGTGCGCGATGCGGTGTTGGAGGAGCGCAGAGGTCTCGACGGTGCGCTGCATGCCGCTGGTTGAGCTGGTGCCCTTCTTGGCGTCAGAGACGACGCAGATGAGGGCGTGCATCTCTGGCCAGTGCGATTGAGGTGCCACTTGGCGGGCGAGGGAGTCGGAGCCGTTGGGCTGCGTCCCCATGTCCCAGGCGACGAATCCGCCGAAGAGGGATCGGCACGCTGAGCCGGAGCCTTGGCGCGCAATGGCAGAGAGGATGGAGGGCGAGGCGGGGAGGGCGTAGAGGTGTGCGAGGGAGGACACGAGCGCGGCGAACCCAGAGGCGGAGGACGCGAGGCCCGCTGCGGTGGGGAAGTTGTTGTACGACGCGATGTGGAGTTTATAGTCCGAGATCTATAAGATAGATAATCAGCATCAATTGCTACAGAAAACAGTAGGAAAGTACTTTAGGTTCCTCCGGATTTTTATCCTCGACCGTTTCCTTGCGCAATCGCTTCATCTCGGTGATACACGTCGCGAGCCTCCCGCCGGGCTTGATCTCATCCTCCTTGCCATTCAACCACAGCTGATCGCGTTCAAAACTAGGATCTGCACGCGACGTAGTCGTCGATCGCAAGTGGTCCTGATCAAGCGTGACCGAAAGAGACGAATTGGTGGGCAAGATCAGTTTTGTGTCGCGCTTGCCCCAGTACCTAAAATTCAAGCAAATGGATCAATTAATGGATCAAGCTTTCAATTCAGGTTCGAGCAACGCACTTGATAACAGCGATGTTGACTGGCGCTGAGGCCGTGGCTTGGTATATAGACATGGTGGCAGAAGTGAGAAAGCGGTCGAGATCATTTCTGGTACGATGGCTTATAATAATAAAAGGACCCGATTAAGTAGGACGTATGGTGGATTTGTATTTCCACTCGAACGATTGTGAAGATTGATCACTCTGGATTTTCGTGTTCTCGTACAACTACGTAGTGGATGTGAATCTCGTCCGAGTTTGGTCAACTTTTTGATATCGAAATAGGGGCTTCCCACTGTATGGCTGGCATAGTGTGGAATAAATGCACGTACATTTTATTTGCAAAATTGGGGTCTCCACTGTATATTTAACTGGCACTTTGTACACCGAAAACAGTAATCTCTATACACGGTGGATATCAATATCCACATGCTCCTAGGAAAGTATTAAAACATTTGAACAAGAGGTGAAGTGTTGAGAATACAATTACTGGTGTACAAAGCAGTGGTAATTCCCGATTTAAGCTTCGATAAAATGACGCTTCCTTTCTCATTCTCAACACAGTTTCAATCGCTCTGAATTTATTTATGGGAGTGCATAATCACTCCGGATGAACCGAGCCACCAAAAGTGTACATAGCAATCATGGTGTACAAAGTACCGGTTCAATTCTGTATGTACAGGAACTTGAAAACAAAAGTTTTCATGGCCAGATCTCCCGGTCCCCTTGGTGTTTGGTAGGCGCCGAACCTGGACCTCGTCTGGGTCTTCCAAAAGTAACCAACGGTCGTTGCACTCTTTTAGAAAGCCGGGGAAAAGAGTTATAGCAGGACTGAAGGTGAGGAGCCTGAGGAATCCGCGAAAGATACTGAACAGAAACTGCCAGTACTACTACTCCGCTGGGGGATCTGAGGATTTAAATAACAACCCATAGTCAGGCATCCTAATTTTCCCAAACATACCTTGGTAGATGTGTTGTGATCTAGGGAATTCATTTTGACAGTGAAATCAAGTTTGATCATCATGGTATATAGAAATTATGGTATATATTCTAACAAAGCAATGTGCACAGGCGCTCCGACCCTTGGTTAATTACACCCCTCAAAGTTGAAACCAAAAGGCCTCCAATATTGTTACGCTTGGATCCCAATAATAGGACTCAGCCACGACTCATAATCCTCCTCCCTCGAGGGATTCCCAGTTACTCTCAACGCACGGAAGAGCAGCCGATAAGCGCCGTTAGGGATCACCGTACCATTTGCAAACGTCGGTTTCTTGAGGTTGAAGAGATCGTGGCCCGCCTGTGGATTCTCATTCTAGAATATCAAAAGACAATCCAGTCAATTTGCTACAAGGCGTCAAGTAGGAGAGGGCTTACGTGACGAGGGACATAATTAAACGATAGTATGGGGCCAATCACCTTGACCTGGGCATATGACCCACCCCCCAGGTTGAATAGCGGGAAAGTGAAGAGTGGTCCAAGATCAAGGTCACGTCTGTTGTATGTCGTTGTCAACCGGATGGCGGCGTCAACAAGGTCAACATGAAGGGCAGGAGTTCCGAAAGCAAGCCTAAAATTAATACAAATGGTAAAGTTAGGTCATCGTGGTAACACAAAGGTTCCATGAGATAGTGAAATAGAACTGACCTCCAAAGCAAACTAGGGAAATCACCGTTCGCAAAAGTATAGTTCTTCGGGGCAGTTTGGACTGCCCGCTCACCATCCAAAATAGCAGGCAGCTTATAACCATAAAATTTGTCGGTGTTATCCACCACTTGCTTGTCCTTCAAGCTGGCAGCGAGGCCGAGATACGAAACATGTGTGATGTCCGACCCACTGCTAGTGATCTCAATGGCGCCACTGTAAACTGGGTACAACGAGGCATCCAATCCGGAAGGAGGGAAAAAGGTTGCATGGACAGTCATCGACTGTCCTGGCTGCACAGTAAATGAGGAGGGGAAGATGGAAACTGTGGCAGTGGTGTTCGAAGTGGGTACAGGTCCGAGCGCTGCGAAGATAGAGTTCTGGATGGAGGTATCAATTAGATGCCATGCAATTCTGATCTCAGCTGCTGGATAAAATACACACAGGTTGGACAGTCAAAGCTGTTCCAGCGGGTAAATGGGCCAACTTGTATTTCTTGGGGGTCTTGTCAGTGTTCTTCACGGTGAAGGTATGACTAAAGAAATTACATATTAACCTTTTGTCAAATTGGTGAGATATTATGGTAAAACTTACAATTGCTTGAAATGAGCAGTGTCGTTCAAAATCAGCTCTCCGGGTGAGACTATCGTGGTCGTGTGGAGCGCCTTGAATGCATCAATCAGGCCAGCGCCCGCTTGCGTAAGAGTGTGAGGAAGAGCTCCATCCGTGTGCGAAGAAGGAATCCTGCTCGACGTGGTCTCAAACAGGTCGCGGGCTCCTTTTGCGATGTCTACTGAAACTCCTTTGGCCTTGAGGAGCAGGGCAGAGACTCCTGCAACGAAAGGCGTGGCCATGGATGTACCAGAGAGGACGGCAAAACCACCAAGGTCAAGGGGCATAGTGGAGACAATGCTTCCTCCTGGGGCCGCAACAGCGGGTTTGAAGTGGAAGTTGTTCGATGGGCCATAGCTAGCAGTTTGGGGTCAGAATATATTATTTTTGGGTACCAGAAGTGTAAAAATTTACGTGGAGAAAGGGGAAACCAATCCTCCGGTTGAAATCGTGAAGTTGGTTGACGCTCCGCTCTGAGGGAAGGAGATTGTGATAGGGACACCAGCAGCGAATTGTTGTACGAGCTACCCAAGACCCCTTCAACACCGTGAAAAAGTATGGAAATAAATATAGAAATACGTACGAATTCTCCATCCGCAGCCTGAATCATAGCGGCCGTGTTAGTAAGTTCAAAACCAAAACCGCTGCCATTACTTCAAAAACATTTAGTTTGGGCCGGGAATCAGAAAGGTATGGGAACTTACTCATAGACAAAGGCAGCCTTAGCACCTTTAGCAGCAATATTGTCCAACTTTTGAGGCTATTATGCGCGAGTTAAGTTAATGACTGACGTTATCGATGTGTTGGTGGAATTATAACTCACAATGTCGCAACTTCCCCTGCGAACGATTACAAGATAAGGTGATAAATCTGGCGTATCGGAAGGGAGAGGACCGCAAGCGTCATTGGCAATGGTTGTGTCGTTAGATAGAGCGTAAATGGGCAATTCATCCTTCACGGAGAGTCGCGATATGGCATAGTAAGTGATTGGATCATGAGTAACACCATGGACGGTGGCCTGCTGGAGAGGAACGACAGTACTGATTTGGGTGGATACAGTCAGTCAAAGTTGGCAGTAGAAACAGATGGAAGAACGCACTTGTCAACGCTGGCAACGGAAATTACATCGAATCCATTTCCTGGGCTTGCTGTATACCAAGAACCTGAATCGCCCTACAACAACAGTGTTGAGCTCAAAAAAAAAAAAAAAAAGACAAGCCAGTAGTCTACATACGTCATTTCCTGCGGCAATCGTGACAATCTTGCCCGTGCTTGCGATTCTACTGGCGACAATCGCACTTGACGACGCGCCCCAGCCATCGGATCCACCGAGAGACAGAGTTAGGATATCGTTGCCATCTTGGTGGCCACGGAGAAGAGCATCCACGATAACTATTTTTAGTAGTTAGTTGTCAAAGCAGACATAATGTATTAAAATGCCTGACTCTCTTCGGTGACGGAGCCCTCGCAACCAAAGACTCTGTAAGCATACAAAGAAGCACCATAAGCAACGCCAGTGATATTAAATTGGTTCCCAGGTTGGGCAGCAATGATACCAGCAACATGGGTTCCATGACCTAAAAAAGAATAAGAAATTCAGAATGAAATTATATGGCCAATATGCGGGCAACATTTACCAGCGCAGTTATCATAAGGGTCAGGATCTGGCACTGGGTTGTTTGAACCTGAAATAACACGTTGTGAATGTCGGAAAAGGTACGAGAACATTTTTTTTTTACCAGTGAAGGCATCGCCTACGAAATCGTAGCCCCCTGCAACCAGGAAGCCTTGTCCAAATCCACCTCCAAGAGAAGGATGCTTGTAGTCGATGCCTGTGTCAATGCTGTTGAATCCGTCAGTTATTAGAGCCGTTCCCGAACAACATGGGTCTGCCTTACATTCCAATCTTGATACCATTTCCAATGTTTCCCTCCGCGTGAACTTTGTCGACACCCTATGGCAAGATTCTATCTCAGCTTTTCAAATTGTATAGAAAATAGAGAACATACAGTCATAACATGGGTTGAGTACGAATCAGGAGGAATTGTGGGATCATCTTTGCTAGAGAGGACATGACTTTGCACCAACCTTACGACGAAAGGGTAAGCTAAAGGCAGCAGTGATAACAAGACTTACTCAGGAGCTTTGAACGACTTGACAGGGCGAATGGCCTTCACACCTGGGGTATTTGCAACTGCAATTGCATCCTGATGTCGATAAGCCCTGATAAACCTGGCATTCACAAGCTTCCATTCTTTAAAACTCGTACCTCGGCAGTCTTGGGTTAAGGTTAGCACATGAAGGTTTAAGTAGCAAGTCGAAGTGGACGAACGTTAACCGTGAGCGCAGCACCTTGAAAAATTCCCTCAACGTCGAATTCTTTGAGCACCTCATACAAGACGTCGCGTGCTTGCAAGTCAGAATAGATAGCATCAAGAGACTAATCAACCTTTTTAATGAAAACTGTTGAGACGCGAGGACCTAGAAGCTTACGCGTTTGAAAGAGCGTTTGTTGGGGATGTTCGCGAGTTTGTCGACTTCGATAATAAACTTGTTAGGGACAGTGGGTAAGGTGGAAACCTTTTCGGGGGTAGGGAATGCAGCGAGAACTGAGGTAAAGAGCGACGGGAGCAAAGCAAAATACGCGACAGACTTCATCTCTGACGCGACGTGGGGGAACACACAACAGGGAAAAGAGAAAAATGGTGTCCAGCAGAGCCGAATGGGAGATTATATAGCAGGCAAAGTCGGCACGTTCTGATGAGGAGCGATATGGAACCGAATAAGAACCATAACGTCAAGTGTGGTCACCAGAGAATATCTCGGGCGTCCCGAGTCAGAAGCGCCATTTAGTTTTGCCATAATGACCATGCATTACATTATGTAGCTGATCAGTCGAGCATTCTACCAAGCTGTCCATGGATAGCCACCGGCGACATTCCAGGTTGTGGTGGTGAATAGCATGAGGACGTATCGATCACCAGGGCTGGTTTTTTGGCCTCCGTATGGGGTCATGGCAAACCATTCTTTACTTCACGCGAGTGATCCGAATAGGTGTGGCGCAAGATAAAATGTGGTCAGGTACATATATCAACCAGCTACCATAAGCAGCCATATGTTTGATTCCATCCTGAGAGACATTATTGACAATCATTAATCACGTTTGATGACGCTTGAAAGCTTGATGGGCCGGCAGCTCCTCGCGCCCGAGAGGTTCTCTTGCGCCTGTGCTTGAGGCTACCCGAGAGTTTGCTTGATCCACTATGTAAAAGCGAAGTATACCGTGATCACTGACGAGGAGTACGAACTAGTACGAAATTTCCAGTTTTTAAGTAGCAAGATCCCATCACGTGGAGCCAATATGCTCACGCCGCGTCTTCACGCGTCAGTCATAGTAATTTGCAGGAAAACATGAACCCTCCGATTGTCGTCTTCTATTCTGAATATTAAATAGTGTTTCCTTGTAAGAGTATGAATTTAAAGTAAGAGGTCAAAAATATAGTCCAGCGAGGCCAGTAAAAATAAAAAAGCCAAGGACGATGAAAAGGAGAATCCACGAGTGAGAGCAGATGCCCGATCTCCGTTAACCTGCGGACCAGAAGACCCAATATATTGTGCCCCGAGTGCGTTTATTTTGCCATTATCATCCATAGTCGCGATATTCTGGTACGAAGTGAAGTCAATAAAAAAAAAATCAGTCAGGAATAAGGGGATAAAATG
>Ga0307509_10009817_pt1 | contig 11858 bp, 8 predicted proteins | sample 10_EM_MG_FD_202245 | JGI IMG/M metagenome (GOLD analysis project Ga0307509, IMG submission 202245) | Populus trichocarpa ectomycorrhiza microbial communities from riparian zone in the Pacific Northwest, United States - 10_EM | ecosystem: Host-associated > Plants > Roots > Unclassified | place... | reverse complement strand
TGGAAAGAAAAATTAAAAGTGACCAAAAGTCGTAATTTCATTACAGGACCACAAAGAAAATGTGCACTCTAAACTATCCTAAACCTAAATTAAGACCCCCACAAATTAAATGTGTAATTAATTCTCTTCTTGAATTAGAGCACTCTTCAACCATAATCCTTCTCTCTTTGCATTAACTATAATGATTCGTTATTATAGGCTTAATTGCACATTGGTCAGCACTTGCATCAAAATTGCTAACCAATACTATAACGTGTCTCTCCTGGAATCAACACCTCTCTACAGCTCTAAATAAATATATATATATATATTAAAAGAATTAAAAGCAAGTATAGTATTAAAGGGTGTTTGGGGTGTGATAGAGATATTAGCGCATCAAAAATAATCTAAAAACACTAAAAAAATTAGTTTAAAGCAAAAACAATTTAAATTTTAACAAAAAAAACAAGTTAAAATTCACTCCCAATAGCCCCTAAGTGCATTTCATAAGCTAATGACTAAAACATTAGTATTTTATAATCCCAAAAAAAAAACCTTTTTATAACCACCATGACAATAATCAATTAGTTCTAAAATATAAACAAAATATATAAATGCATTATAATTTTCAATTAGTGGGGAAATTATGGTAACAAATCACATTTTCTAGTTCAATAAAAAACCTAAAAAAAAAAAAGTTGACCTGAACCTGAACTTAGGGCATGCTTATTTTTACATTTTTTTAAAATTAAATTATTTTTTAATGTTTTTTTCCATGATAATATAAAAAATAAATTTTAAAACATAAAAAACTATTATTTTTATATATTTTCAATCAATATACACTTTCACATAAACATTTGAAAAACAACAAATGATACCACACAGGCTCACCTAAAGTGCTTTTTCCAACACAAAAGCAATTCCCACCGCACATTCAATGGTATGACCAAAAACAACTAGAATTCTAGCCAAAGTCTAAAAGCAGAAAAGAATACAATACCCATAGCAAGTGATGATGCGGTAGCTAAAGTGATCAATAATTCTGTATTGCTTTACTTTACTTTACCTTACCTTTGCTCACTTGTTTTCAATCCTTGAAAATCACATCATCTGCCATTTCCATCAATGGTTGCAAGCAATCAGGAGCAAATTTCCGGGCAAAAAAATAAGAATAACTTGAGTTGGACTGCCTCAATCCATGCACCAGATTTGGTGAAACCTCTTCTGCTTGATACAAATGCGGGTGCCCATCAAAGCAGTCAGTCCAATTAACATTTGTTAATGTGTAGTGACTGCACCCTCTTGGATTCTTCATTGATAAAAGTGTAGGAAAGTAGTGTTCTTCTGGGTAACAAGACTCTGTATTCAAGCAAGGAAGCTTAAATTTCCTCCATAACTTTCTATCCTTGAGTACAAGCAAAGCATGCCTTTTTGCCAGCACAAAAAACTGAGACCCAACTCTAAATTTCTCATATGGGATTTCAGGCAACATAATGTTTTCCCCTCTAGCATTGTATCTATCAGGCAAGTTTGGATCTTCGGAGAGAATCTCAATGAAGCTTTGATGACGAGATTGAGTAGTGAAAGTTTTCAAAATGTTGTGGCCGAAAAGGGTATCGTGAATGTATTGAAATGAATGGAGAGGGACACAGTGTTGAGAAACAAGAGCAAAATAAAGGTTGAGAGGATCATCAAGAATGGCTCTGGCAAGAAGCCTTTTTTCTGCTAAGATTAGAGAAGGAGAGCCCCTTTCTGTTTTCTTGCCAGGAATGAACCGATTCTTGAAAATCCCATCTGGGTTTGAGACTTTACTAAATGGATCAGCGTGTACATAGATGTTGTAAAGATTGTTGTAGCCTTCGAAGAAACGTTCCCATAAAGGAGCAAAAGAGAGATCAGAGTTTGTAAGGAAAAGAAAGGCAATTTTAGGAGTGGGATTGTTGGTGGCTAGGGGGGGGATGGTTTTACAAGGCTTGAGGGCTTTCTTGAAGAGAGTAGGATCATCAAGTTCGTAAGAAAGAGCGTTTTGAAGAGGAACAAGGATTTGAGGGGTGAAGAGGTAGATGAGGGAAAAGGAAAGCAAGAGTGAAAATGAGTAGAGAATTGGAGATGACAACATGGTATGTTTTTGTGTGTGATTTAGCTTCCAGATTGGTTAACAAGTGATTGTGTTTGTGTGGATGCTATCCTTTTGTCTTGCTTGAAAACATTGAAGACAGTAGAAGATGGGGTTAAAGACTGCGAGACTTGAAGTCTTGAGAGGAGGAAATAAAGATAAGGCTAAAAATATGTTGAAAGTAAAAAAAACAAACAAATGGGAAGAGATTGGAGTAGGTGTTCGTTGCTTTAAGTGGATTGGTTGAGCGCTGGCATCATGATTTCATGAGGTGTACTGAAACACAAGGGTAGAAAATAATAGCCCATTTGGACAGCAAGAGGAGAAGGTTGATGCTAGAATTTTGAGACCAGTAGGGGGACAGGAGATGAGGAAGGTGCTAGATATCCATCAAAGTACAGATTTTTTTTTTAGGGTTGAGGGAGGAAGGGAAGGAGAGAAAGGGAAAGCGAGGAATGAGTGCCTGGGGAACAGTGAAAGAGATGGGAAAGCTGTATAGTTAGCAGGGACTGCTTCACTCTTTTAAAATGCTGTGGAGTCATTTCCTGGGGAAGTGTTCCTTTTCTTTTAAATGGAGAGTTTTATATATGAGAAAAAGGAGTTCCAAGATTCCCTTGTTCGAGGGACTGGGGGAGGCTCTGCCATCATCGCCAAAAAATCTTGAATGGACTGGAGCATCGTAGCTAGATGATGGGCTTGAAACAACAGTCCATTTCAAACTCCCAAAGGAGACAGTATCCTCAACAATGGGTGTGAAATTGTGAATTGAAGGTTATGTTTATTTTTTGAAAACTGGTTTTTTTAAAATTATTTTATAAATTTTTTTGTGTTTGTTTGTTATTAAAAAAGTTGATCAATAAAAAATACTTTTCAGTCAAAAAAATTTAGCTTGATTTCCAGGAAAGTGTTTTTCTAGAAAATTTAGGCGGAAAACACTTTCTGGAAGTTGTGAAAAATTTAAAAATATCATATTATTTATTGATTATATCAAATTTGAATATTTTGATCCTCGTTCTTTTGATTGTTACTTATTTTATTTGAAATAATTTGTGAAATGTTAATTATTATTATTTTAATTTCTTCATCTTTCATTTTTTTTAGATTTGATTTCTATTATTTTGATTATTATTTATTTTATTTGAAATAATTTATGAAATTATATTTTTTTTTCAATTTCATTCTCATTCAACCTTTTAATTTGTAAGATTTGTTCCTCGTTATTTTAATAAACTTGAGAAAAATAAAACATTAATAAGTTATTTTCCAGTTCATTTTCCATGACATAACCAAACACTTGAAAGTGTTTTCCAATTTATTTTTTATTACACTGCCAAACATTAAAAAATAATTCACTTTTCTAAAATTCACTTTCTAAAAAAATACTACTTTTCAGCAATCAAACAAGGTTAAAGTATAATTATTGCGTGCTTTGAAGGGAAAATTAAAAGGATAAGGGAAAGGTAGGCATGACATTTAGCCGAAAGTCACGAAAAAATGGAAGGAAAATGGGCCCTCGAAAAGGCAATGAAGAGACGAGAAAGTTTATTAATTTCTAAAAAATACATTAAAATAATCTAAATATATATATATAAAAAATAGATAATTATAAAAAAAAATATTTCATCTAAATTTCACTTTCTTTCCATACTTTCATAAATTACATTTTTTATCTTGTAGATTATATGTTTAATAACAATTTACTTCCTCAACAATGCAGTTTATTTTAATTTTTTGATTGATATATGATGTAAAATTTAATTTATAAAAGCACATAGAGAAAAATGAAATTTAGATCAAACTATTAGAGAGTTTATGTAATTATTCCTAGAAAAATAATTAAAGGTTAAAAAAATCAAAATTGTCATTATTATTAAAATCGGATTAACATGTTAATTTAGAAAATTTGCTGATCAAATTATTTATTTGACCTAAATTTAAAATCAAGTTGTGCAGGAGTTGTTTAAATGTGATCTAATTGACTTGGATAATGCAAAGGCAATCCAAGCATGAAGTAAAAGTAAAACAAGGATAAAATTGATAAAAAAATAGATAAAATAAAAATAAAAATAAAAATAAAAATAAGAAAAAAAAACCCTCCTTATTTACGTGAATGACAAAATTTCTCTTAGCTACCTTTATAATTACAAAAAACTATTGTGATAAATTAAAAATACCTCTTGACCTCATTTATTTTTATTTGAATGTATTTTTATATTTTTAACATGCATTTTAATTGTTTATTGTTTTTATATTTGTGTAGATATCAAATTGTCCCCCAACTTCAATTATAACAAGGAAAAAAACATCTAGAAAAATACAGAAATACTTTTGTTTCAAAAGATATTTTAGTTATTTTAATATGCACTCAACATAAAAAATTATTTATTATTTGAAAATAATAAATAAACTATACCCAAAAAAAAATTCGATATCCTTAAAGTAATTATAATGTATTTTAGGTTGATGGGGGTAAAAGAGGCACTGCACTGCTCAAGTGCACAGCAAAAATATCTCCACAACTACAGTGTTTTCCAAAAATCATTTAGATCTTTTTAATAATTAATAATAATAAGATATAATTAAGCAAACATAAAAATCTTTTTATTTTACTGCAAAGCCCAGATATGCTTTATCACAGGGCCTAGTGCGGGCCTCAACTTTTTTGTACAGTGGGCTAATTTCAAGAGACTCATCAATTTATCAGCCTCCACTCCTCCACTGAAACCAACTGTAACCGTAACAAGTTGTTAAAATCGCGAGTTAACTCGTAAAATTACTGTAACCTTTGCAAATGTTGTCTCTGGCAGGGTTCTGTAAGGGTTTTGCTATCTCCCTCTCTCCCACCCTACCTCTCACCGCAAGACAAGGCTACATCTCTGCTTGTTCAACAGTTAACCTCAATACAAGTCAATTAAGCTAGCTTTCTTTTTTTCTATCTTTTTCTTTGAAAGATGTTATCTTGACTTCTATTTTCAAGATTTTTTGTATCAATGACTTGTATTTTCCACGTGGGTGTCGTCGATAAAGCTTATTTTTTGTATCAATGTTACTTTTGTAGTCTTTCAGCCCTGGCTCCATTGAATCCTCACTTTGTCAAGCTCTGTCACAGAAGAGCAAACAGTAAAAACCCATCGCCAAAACCACTTAACTACTAGCTATTCCTTAGAGGTAGACAGAGTCAAGGTTGTTGAAGCTTTGAACAGTTTGAGAAAAAAACCCTTTGCTGCCTTTTCACTGTTCAAGGAGTTAAAAGAAAGGGGTTTTCTCACAATGTTTATTCACAAGTTTCCATTGTTAGAATCTTGTGTCGTCGGGGTATGGATAGGAAATTGGATTCTGTATTGCTGGAACTTATTAGGAAAGGGAGAGGTTTGGATTTTGAAATTGTGGATTTTTTTCTGAGCTCTGGTTGATGGGGTTGAGAGTGAGTGTTGAAATCTTCTCGTTCGAGTGTCGGATGCATTGGTTAAGGTTTATGTTAAGGTTGGGATGTTTGACGAGGCTATTGATGTTCTTTTTCAAAATAGTAAGGTCCGTGGATTCGTTCCACGGATATGGTCATGTTACTGTCTCACGAACCTGTTGATTGAGTGTAGGATAGTGGAGATGGTTGTCGCCACTTATCAGCATTTACAGAGCATTGATTCGAGCCCAAATGATTATACATATACCCTTGCTATCGAGGCATTTTGTGTGAGAGGCGGTTCGGAGGAAGCGGTTGATGTCTTTTGGGAGATACAGGAACCTGGAGTGACTCCAAATGCTTTTGCTCACACAACATATATTGAAGGTCTTTGCACGCATCAGGGGTCAGATCCAGGCTGTAAGATGCTCCAGGGACTGACAAGAGTGAAGATTCCAATAGACGTTTATGTTTATACAGCTGTGATTTGTGGCTTCTGTAATGAAATGAAATTGAAAAGGCAGAGAGTGTCTTGCTTGACATGGAAAAACAAGGCTTTGTAACAGATGTGTATATCTATGGTGCATTGATGTACGGAATTTCCAAGGCCAGGGATTTACATAAAATGCTGTCTCTTCATGGTGAAATGGAGTAAAAAAGCATCAAAACAAACTGTGTGATTCTGAGCTCAATTCTTCAAGGATTGCTTTGTATGGTTGAGGCTTCTGAAATGGTGAGTCAATTTAATAGATTCAAGGAGACGGGAATAAAACTTGACGAAGCTTGCTATAATATAGTCATGAATGCTTTGTGCAAACTGGGAGAAATGGACGGAGCTGTGGCATTGCTCATTGAGATGAAGGGTAGGCGGACGATTCCTGACATTGTCAGCTACACAACTTTGATTCACGGTTACTGCCTTGAAGGTAAACTTAATGATGCCTTAAGTTTATTTCATGAAATGAAAATGAATGGACGTAAGCCTGATGTTGTTACTTATAACGTTCTAGTTGGTGGATTTTCTAGAAACGGCGTTGTATAAAAGGTGTGTAGCCTTTTGAATGACATGGAGACTTGGGGTTTGAAACCTAACACTGTCACACACAATACAATCATTTAAGGCTTATGTATAGGGGGTAAGGTGGAGGATGCTGAAGCTTTTTTTGATAATCTGGAAGAGAAGTGCTTGGGAAATTACAGTGCCATGGTCAGTGGTTACTGTGAGGCAAACCATACAGACAAGGCCTTCAACTATTTGTCAGGCTGTCCAAACAAGGATTTGTAGTGAACACAGATTCCTGCTTAAAACTACTCTGTAATCTCTGCAAAAAAAGATGTTAAAAAGATGATATCGAGAAAGCTCTCTTCTTGTTCAACACAATGTTGGCCATGGATGTAAGTCCTAGCAAAATCATGTATAGTAAAGTATAGGCATGTTTTGCCATGCAGGAGAAATGGGAAAGGCCCAGTATGTTTTTGATGTTGCGATCACCAGAGGGATAACTCTTGATTTGTTTACTTACACACTGATGATAAATAGTTATTGCAGGGAAAATCATTTGAGGGAGGCCTGTGATCTTTTGAACGATATGAAGAAAAGAGGGATTGAACCTGATGCTGTCACATATACTGTTTTTATTGATGGTTGTTCAAAAATAAAGGACACTTTAGCTTTTTGGAGAGATATGAAGGAGGGATGTGGATGTAGAGCCTGATGTCATTTGTCACACTGTTCTGATTGACAAGCACTTTAAAATGAACAACATTCAGGATGCTACGAGCCTTTTTAAAGAATATGTTGATAGAGTACTGAAACCCGATACCATGACATACACAGCTCTTTTGTCTGGATACTGTAAAACGAATAACATTCAGGTTGCTACAAGCCTTTTCAAACAAATTAATGATTGTGGTCTGGAACCTGATAATGTGGCTTACACAGCTCTTTTATCTGGATACTGTAGTATGGGAGGTATAGATATGGCTACAACCCTTGTTAACGGAATGAAAGATAAGAGGATACAGCCAGATGGCCATGCAAAGTCCACTACACGTCATCTGATTACCAGAAAACTGAAGTTTCAGTGACGAGCATCTTGGCAGCTGTCGGTGGACAGATTAACCAACTCTGTGTCTCGTACAGTGTTCCAAGGTACATTTTTTTTTATTTATCACCAACCTTTTCTCTTTTTAATATAATCTCCTTCTTATTTTGAGAAATATCTAAACAATATATTTTTGTTTATCATCATGCTCTATGTCAATGTTTTGCTGCAGGCATGAAGGAGGTATGATTCACCACCAGTTAGACCATTTGTTCTCAGGTAAAAACTGTTGTGCACTTCATACTTTTTATAATCAGTTCCAACTTTTGCAATGACCGTAAAAGTTACTGGTTTTCTTTTGTGTGTTCTTTTTTTAATGAATATATATATAAATGTTGAAAGAAATGTAGATTTCTTAAACAATGCATAAACATAAAATTAAAAAGGAAAATTCTACAGAATGCATTTGACCAAAACAAAGTTCCTGGTTTTCTCCATGAACCCTGCAGAAAAAAAAAGGTTGGTTTCCACTGATGTGAAATTTCAATTTTTGAATTTGTTGCTCAACAATTTGCACAAACATGCAGATTTGAACCCAAGACAGGTATATTGTAAAGGGTGGTTTTGTTTGGGATTTAGGTGTGATTGTTATTGATTTATGGATATTCTGATGATTGAGGAATTGAAACGAGGTGAGGTGGAGAGAGGAGGAGTTGTGTTTAGTCTCTGCTTTAAGCAGGATAGTGAGAGTGGTAGTGGGTACTGTGTTGTACATAGAGGGTTTTTGTTGGAGCAGGAGCTTGAGCTTTATTTCACATGCTCGACTTTGCTTTATAATGGAACAAGGCACAGGCCAGGTTTTGCTGGTGTGATAGGGCCCACGAGCTAATGTTACGTGCTCTGTTCATTATGTTTCTGCCCCTCTAGTTTTATTTGGCATGCGTTTTTCTCTGAAATTTTGCGAGATGTGGCATGTGCAAATGATGTGCAGGTTGGATTTTCACTTTGTGTGGTAATTGTTCTTGTTTGAGGTGTTTGAATTTTTTTGACCTTTGTTTATGCATGTTACAGGCCTGTGGATGAATTTGTCTTATTTGCTATATATTTTCAAGTGAATCAGGTTGTTGTAAAATCTGTCTGTGTGGTTTGAGCTAAGAAGAACTTGTAATGAGCGATTGTACATGTAATAATATGTTGAAAAGGGGAATGGGAAAGCTTCGAAGTCAGGTTTTGTTGCTGCCATTTATATAGAAGGACCCTGACATTAATACAAAAATCAGCTCCTGGATTCGTTTTTAATTATTTTTTTGGGATAAAGGAAGAATTTGTTTCTTTTAACCTTATTTAAATTTTATTTTATTTAAGCAAACTTTAATAACATAAGAGATGTTTTTTTTTTCCATGATTAACTCAAGTAGAACTTTAAATGGGACAGTATTCATGATAAGTGCCGTGTTTTGGAGTTATATTCGTATTGAATAGTTTTCCTTGTATTTTGCTGTAGCTCTAAACCATTTGTGATCATGGTTCATCAAACTTGGATCGGTATGTCTTGCCTGCTCTGATTTTTGCCAGCCAATCGATGCCCTTTTAATTTCTAGTCCATTAAAAACTTAATACCACTGATGCTTGTGAAATGCACTGAGATATTGGCTTCAATTTGATGAAAGCCACACAAACCCAAAACTTATATGATTATTCTACAAGGTCAAGGTGTGTCTTGACTCTTGGCTGCTCAGCTCTTTTGCACGGTTATTTGGGCCTTGCTTAGTTATCCAGTTCATCATGTGAAGTCTAGACCATACAAACATAGTAGTGTTTGGTTTTGAGGGAAGAGGGGACAAGTAAGAGGAAGTGAAGAGACAACAATGTAATTTTCCTTTGGTGTGGTGTTGAATGTAGAATGTTATTTGTGTTCTGTGAATATATGGGAAGCACCACGTAGTTTACATGGAGTCAAAATTTTGATTGTTGTGATTCTGATGTTTCATATGTTCTTGTTATGAAGAGAATGGATCACATCATCGAATTACATATGTTTAATGTTTACTAGAAAGCAGATCCGGGGTTGCAGCACAACCATTGTGTAATGTTCCCTGGTCAGTACCCTAGCTGAACTTAACATTGTTGTTGTGCTTTGGCAATTCTTCATCTTTTCTGAATTGTTCTTTTTAAATGTAGATGCAACATAAACAGATGGCACCTGATCCTGGATATGCTTATATGAGGTTAATCCTACCAAGGATACCTCTAGCATCTTCTCAGTGGCTGGTGTTCTCTTGTCAAGGTTTCTGATATTATTTGAGCTCTCACTTTCACTGCAATTTAGTTTAAAAAGTTCATGAATTTGCTGGTGTGAATTGTAGTTGCCTTGCGTGGATGTTAAACATCATGCAACCTAGCACAAAAGATTTGGTAGGCAACATCCTCCATTTCCTCCAAATTTATATATAATCAATGAAAATGTTTCATACATCATGAATCTTCTGAGACATTTGTGTAACAAGGACATCGCTTATCCAGAATAAGTCACCAGCTGTTGATTGTAATCGCAGGCTGTTCAGGAATATTTTCATAAAAGCTAGTGGTATCAATATGGACATGAATGATCTCCTTTTGAAGGCCCGCAGTTATGCAGGATCTGATGCCTTTAGATGATGGCATTATAGTAGTTGTTACAGAGTGGATACCGATGATATGATCCGAGTCTTGAATCAGGCAGGATCTGTGGGAAGTTAGATGTGGGCTGATGCTAGTGTAGTCTCTGCTTTTCACAAGTTGCTAGTCAGGCAGCTCCTCCGAGACTTTCCTATCCGCAGCCCCGCTACTCTACCAACCAAAGATTTTGGGGAGCAATTAAGTAGGTACAGCAGCTGCTCAATCTCTCGTGGATCATTTGAGAGGGAGCAGTGTCAGGATCACCATGTATATTGAAGGCCAGCCAAATTGCCATTTAGTTCGACAAGATCCTTTCTTATTGCTCCTGTTCTTAACTTCGTTTTCTTATGTAAAGTGAAAAATAAGGCAGAAGAAACTTGATTCTTTTATACCCTTTGAAAACTGAATAGCAAAGGTAATGACAAAATTCAAGAAACCTGAGCGCATCATGATCAATCAAATGATGGTGCATTTCTGGGGAGAATATGGCTTGGTTTGCTCATGTTCCATGTCTTTGTGCAAGGCAAAGTACTGTGGATGAGCTGTATATAGATGGAAGGCTTGAACTTTTCACTTGGACATTGTATTAACAATTATCTGAAATTTACCCCATGACTGGATGTTGTTCAATCATTTTGTTTATCCATCACCGAGCTAGAATTCTACCAGCAGCAGGGGTGGAACCAGGTATAGGGTTAATGGTGCCATGACACCCCTCGAACTTCGAGAAAGTTTATGGTTTAGTCCTAAAATTTTGAATTTTCTTCATCTAGACCCTTAAAATTAAGACTTGTTTCTTCGGAAGTACAGAAAAAATCACGTCTTGGCTCTATAGTCTTTCACTTTCACGTTTAAAGTTCTAATTCTGCCTTTGACCACCGGTGGCCAAAATGATTTTCCTTTTTCCACCCTTCTGATGTACATCGTCTGAAATTCAAAAGCCTTTGACACTAACTATTAAGGAAGCCTCACTAAAGCTTGGATTTTTGAATCTCAGTTAGCATGAATTCACATTAGTTATTATTATCCTAAATTACTTCCTGTAGTGGGGAATATTTGCTCATAATGAATTCACAATTTTTGATTTTTTAATTTCAACAGACACAAAATCAAACGTGTATTTGAAGAAAATTTTTAGAGTGCTAAAAGAGTAATTACCAATACTTACTGCGGAGATCTAGCTAGACGATGGAATAAAATATACATTGTGAAAAATATTTTATTTATGTTTAAAATTATTTTTAAAAAATTTTCTCACTCCTGTTTCTCTCTCTTCCCTGTGCTTGTTTGAGTGGGTGAAATGTTTGTTTTTTCAGTCAAAGTGCTTTTCAAGTTTTTTTAACATATAAAAACATCAAATTATTATTTTTATGTTTTTTTATATAATATTAACGTGGTTATATTAATATTAAAAGAATATTTTAATATATTTTTTAATTAAAAAATATTTCTACCGTATTATCAAAAACATACTAAAATATCAATAGATATTCTAAATCACTCTTGTCTTTGACCATGGGAAGAAGTGACTAGAGTCCAAACAACCGTGTCGTTTCGAACGATGTCTATGGAAATCTGCATGAACAATGCATGTGTTTTCCTCAAATTTTTTAATCAATTAGACCAAAAAAAAAAAAAAAAACTTGAAAAATAT
>Ga0307509_10009816_pt1 | contig 11858 bp, 13 predicted proteins | sample 10_EM_MG_FD_202245 | JGI IMG/M metagenome (GOLD analysis project Ga0307509, IMG submission 202245) | Populus trichocarpa ectomycorrhiza microbial communities from riparian zone in the Pacific Northwest, United States - 10_EM | ecosystem: Host-associated > Plants > Roots > Unclassified | place... | reverse complement strand
AAGGTCGGAGTAGTGGTGAATGTCAAAGGCTTAAATCTGATATCTACTTAAGTTTAAGCATTTGGCATTCTACTTCGATAACCAACTTTCCTCGAGAGAACTTATTGAGTGAAGCTTTCAGCTTAACAATATTAAGTTTAACCGTTTTGATTCTTCGTGAATTATTACTCTATCTTTATCTTCTACTTTGAGTTTTGGTGCGGTCGCAACCTTAGAGTTCACCTCTCTATAGGGTGCCCCCGTTACAGGAGTTATGTGATCCTTTCTTTCCCGGCTCCGTTTCCCGGAATAGCCGACTGGATCTTGCGGCGACTGCCACAAGCCTTCCTCCGCTTGGCGGCATTCTCTCAGAATCGGCTGCTCATCGTGAGCCTCGGCTGGCGAGGCTATATGCCTCCTGGAGCTTTTCTCCCCTCGTTGTATCCCCGAGACCCATCATTCAGGAGTCCCTATTCCCTCGGGAGCTGGGCCCACTGGGGTTTTACTACGCTTTAGCTTATAGGTTGTTTGACTAGGGGGAGTGGGTTTGGTTTCCTTTGTTGATTGTGTCTACTGTCGGTTGGGAATGTTTTTCTTTTAGGCTAGGCTTCCGCGGGGGTTTTTGGTTCGTGGCTTTCAGGCCCGCTTTCTCATCTCCTTGTAGTTTCTACACATACTACCAGGCAGAGGTTTCTCTGTCGGGCAGGGTCAGACGGTTTTAGCTTGGGGATGGCGGGATGGACTGTATTTGGAGGTTTTGGACAACATGGCCCATGCTTGGTTGAAAGTCCGTTGTACCTAGGACGGTGGGATTGAGCACAGGTGTGCATTCGCCGATAGAAACAATTAATAATTGAGATTCAAAAAAGAAAAATGGGTGAACAGCTCTAACTACTGTGATTTCTTTTTTTTTTTATAATCAAATGCATTTGTTTTATTAGGGTACAAAGATAGCATGCAGCTTTAACGCGATGGCCAACAAAACCTATTCCTCCTCACCTCAGGAAACATTCAAATACCCAAGTCCCTCTGGTATGAGACCAACCGCACATCTTGCCTGTCACCCACCTAAATCCTACGAACCTAGTCGTACATATGAAGGAAAACAAACAGGAAAGAAGAAAGCAGGAAGGAGAGGAGAACCCTTAGTGACATCTGCGAAACCAGAAAGGTGAACAAAAGGAATGCATGAACCCCAGTCAAAGGAAAATTACGTCTGATAAGTGACGTGAATCAAGCTGAAATAGGAAATAAAGATATGGAGCTGCACGCCAGGGCGGTGCCGGGGGACAAAGCGGTGCCTGATAGTGGCGGGATAGAGACGATGTATAGAGGGGAAAGCCTATAGGGTCCCTAGAGAGTGTGGCAAAATGGCATTAGTGGCAGCCAGGAGGATGGGTATAACTGAGGCGGGTTTTTGCATAGCGACCGAAGGTCGACCGTGGAAAAGGGGGCAGTGAGGTGCCAGCTGAGGGGGTGGAGGGGGGGGTGGAGGCCGGGGTTAATGTAGCTGTAACCGAGCAACGGGATGAAGACGAAGGAGGTTGAACCTGGAGGAAAGGAGGAGGAAGGACTAGTCCAAACCCTTGAGACAAGCGACAAGAGTAAGCGCGGCCAATGCTTATCCTAATGCGAAACAAAGGCGAGGCCGTGAAGTTACTAATCAAAGTGTTCCCCGACATGACCACGTAACTAAGACAGAAAGGTACTTCACAAAGGGCTTCGAAAGCTCAGCACCAACCGTGAATCACGGGAACAGAATGCTGACTGTGCAAAACCTAAGTGAGGTGCAAAGGAAGTGCAGGGTAAGGAGAGGAGAACCGAACTTCATGAGTGGGAGTCAATGAACGGAAACAAGAACTCCATAGAGGAAGGGGGGCAAGCCCCCAAAGGGAGAAGGGTGGTGATGGCATCACTCCCCTAGGAAGAAGCCATCAAGAGGGAGCAGAAGGAGGGTGGTGGATCCCACAATGATTTCTCTGGTGTTGAGATTTCAATCGCCGGAGTTGTAGGGAAGATCGTTCATGTCACTAACAAAAATGATTTTCTTTATTTCTTTTTAATTTAAATCATATGTTTATTGTTTCTAGGGTACAAGAAACATTCTCCATCTCCTCTACACCCCCGGCGATTGAAATCTCAACACCACAAGATTATCACCACTTTTCCAATCTCCACCTCCCATTATGAGTTCACTCTAGGGGGTGGGGTGCATCTCCCCCCTACTTCTCATACCCTTAGGCTTATCCCTTTGGGCCCTCTTCTCTCTAGGTTGATGGATTTCGTCTTCTTTTGATGATGTTTCTTCTTTCTACCCCGCATTTGCTCTGTCTCGCTTAGAGCATTTGCACTATTGGCAACACTCTCCTCCACACCTATATCACAGACGGTCGGGAACACAGTTTGCAGTAAGAGAACAGACTTGAACAGGCCACGGTCGATTTCTCTGTTCTCTATCTTTCTTTGAGAGGCTGCCTAGTCCAGACAAGAACGTGTTACTGATAGTTTCTACACCATCGAGCTGGGTCTACCCCTCCTTCTCCTCTTCTCCTCACTGTCGGATCGGCTGGTACCCCACTGTCTCTTTATCTTTCAGGCTCGTACCCTCAATTACCTGGCTGGTATCCACAACTACTTCTTCACCTTTCGGACTCAGACCACAGTCCATCACGGCTTGTCTCTGGGAGGATGGTATTGCACTATCTCCTTCTTCATTTCGAGTGTTTTGCCAAAACAGTGGACCTGCGATGCTCCCCCAGGTCTTGATTATGCCAAGCCTGGTTACCCCCGCATTAAATATACAGGATCATTTCAAATTGGTCACTGCTATGTTGGTTTTTTGTTTTGCCTTTGTTCTGATAATCGTACCATGGGTTTTCCTGATTCTTCCTGCTTGTTCTTTGATTGGATTCCTTTCGTCTATCTTGCTAGCTAGTCAAGGGTTTCTTGTTGGGGGCAAGATCTACGGTTGGTTTCACACCAGAGGGACTTGAGGGGTTGGCATTTTCCCAGGGGTAGTTGGAGGTTTTTTATATACCATAGCATGAGCAGCAATTAGGATTTTATACCTTAAACAATAATCGCATGATTCTAGTAAAAAATAATAAAATAAAATAAACAATCTAGGGTACAAGAACTGAAGTGCATCTTAACGATATGGCCAAAACAAAACCGAAAATCAACTAACAATCGACAAAGGAAACAAAATCACTACCAGTACCTTCAACGCGACTGATACGTGTCGCGGAGCAGCCAAAGCTAATAAATGAAAAATATCAAATTGCTTGTCTAGTCTTGAGGCCAGGAGCAAAAGGGGAAGAGGAAAGAATAGGGTCGGGAGAGGGGGTTAGAGAGAAGAGTGGAAGGGGGGCATTCCAAGGGGGAAGCTGGTGGCAGTAGTGCGCATGAACTCAGCCAAGTTGATGAGTATTTGCTGGTCAGAGCAGAGGGGTGCCGTGGGGGCCAGGTCAGAGATTCCTTGGAGGAGACAAGATCTGTGCCAGGCGAACAAGAGGCAAGACAGGATGGTGTGTTCAAAGCGTTGGGGAGCCTCAGAACAGTGCGGACAGGATCTGGCAGGATCAGGATTGTCCCAGGAGGAGTGGGCTGCAAGGTAGCTCTTTCCAGAGTGCAACTGTTCGACTCTCACTGCGATGAACTTCCCAAGTCCAATGAAAGGAAGAGGACAGGTCAAGAGGGGGTAGGGGTAGTACAGCGTGGCCAGATCGGTGGCCCAATCGGATAGGAGGAGCTCCTTTGCCCTTAGCTTGAGGCGCCCGTAGGATGGAAAAACCAGGCTGAGGGGAGGGAGGTAGTCTGTCAAATAGGGTGAAATGGGAGATAGGATGGCGGCATCATGAATGGGTAGGAGAGCGATGATTGCCAGGGCTGTAATTGTATTGTGGCAGTACAGCGGGTTCTTGGATTTACCCTGAGAGGAGCGCCAGTTGAGGTTGAAGAAGAGGTACGGTGGGTTGGTGATCTTTCCTCACGCTACATGTAGGGCGCGAAAGGAACAAAAGGTGGACACACACTTGGGAAGGTGCGCCGTAGCCAGGTTTACCCCTAGGGAGTTGGACCCATGCCTGGGGGGGAAAGGCGGTGGATGGCTGTGAAAGCTTAATTGGCAAGGGTGTACAGACGGAGAAAGTGAGACCACGGGTTGAAGGATGGTGTGAGGAGGAAACCAAACCACTTTAGGCAGGACTGAGAGTAGAAAGCCTGCCCTTCGAGTTGTATTGGGAGGGAGCAGGGTGGTTCACCACTCCTGGGAGTCCTCCAGTGGATCAGCTCGGTCTTTGGAACAGAGAAAGAAATATTAAGGGTGAAAGCTTTCCGCTTTAGTGACAAGAAGGCACTTTGGAGGCGACGTACATTGAATCTGTTGGAGGGGAGGCCACAGTGACAGCAAAGTCGTCGACATAAGAGATGATGAGGGATCTGGGGATTTCCATACGGAGAGAAGACATGAATATGCCAAATAAGAGGGGTGAGATGGGGGAGTCTTGGGGGACTGCAACTGAGACTGGGGCGAAGGGTCGGGGGGACCCCTGGAAAGTCAGCCGGCAGGTACGGTCCTGAACAAAGGACCCAATGCAATACACTAGGCAGGAGCCCACCCCCTTGTGGCAGAGCAGAGAGAGGAGGTCCGGGAAGTCCAGATTGTCAAACCCGCCTCGTATGTCGAGAAACAAGGTGGTGACATTATAGCGGAGTCGGTGGAAAGACTCGACATGATGCTGAAAAATGAGAATGGCGCTGGTTGTGCTTCTCGCCAGGAGGGAGCCACACAGGAGGTGGTGGATGCGGAAGCAGGGTGGTGCCTGGGCCGATAGGCGGGATGCCACCACTCTTGCCAGAATCTTGGAGTATGCGGAGGAGGATGATTACTCTGAAGAAGGACAGAGAGTCATAGGAGGGTGTGCAAGGTTTGTCGAAGACAATACCCAGAGCAGTGAGGAGGAAAGGGGGTGGAAGCCATGGGCAAGGAGCGGGTCAAGGAGGGAAGGGAGGAGGGAAGGGAGGAGGGAGGGTTTGAGGTGGTGAAGCGATTTCCAAACAGAGTAAGGAATCTGATCCGGGCTAGGGGCAGAGGTGTTCGAGGGGCGGGTGTAACGGGGGCACCCTATAGAGCGGTGAACTCTACAGTTGCAACCTCACCAAACACACAAAGTAGACGATAAAGATGAGGTAAAATTAAAAAGAATCAAAAGGTAAAACTTAATATAGTTAAGCTCGAAGCTTCACTCAATTTAGTTCTCTCAAGGAAAAGTTGGTTGTCGAAGTAGAATGCCAAACGCTTAAACTTAAGTAGATATCAGATTTAAGCCTTTGATATTCACCACTACTCCGACCTTGTACGAGTACCATGTCCTGCTCAGGGTTTGTCCGAGTAGTACCCTCCATCAGGAATTATCCTGCTAGAAGTATCGGACCAACTCGGGTATGCTTAACTCCGTCAATAGGATATGATTTTCTGCAATGCATCTCCGATACAACCGGAGGTGGAAAAACTCTTCCTATCGAAGTCATACCAGTGGCTAACTGTTAGGACAACAACCGGAGTCAATACCTAGGTGGTGGACTCACTGACCCAGAGGTAGTTTCATCTATACAAGCTATGCAGTCCATCATTTGATTTACGCGACTATCCAATGTAATACTTTGACATGCGAGCTCCACCGGTGGGATGTAGCCCAGGGTTGGCAAAGTGGGCGCTACCCATAGCCAGCCTCTGGGGACATACTCGACCGTGATAAGACTCATACCTCTAGAGTCCAATAACAACCCATAGTAATGCTACAAATGAAGGGGAGAAGGTCTGGGCTGGTTACTAAGGTATTTGTCTCGTAAGCACCCTGGCCTTCTGAGACTACTTGAGTACCACTAGGAAAACTACCCTACTACCCGTAGGTTAGAATAGACTCCTAGGTGCCCGAGAGACTATATATCGGCGACCCCCATTTTGGCGGTTACCCATACTCCCCTTATATATCCTGTGAAAGACATTCAGTCCGATGGACGGCAACGCCCTATACGGTGTTACAGTAGCCACTGCAATGACCTCTTTTAACTAGCAAACGAGCAACTACACAGCCGTCTTCCTATGACGAGCCGTCCCAACGCTGGAGCCAGAGGGGGGGTGTTAGCAAAACCCGCCCAAGTTCCATAGTATGTTCGGGCCACCCTCACACAGGTGTGGGGCCTTCCGCGCAGATGCGTGTGCGCCCCACAACATCTAAGAGCCAATAGAATGTGAGGCAATCGACCTCTTAGTTCTAGGATAACTTTGCCAGTGAAGGTAGGGTAACCTGGACTCCTCAGTAGGGTAACTGGGGTTCATGGGCCTTATGAGCAAATTCTCAGGGTAGGGTAACTTTGCCCTCTTATGCCATTAACCACTTCGGAAGTCCTCTAGTTGACCACAAAAGTAGTCTCAGAGGTCCGTGTAACATTCCCATAATTCTCTTCTCTTTATGTGAATGTTCTCCCGAAAGGTTACCCTGCCTAATAGAGTGCCCAAGCCTACTCAACCATTCCCTAGACTTTATCCTAGGTTAACCAGCTATTTGTATACGAGACCATACCACCTCTGGTTACCACTTGGTATACCATTTGGCCTAAGGTGGTAGTTATCGTAGCGACCTATCGTAGGGTCGTTACAGTACTCTTGAACATCTAAGAGCCCATAGAATATGAGGCCATTGACCTCTACATCCCAGGATAACTTTTGTAGGTGATCGTAGAGTAACTTCGATATCTCTGTAGGGTAACTGGGACCTATTTGCATAATGGTCAAATCTGTAAGGTAGGGTAACTTTGCCCTCTTGTGCCTTTAACTGCTTCAGAGGTCCTCCTGTAGATACTTAATGTTATCTTGGAGGCCCGTGTAACGTTCCCATAGTTATCTTGACTTTATGTGAACTTACTCCTGAAAGGTTACCCTATCATATAGAGTACCCAAGGCTACTTCACTATTCCCTATGCCTTGCCCTAGGTTAACCAGCTATTTGTATATCAAGTATACAAGACCATTCCACCTCTGGTTTCCACTCAGTATACCATTTGGGCTAAGGTGATACTAATTGTAGCTATCGATCGTAGATCGTTACAACTAATCAGGGCGCATGCAACTGCCAGGGAGAGGTACTTCGCAAAGGGCTTGGAAAGCTCAGCAACAACCCTGAACAAAGAGAACGGAATGCCGACCGTGCAAAACCTAAGTGAGGTGCAAAGGAAGTGCGGGGTAATGGGGGGGGGAACCAAACTTGATGAGCGAGAGTCCACAATGAACAGAAACAAGAACTCTGTAGAGGAAGAGGGACAAGCCCCCGAAGGGAGATGGGTTGTAGTACCATCATTCTAGGCAGAATCCATCAAGGGGAAGGAGAGGGGAGGGTGTGGATCTCACAATGATTTCCCTGGTGTTGACATTTCAATCGCCGGAGGTATAGAGGATATGGTTTATACTTCGAACTCTGGCTCTTGGTACTACTCATATAGAGTGCTGTATCAGCATTATGAGAATTGTTTGGCCATTTAGTAGCCTGTTGTGATTCCTTCGCTGCAAGAGTCCAGTGGACCAGTCTGAGGCTAACCTGGTGAGTAAGAATATGGGAGGTATGAATAGTGGCAACAAGTTGATTATAGGATCGTGGAAGACGGTCCGGACCCTGATCAATGAACTGTAATTGGGAAAGATTATTCCCAACTGGAGACAGCCAGAAAAAGAGATTATTACTCTCCGTGATATAGCTCTCAATTGTTTGCCCAGACCCTAGACGCAGACTCTCAAAGTGCAGCTGGATAGCCCTCTGATGTACAATCGAGCTGGCTTAAAACAGCTGGTTGAGAAAGACCCAAACCCCATGTTGACCATTCATAGACAGGAGTATCGAGAGAAGACCTTCACTGATATGTGATTTGATAAGATCAAAAGCCTTGTGTGCCCAGAGCACCTCAGTAAAAAAACTAGCTTGCCTCCTGTGCGTCCTGTGCGTCTGACGCACCTGACGCACAGAGTGTCAATCGCGAATTAGAACACCACATCGATCCGACGTTGCGTCGTGATTTGCCTTTGTTTCCACCCTGAATCCTGACGCCACCCGGGTACAGACCTCTTCGCCCTGTGCATCCTGACAGCGTCTGGTGCCCTGCTGCCGTGTCCTGACAGCGTCTGGTGCTCAGGGCTGGCGTCCTGGCGACCCATGATCACCCCTACGTAATTCCCACGTCGTCTGATACAGTCCTCTTGCGTCCTGATGCTGGATCTCTCTCCCGCGTAGTCAGGGCTTCTTTCATCTGGTCACATCCCGTCCAGATATCTCTGCTCTGTGATCCTGCGTCAGGATCTCAGGATCCTGATCCATCATCTCCAGATGCGTGATGTCTTCTTACAGATTTTACTCCAAATACGCTGCGTCCCCTGATTCTTACACATGACATGTTCAGACTCTCTGCGCTGCGATATCCTGACTCTGCTATGGTGTTCTGGGGCCCGATAAACTACTTCTGAAAATATCGCAACGTCTCCCGGAATGCATTTTCTTTCGCACCTCACGCTCTGGCGATGAGCTCTTCTATTCCTACTTTTGGTTCTGTTGTCTTAGGAATACGAAATAATTATTACTATATCTTACTCTACAAACACACCATTTCCTATGTACCCTCTCATACGCTTGCATCATTTCCCTCCTCCTCCGTTCCCGAATCACTATGAACTGTTTCCTCGAGTTCTGGTTCCAAGATCTCAAGACTCAGAGAGAGCTGACATGACGGAGTTAGGCTCACTGCGGTGTCCAACCTTAGCCCCACGGTCTCCTCTGGGGAGGAGTCCGGACTCAGAGGATCCGAATCTAGATATCTGAGAAGGACCGCTGCTGAAGCGGCGCCAAAATCGCAAGACACTTCTGCCGGCTGGGAACTGTTTTGGCTCTCCGGCAGAGGCCCAAGATGCAGGTTATTCGGAGTTTGACTCCGTGGTGCTGTCCATCGCTGAAGGTTGGTCGAACTTTGACCCTCTAGTTCTGCTGCCACTGCAGCCCAATCGTCCATGAAGCCTGCCCGGCGATCTTGTTAGACTCTGTGCTCTCGCTCCATCTTTCTACGCATGGTCCCAGGAATTTTGTCCACAATCAGAGTTTGACCCGAGTAGGGGCATGATGCCCATGTTTGCCTTTGGTGCGCAAAAAGATCCTAAATCGTTGCCGTTAGGTTAGTCTTCTTGGGAAAGAGAAAGGTCAGTGTGCTGGCTCACCTCGGGCGGCTTCAGGCTGGAAGTCGCCCTAATCCTTATATACTCCTGTCTGCCATGCTCGCAGTGCATAGCAGATTATGGCACATGTTAAGCAATTCATGCTACCATTGATGTGCCCAAGAAATGCCGGATCAATAATCCCACACATTCTCCTACCCTGGAAGTACTTTCCCCATATGGCCTCCAGGATCTCGGGCGCCAGGAATCCATTTGTTCTTTTCTGCATCAAGTTCACTCTGATTAGTTGCAAGAGAATAGGTCGCATCGTTAATAAGACCAGAAACGCACCTCATATCCTCTCGGGGAGCACATAAATCTATCCTGTTCCAGCAGGTAGTCCACCCGGCGCGCAATTGCCGTTGGGTCTTCCGGGTGATGGTACAATTTTACGATCTCATGCTTTACGTGGTAGACAAACTGGGATCTTACCCGCGAGTGTTTTTGGCGTATCTGGAAAGGTTAGTACTAGTCCAGATGTCCTAAAGATTCTTCTAAACTTGGTTGATGTCTACTTACCAATTTTACGCTTTCCTCAGATGCTGCTATATTCCCTGCATCGGATATGTGATTGAGCCCCTGAAGCCAAACACGATGCCCCTGAGTGGTCAATGGAACAGGTCCCGGGAGTGGTTCATCAAAAAGGGTATATAGGAGAATTGGTCCCTTGGCCCCCACTACGACGGCTCCCTCTGCTCCCATAGCTGTATTGCGCCGTGAGTTAGTCTCAGGCCATATGTGCTCATGGCCCAGCATGCCCTGTGCGCCCCGAGGACTTGAGCGTCGGACTGCTGACGTTGTGGCTCTGTGTGTAGCCATTGAGGAATAAGGCGATACACCGAATGTCGAGATGGTCAGTGGAGTGTAACGTGATTTACGGGGAAGTGGCTCACGACAGGCATGCGGCTCACTCATAGCAACCGGTGAAAAATCAAACCTACATTTAATTATCTCCATGAATAAGACAGGTATTAGTTTGAAATCTTAGATACAAGTACTTTAAGATATAGGGAATCAGAAAATATAGTTTTTATTTCTCAGGTAAAGATTGCTGTTCAGGTATAGTGGTTTTAAGATTGCCTATCTCAAAAAAGAATTACCCTCTTTCCAAACGATATAAAAATTGAAAAACTTTCAAGAAGGACACTCTAAAATAGATAGAAGGATAGTAGAAGTCCTATATATTCAGAGTAAACTGATTTTAATTTTGTTTATATAAATTGCCTAGAGCAATAGTGGTCAAAAGAGAGATGAAAAACTATGTACAAATTACATACAAATTGTATCAATTTGACCATGTAATATCTACATACATAGTTGGCCTATGAACCCAATATCTTGGAATATCCTTTACTATGATCTATAGGGTTAGTATTGAAGGTTTGAAGTTAGGCAAATACACCTGGCATATTCTATACTCTATTCAATTTAGAGAGTAATAGTATATAACTACGGAGCTTTTTGCCATTGTTAAATAGTTATAATAACATTTTCAAAACAAATACAAGTCTATCCATGATTCAATTCACATTAGATAACTAGGATTGATAGTAAGCATGTTGTCTAGACAAGTATATCTAATTGTATCTACTAATCTGTACACAATTATGACAATTTGACTATAGACAATTAACATGGAATCTGATGAACCAATATCAATTTTCCTGGCTTCAAGAAGTGTAGTTTGACTTAGTAAACCATTTACCTTAATCTGATAATTGATTGTCATTTCAAATAATTCATTGTTGCAATTTGAACTAAGTAACAGAACTTCTCCCTTTCTTTTACCGGTTTGAGAATCATCAACGTACAGATTATTCAAAACATTGTTCTATGAGCCTAAACCTTCAATATCTACTCTAGAGATCATAATAAAGGATATTCCAAGATATTGGGTTCATAGGCCAACTATGTATGTAAATATTACATGGTCAAATTAATACAATTTGTATGTAATTTGTACATAGTTTTTCATCTCTCTTTTGACCACTATTGCCTAGGCAATTTATATAAACAAAATTAAAACCAGTTTACTCTGAATATATAAGACTTCTACTATCCTTCTATCTATTTTAGAGTGTCCTTCTTGGAAGTTTTTCAATTTTTATATCGTTTGAAAAGAGGGCAATTCATTTTTGAGATAGGCAATCTTAAAACCACTATACCTGAACAGCAATTTCTACCTGAGAAATAAAGACTATATTTTCTGATTCTCTATATCTTAAAGTACTTGTATCTAAAATTTCAAACTAAAACCTCTCTTATTCATGGAGAAAGTTAAATGTAGGTTTGATTATTCACCGGTTGCTATGGGTGAGCCGGATCCCTGTCATGAGCCGCTTCCCCGTAAATCACATTATCTACTACTTCGTATTATACATGCTCATGTAGCAGGGGACGCCTGACGATTCCGCCTTGCTGCGATCCGGAGGTGGTAGAAATTTGGACCGTCGATACCCGGTTGTTGGTTCGTTTCTCTCCGGCTCATGATTGATGACCTGTTATTGATCTAGTGCCATCCGCATTATCATTCTCATCTGTGTCTGGCTCTGTGTCCAATTCGGTTTGATCAGATATGTGGGAGTTTTGGTACTCATCGCTGCTATCATCGCTGAGATGAAAGATT
>Ga0307509_10009815_pt1 | contig 11859 bp, 9 predicted proteins | sample 10_EM_MG_FD_202245 | JGI IMG/M metagenome (GOLD analysis project Ga0307509, IMG submission 202245) | Populus trichocarpa ectomycorrhiza microbial communities from riparian zone in the Pacific Northwest, United States - 10_EM | ecosystem: Host-associated > Plants > Roots > Unclassified | place... | reverse complement strand
GCGTCAAAATAGGAAACAATGTATTCATTAGACTGGATCGAGTAAGCCCCGCGGACCTACACAAGCCGGACCTCTTGCACAACATCTACCTTGGCTTATTCAAACATATGATGGAGTGGGTGGAAGGATTCCTGAAAAAGCATAAACCACAAAAGGAGTTCGACGATGCTTGGAAAGAAATTCCTCCTTGCCCCGGATTCAGCATACAGAACAAGGCCTATCGAGAAATCACACAAGGGCAGGGAAAGGAGATGCGCAATCTCGGCCGTTGTATTCCAGCTGTATCGGCGTCCGCATTGCGAAATCCGGACACTTCTCAGTATCATGATTTCAAGAGCGCTTTGACGTGTGTTAGCGTGCTTGTTGATTTCTCTCTCATGGCTCAATATCGGAGTCATACACCAGATACACTTTCCTACATGGAAATCTACCTACAGACATTTCACCGGACAAAGGACATTTTTCTCGAGTTCCCTACCTCGAAGGCTACTCGCACCCGAGCAGATCGCCAGGATCGGGAGCTAAGGGAACTGATGGCGGATCATCGTGCTAAAGAAGTCCACCATAGAACCGTGGCTAATCGCCGTCAACAGGCTGACCAAGAGAGGGTTGAAAGGTCCGATCGGCGGGCGGATTTGATACAGCGTGAGAACCACTTCAACTTGATCAAGATGCACTACCTGACTCACTTTGCCTCCCACGTACGGCGTTTTGGATCCATATCGATGTATTCCACAGAGATCGGTGAACTAGCACATAAGGATCAGATTAAAGATGGATACCGCAGGTCAAAGAACAATGACGCCGCCCGTCAGATCTTGTCGCAATATGGCCGCCAACATGCCCTAGGAATGAGGTTGCAGACAATAGAAGCACTTTCGAAAGTTAAAGGTGTGATCGTGGCTGAAGATAGTGGGATGGAAATGCCGGCTTTTTCAAGTCACAGTAAGCCTCGCCGGGTTCTTAAAGGCCGTATGAAGAACACCAGCACGCTGACCGAACTATGCGCAACCCTCAATATCCATTATTCCGACATGATGCAGGAGATACTGCGCTTTACTAGGCAGACTTCTGCGGATGACTGGTGGTTGCCAGCTGACCCCACCGAACTAGGGTTACTCCCTGTAGAAGAATTTGCTCAGCTTGAAATTCCAGTCGCCGACTTTCAGGAAACTGACAGGTTCCAGATCCACCGGGCCCGCTGCACTGGAACAAAGGCATTCCGTAACGGTGGCCTCAGAAACGATTGGGTATGGGTCCAGACTGGTGGGGAAGCGAACTATGGAGATTTACGAGGACAGGTGGTGGCTCGGTTGCTAGCACTTTTCAAGATAAGAAATATTCTTAGTGAGGCGGGAGCTGTCCATCGGTTGGCATTGGTTTGCATACTCGATCCGGTCAATAGTGGCAGATTTCACATTGCGAGCGGACATATTCAAGTCGGCAAGCGGGTCAATGGTCGAGACATGCGAATAGTCAGTATAGGGGCAGTGATTGGACAGGCGCAGGTAATTCCTAGCGGGGAGAGGCAATAGATAGTGAATCACAGGATTGATCTGCGGACGTTTAATGAAATATATTAAATTATTCTATCCAATTATTTACAGTATTTATACGAGTTAAGGCAGGGCACTTAAGGTGGCAGTTCCCATATTGAGTGTCTGGCTTCAACTCGGCCGCGGGAGTACTACACAATCCGCTGGCATTTAAGGGAATATTTTAAATAGGTTGAATTGTTTTGCATGAATATGCGGTTAAGTTGAAGCCGTACACTTAAGATGGCAGTGCCCATATTGAGTGTCCGGCTTCAACTCAGCCGCCCGGGGTACTACACAATCCGCGGGCGTTTAAGGGAATATTTTAAATAGGTTGAATTCTTCTGCATCAATATGCCGCCATGTTGAAGCCGTACACTAAAGATGGCAGTTCCCATATTGAGTGTCGGGCTTCAACTCGGCCGCAGGAGTAATATACCATCTCCGGGCATTTAAGGGAATATTTTAAATAGGTTGAATTGAGTAGGCGGCCGAGTTGAAGCCGGCGACTTAAGGGAGATATTCCCTCAGAAAGTGTCCGGCTTCAACTCGGCCACGTGAGTTCTGCGGATGATTAATAATACCAATTTATTCTCTCCTGTGGCGAAGCCAACCAAACTACAGGGTCTCCATGGCGGCCGCGCCGGGCGTCTTGCGAACAGTAAGGGAATTATGGAAGTGACAGTAGGGCCCGGGCTAAGAAAAGCCCAACCTAGGATGTCAGCGGACGGGAGCGGACAGATCTAGGTCGCTAGAGATGAGAGGGAATCTGGGAGGGCCACCGGATGCGCGCAGTTGGTAAGAGTAGGCAGGAGGCCTGTAGACGAGAAGATAAGGGGGCGGATACAACCGGAAGGCGCTGGGAGGGAGTGGGGTCGCAAGGAGCGCGTCGGACGCTTTGGAGGGAAAGTGGGACGTCCGGGCGCACCAGACGCAAGAGATGAAAGGCAAAGAGGGCTCAGGAGATCCGGAAGGACGGGAGGCAAAGAGCGGACTGGCTTCGTCCGGACGCGGGCTCGATACGTCTGGTGAAAAAGGTTTTTTTGCTGATGTTAAAGCCCTTAATTTACTACAATTAGTGTACCTGTCTATTAAAATCACCCGATATCACCATAATGCTCACTGGCAAATTTACCCTCATACCTAGACCCTAATTCTCACTTTTGTTGCATTTGGTATTCCTGATACATGCTTATCATATTAGTTAAATGTTGAGAACATAAAGATATTTTAATCTTCTTTATAATAACTATAGATTTTACACTTGAAAATGTTTGAAATTTCATTTCCAGATACATTTCATAGTTGGCTATCATTCTATGCAAAAATAAAATTTTAGAGATATTTTAAAATAATCATTACAGGTCAAATATTACTCCAATTTTAACATTAAATATATTTTAAGAAGCTCAGAGGATACTCAATATGCCATTAAAGTCTCCGGGGCATTCAACCTATTTTGGTGTTGTTGACGAGTTTCACCTTTTTCGCATAAATGCACCCATATTTTGCAACGGGGGACGCCTTGGCATTAAAAAATTGGGTAGATATGTTCGACTCCTGACAAGTTCATAGTTTCTATAATAATTTCCAAGCAGCGGGAATGTCAAAAATAACTATGCTATGGTGGAGAATTGAACTTATCTACACTTTCTGAATGCCAAGGCGTCCCCCGCTGCAAAATATTTGGTTGACAGTATAGATGGCCGGAACCATACAGGGTGCATATGTTCAATTCGCGTGACTAGCCAACCCTTTTCTTTTGAAGCCGGATTTTCCCTCTTCGGGGCCGACTGCGGAGGGTTGACTTTTCAACAGGTGGAGTGAGAGCGGCATTATAGTCAAAGGCGGATGATGGGTGGAGGGAGAGCGTCAGAGATATTTCCATTCCGAGGAAAATAAAAAATGAGGCACTGAGTGGACAGGTGTTTAAATTGGCACTCTGGAATAACGGGGAAATCATAAAGAATTGAACGTATAATATTGTACACTCTTGGCAAGTTACATATCCCATCATAGCCCTAATACCTCTGAGGATTGAGCGTTACATGATGCAACGGCCTTGGTGCACGTTTTACGCGCAAAGCACCATACATAACCGGGGCACCCCCCACCTTTCTCTCTCTCTCAATCAATACAACAACAGTTGTTTCAACAAAGCCTGTTGGAATTAGGCTTTCGGATATGCACTGTCTACGCATTAGAGTACGACAAGGTCGCTCATTAAACCTTGGTTCCAGCCTTCTACTTTCCAAGCTGGACTTACTGCATTTGGTTTTTCCCCTCTTGTTACCGCCCAATCTGTCGACTGGTTATGTAATTCTGTTCTCACTTGTTTTTCTCCTGTCTTCCAAATTGGTTCCTTATTATCTTTCCTACTGCGGATATATATGTTGCTGTTTCGCTGTATAAATAGTAGGCCTTTCTGGCCCTCTGAGATTGAATGAAGTTCCTCAGCATCTCTGGCACGCACAGGATTCCGGTATACGGCTTGACAATTGAATCGTTTTTCAATAAAGCCCGAAGTTAAGTGAGCGAGTGATCAGCCATGAAGATGAACATGTTGTCATTGCTGGGGTGCGAATTAACCACTCAAAATTCCTGTGGCAACGGCGGCCCCTCTTCAGAAATCTTGCATTAACATCAACAATGAACCATCAACATGTAAAAGGTAATGCAACTTAGTTAGCAAAAATCATAAAAATATTTACCCAAGATAGGAAAAGTGAAATGAAGCATTTTCTGTTGTGAGCGTTGTGGTGGTGGTGGTATGCAACAGTGGGGTTGTGGAGGTAGAGGTGCTGATGGAATGCTGACAAAATTAACCGCCTAGCGACAATAGATGACACCACAACCTTCCCCGCCTAATGAGATTCCTCCAGATCAATTTCTACTATGCATTCTACTACGTATTTAAATTTCTAATTCGTAATTTTTCTTTGGTTTACAAGATTGTGGGGTTGGTGGGGAAGTGCGGTTGTCATGGTCGAAATTTCCCATGTTGTATGTGGGCTGGCAATTTTGTCCAGGGACAATAGGATGGGTGGCGAGGGACGGCAGACGGTCACTAACGCTCTTTCCAAAGCTTAACTTGTACCCAAGTAGTTCCAGGTTCATCGCAAGGTTTAGGAGAAAGGGCGGGGGGGGAACAAAAAAATACCTGCGATCTGATTAGTCGACAGAATCCGCCTGTGAATACTACATCTATCTGGCACAGTCCGGCAAAAGTCCGATTGGGGCTAAGTCGAATTAAAGTTAAACTAAGGCAGCCGAACCAAGGACGTCAGCTAGTAACAGTTTGCTGTAGTGGTGGTCGGGCAGGGTCGGGGAGATTTTTGCTAGATAATTCAGTATGATACCCGAAGAGCTACAGATTCGGGCATCACGTGATTAAGGTAACCGTACCAAGTTTGGAGCCATTTCGAACTACGTTAAGCGACCTTCGAAGCAGGTGGCACTCCGAAGTAGTGCCAATCGGTTCAATGATAGATTCACCAAAGATGCCAATAGTGGAGTTGGGCTTGGCGTATACTGTGAGTAGAGTAGGAGCTGTTGAGGGCATTGAAAAAATGAATGTAGCCACCCTTACCTGCTCTCGGAGGAAAAAAATACAAGATAGGGTAAATATGAGCAGACTGTTTTGTATATGTTGGAAAATCTAGATCGATAACCTCACAGAAGGCGTGAGAGAGCCCCAGGAAGCAAGTGAACAGGGCCCGGCAAAGCCGTAAGAGCTGACAGAAAAGTGGAAAAAAGGGTCCAAATGTGGTTGAAGAAAATATTAAAAAATACCAGATGATAGTGACAAAGGATTGGAATCAGAATCTCAAATTTTATCAAATTTTAATTGATAAAATTGGTGGTTTGTGGAATACATTTCTCATTGTATGTAATATATCTATAGTTGAGCCGATTCTATCTTTGAACCGATTGACACTCCTTTGGAGTTCCACCTTCTTCGAAGGGCGCTTAGCATCGTTCGAAGAGGTGGGAACCCTGGTACGGTTAGCTTGGGCGAAACCTGAATTGCGGCTTCTTCTTGCGGAGTTTTCTTAAGTAGATTTCGCCAGCATTTCCAGACGTTATGCCAATGGATCATACCCCAGAGGCCACTTATTATCTCTTGATACTTCTAAGTGTTCACTTCCCATTTTTCCGCTAGCGGTCTGCATGCGCGGCTGTGCGTGATCCTGTTCGTAGGTTTATCCCTTTTGATAGGTAGTAGAGTCGGAGGGAGACCCTGAGTGTGGTCTCTCTAACCGGTCAACGTAATTCCCTAGACTTACATCTTTGGGGGACGATAGGGATATAGAGAACTTAAGTCACCATGAGCTACTATTAGGAGCGTGTTCGGGGTATTTATGACATTAGATTTACTTTTACTCAACCGGGAATTAATGCTTATCCGGCCAAGTGGGAAAAAAAAATCAAATACGAACCAGTTCCATTGCCTAAGATCCGAACCCTTTAGATAGCAGATGTGTCTCTGTTGTAGCATAAACAAGGCAGAAGGGACAGCGTGAGCCCGGCCTCACCACGAAGAGATAGCTACTAGATCGGGGCAGTTTAAGATACCCGGGCTGATGGAGGTCAAAGAGTCGCTCAGTGGTGTTGATGAGTGGAGATGCTGCGGCATGCATTATTGTTGAGTGTAATAGGGTACGGGCAACCACCCTAGTTGTGTTGTGGAGAAGATAGGACGGCGTTGAGGGCAAACCACTGGTTGAGCACACATGTTTGTTAGTCCTATTTAATTAGCAGCGGCGCGCATCTGAGAATAGAACAAGTTCTCTCACATCCACCACGTCCACCTATCCAACAATTATCAATAAGAGGTCTGCGATGTAAAACTCTTGGCTCACAGTCATCAGTGTGTTGATGTTTACTCAGCAGGAGATGATTGGATAGTAGTTTTACCCGCTGGAGTCCCTCTTTTTTTCAGCCTGACTTGTCCAAATCCAAATCCCATAAAAGCTCCACTATCGTTACCGCAGTTATCGCTATAACATATCTACGCTGGCCGGACACTTTGGACACACCATGGAAAGCATAGTGTATCGACACTCGACCTTGATTGGTAACAACAATGTCAACTGCAATAACGTAACGAATAGCCATAACAGTACCATCAACGTGAACAATCTCATAGCGGATGAAAACCCAGAAATAATGAAGTGGCTCTCGCCACTCGACCCCAGGGGAAGGCATCACGATGTTCGCACCGACAGGGTCGATGGTGTGGGGAACTGGCTTTTAGAAACAAGCGAGTTTCGGGAGTGGAGGAGTTATGAAAGCGGGGTGGATAAGGCTGTCTTATTCTGCCAAGGGAATCCGGGAGTGGGGAAGACGTATCTAAGGTAAGCTCCTGGCTCATCTTGAAGAAGTAGGAATTATCACCGACGGCCAGAGATATCAGTTCCTTAGTGATCGATTACCTGTGCGACGGATCTTGTGAGGAAGAAATTACAATCGCGATGTTCTACTGCGACTTCCGCGACCAGAGAGAGCAGACAACCACCAACATCATAGGAGCCATCCTTAAGCAACTGGTAGTTAGAGGGCAAGTGCTAGAGCACGTGCAAAAGGCGTTTCAAAAGGCGCAAAATGAGGTCGGCGGTCGTGGTCTGCGACTTTCGGATATGGTGCAGATGCTGAAGCAGGCTATTGCCGCATTACCCCGGGTGTTTATCTGTGTTGATGCTCTGGATGAGTGCCTTCCTAAACATCTACTGGAGCTTCTTGTGTCACTGAAGGACCTCCTTCAGGAGCGATGGGGGACGCGGGTATTTATCACTGGGAGGCCTCAGGTTCGGGCCGAAATTACAAGATATTTCACCGGTAGTGTTATAGTACCGATTAGTCCGAAGGCGCACGACATAGAGAGATACTTGGAGAAGAAGTTGGATATGGACACCGAGAGTGACGCGATGTCCCATACTTTGCGAGCGGACATCCTAAGAGTTATTCCGCAAAGGATCTCTGGAATGTGTGTAGTGGAACCCGTAGTTCTCATTTCATGCATGGTCTTACATTGACTAACCATGGTGTTTAGATTCCTCCTTGTCTCGCTAGCTATTGACACAATCCTGGAAGAGGTTACCATTTTAGAGAGGAGGCGAAAGTTGGACGAGATGACCAAGGGCAATCATTTGGGGGATGTGTATGGGACAACTTTGGAACGAATAAAGGCCCAGAAGGGCGGTAGATCCAGACTCGGGATAGGCGCCCTGATGTGGGTATTGAATTCGGAGCGACCTTTGCGAACTACGGAGCTATGCCATGCCTTAGGAGTAAGGATAGGATCCACGGATCTGGATCTTGAAGGCGTTCCTACAATTCGAACACTGATAGGATGTTCTCTGGGACTTATCACAGTTGAGGCATCCTCCTCCATAGTCCGGCTTGTCCACTTCACTTTGCAAGAGCATTTATCCAATAATCCAGACCTGTTCCAAAGCCCACACTCGATGATAGCGGAGGTTTGCTTGACGTACCTCAACTTTCGTTGCGTCCGGGAACTTTCGCCAACTCTTCTTTCTGCCCCACAAATAGTCCCCTTTGTTGAATATGCTTCTTGTTATTGGGGGAAGCATACGGGGAAAGAGAAGACGGAGAGAGCTACTCAGCTCGCGCTCCTGCTCCTAGCTAGATACGATGAACATATTGCGTCTCGGCTTCTCTTGCTGCATTATTATGAGTACAGAGATTGGCAAGACCCGAATGATAAGAGGTTTAGGTCTAAGGGTTTTACAGGACTCCATGGGGCGGCATTTCACGGGATCGGGGAGATAGTTGTTGCTTTATTGGCGACTAAAGAGTGGAGTGTTAACGAAAGAGACAACATGGGCCGAACGGCCTTTTCATGGGCAGCTATAGAAGGTCACGAGGATGTTGTAAAGCTACTATTACAGCTGAAGCATATCGATCCCAATGCCGCAGACACTGAATATGGCCGAGCACCACTCTGGTGGGCTGCGGAGCGCGGACATGAGGGAGTGGTCAGAATGTTATTGGAGCGAGGGGATATTGATCCCAATATTACAGACACCTTATATGGCCAAACACCACTCTGGCGGGCTGCGGAGGGTGGGCATGAGGGGATGCTGAAATTGCTGTTGGAGCGAGAGGATATCAATATCAACACCGCATACCCCCATTATGGTCAAACACCACTCTGGCGTGCTGCAGAGCGCGGGCATGAGGGAATAGTAAGAATGCTATTGGAACGAGAGGGTGTCGATCTTAACATTGCAGACACCGTATATGGTCGAACACCACTGTGGCTAGCTGCGGAGCGCGGTCATGAGGGAATAATAAAACTGCTATTGAAACGAGCGGGTATCAACCCCAACACTGCGGATACCGAATGTGGCCGGACACCGCTCTGGTGGGCTGCGAAGCGCGGATATGAGGGAATAGTAAGGTTGCTCTTGGAACGAGAGGATGCCGATCCCAACACCCCCGACACCAACTCCAAAAGTAACCGAACGCCACTCTTGTATGCTGCGATTAATAGACATGAAGGAGTAGTTGGGTTGCTATTACAACGGAAGGATCTCAACCCCAATACTCCAGACACCGAATATGGCGCAACGCCGCTCTCATGGGCTGCAGAGCGCGGGTATGCCGGAATAGTAAAGTTGCTATTGGAACGAGAGGATACCAATCCTAACACTCCTGACACCGAATATTGTCGAACACCGCTCTGGTGGGCTGCGGCGTGCGGGTATGGTGGAATAGTAAAGTTACTATTGGGTCGAGAGGATACCAATCCCAACATCCCTGGCACCAACACCAAAAGTATTCGAACGCCACTCTTACAGGCTGCCATTAGTGGACATGAGGGAGTAGTTGGGTTGCTATTACAACGGAAGGATCTCAATCCCAACACTCCAGACACCAAATATGGTGGAACACCGCTCAGGTGGGCTGCGGAGCGCGGGTATGAGGGAATAGTAAAGTTGCTATTGGAACGAGAAGATACTAATCCCAATACTTCAGACACCGAACACGGTCGAACACCGCTCTGGTGGGCTGCGGCGCGCGTGTATGAGGGAATAGTCAAGTTGCTATTGGAACGAGAGGATACCAATCCTAACACTCCTGACACCCAATATTGTCGAACACCGCTCTGGTGGGCTGCGGCGCACGGGTATGGTGGAATAGTAAAGTTACTATTGGGTCGAGAGGATACCAATCCCAACATCCCTGGCACCAACACCAAAAGTATTCGAACGCCACTCTTACAGGCTGCCATTAGTGGACATGAGGGAGTAGTTGGGTTGCTATTACAACGGAAGGATCTCAATCCCAATACTCCAGACCCCAAATATGGTGGAACACCGCTCAGGTGGGCTGCGAAGCGCGGGTATGGCGGAATAGTAAAGTTGCTATTGGAACGAGAAGATACCAATCCCAATACTCCAGACACCGAAAGTGGTGGAACACCGCTCTGGTGGGCTGCGCAGCGCGGGTATGAGGGAATAGTAAAGTTACTATTGGGTCGAGAGGATACCAATCCCAATACTCCAGACACCGAGCACGGTCGAACACCGCTCTCGTGGGCTGCGGAGTTCGGGTATGACGGAACAATCAAGTTGCTATTGGAACGAGAGGATACCAATCCCAACACTCAAGATACCTCCAGTGGCCGAACGCCACTCTTCGGCGCTTCAATTGGTGGACATGAGGGAACCGTAAATTTACTATTAGAACGAAAGGATCTCAATCCCAACCTACCAGACATCCTCGGCAATACAGCCCTTGATATATGATAGCTACGTCCCGAGGACATGCAGGAGTTATGCGATTACTCTCCGAACCTAAACCCTCCCTTCCCGCTCCCATAGATAGACACCAACAAAGCCGAAAACGTGGCGCGGACGACCCCTCCACCAGACGCCACCCTGCACCACAACAAAAGAACAATCCCTCCCAACGATGAACGAAATCCCCCAAAGAAGCACTGAGTGTCTCTCACCTAAGCCGTCGGACTTACTTCAATTCCTCGTTCATCCTTTCCCGCCCGCTTACTTTCACACACCAGCAACCCCTTTCCCCGGTACCTAGCCCTCTCTCCTAATACATCTTCCCTCCGTCCTTATATCCTCCTCCTCCTCCTCCTCAATTCTTCCCTCTTATTTCCTCGCACCTATCAGCCTCTCTTTGTCTCCCATTTTACTACCATCATTTCATAAGTAATTGCTATATTATCCATAAACAGTGGGTTAAGAAAAAAGATTACTACTCTTTGCTAAATACATAAGATGGAATATGGCCCATAATTTCTATTTCTTTGTGTTTTTTCCCGTTATTTTTTTTCTTTTTCATTCTCTCTCACTCGTACACTTCAGCGCCATCTACCTCTTTTTATTACCCATTTGCTCATTTTCTCCGCTTTCTTACCCAGACTTTTCTCTTTCTCTCTCCTTTAGCATACCGTATCATAGGAATTCCTTGTGCCTTCTCCTCTCTGCTCTTCGGTATTCTGCCACTCACAATGTGCGTTTTCAAAGGCCACGACCTTTGACACATGTACGGAACAACCCAATAGAAACCCGCAATCCCACCCCCTCCCACTTATAACCCCATAGAGGAAGTGGCACATGTGGGCAGTGTTCCCCACGTTCCAGGCCTTTGGTAGGGCAGCTTATATGCCGTAGTCCAGGACAAGGCAGGCCTCTCTGAAAATAGCCTAGGCCGATATAGGACGGGTGATTAGCATTGGGAGCAGATCGCTTTCAGGGCATCTTGACTCCTGCGCTTGTTTCAAGTTCCTCCTCTTTTATTTTTTTGTCTTTACCCTCGGATATTTCTTAAGGAATCACGCAACGAACGATAAGCAAATATTTCAAGAACAGCCTAATGATCCACCTCCAGAGCCACCACCATGGTCAAACCTTACCATTCTTCCCTCCGATTCTGGTTTATTGATTTGGTATGAGGATACGAGGTCAATTCAATTGACTATGTAGACAAGACAAAGAGAGTGAAGACGTGAACGACTGAAGATGGACAATCACATAAAACAATAAGGAAAAGATCCGCCCTTCATCCCACAATAACTAAACGACAAGAGAGTAGAAAATATTTTCCTGCACACGACACAAAATGGCTGGTAGTCTGTGACATGAGTGCCTCAGATGTTTAGTGAAATAATGTGAAATAGGAAAGTATGCGGGACAAATTGGAAATGGAATTAAACAAAATAAGCGCAAATACGGCACCAAAAGAGCAACAGTGGGAGAGAGGATAATGATAGCGAGCAACTTGAAGTATTTTCGTCGATGAGTTACTTGCTAAACTGACGGTAATGACAGAAGTA
>Ga0307509_10009814_pt1 | contig 11864 bp, 10 predicted proteins | sample 10_EM_MG_FD_202245 | JGI IMG/M metagenome (GOLD analysis project Ga0307509, IMG submission 202245) | Populus trichocarpa ectomycorrhiza microbial communities from riparian zone in the Pacific Northwest, United States - 10_EM | ecosystem: Host-associated > Plants > Roots > Unclassified | place... | reverse complement strand
CCGAAGGACTACAAGGAGACATTCAAGGTCAGGAAATTTTGGAATGCCTTTTGTTGGCTTGATTCTCATGTCGTATCCACCCTTCAGAAACGGACAGTCACGTCAGAGTTTGCCGAGTGCGACCTTTTTCTCTCTGTTTGCCTATTTTTCCGCTTCCTGGCCTGACCCTCATTCCTCTTGAAAGCCCATGTGCAGAGGCATCCAAAGCATCATGGACTGTCTGAACCGACGCGACTATGACCACGACAAATGTCTCGATTTCTTCCAGGCCTATCACGACTGCAAAAAAGAGTGGGTTCGTCCGCTCATTTCTTCCCTATCCGCACTGCCCACGTCACGTACGCTAATCGCTCCCCGAGATGGAACAACGCAAGGCAGATCGCCGCGCGGGGAGGGCATAAATAGCGATATGCGTGAGGCCACGAATATCCAAAGAGTACTACTTCTATCCATATGTATGAAGCCCATCACTCCTCCTTCTTGGGCACCCCTGCCCCTCCCTTCTGCTTATTCGGCGCCCAGGACCCAGGGCCGAACCCGCGCGGCCCGAGAACAGTATCCACGACATGCATCATAGCGAGCACCTTTTCCTCTCCCCACGGCTGACCGACAACCTGCACGCCCACGGGCAATCCCTGCATCGCAGACGGGTTGTACGCACCCTTCGGCCCGTAAATCTCGCCCTCGATAATCTTTGACCCATTGCCTGGGGCAGCCCGCCACTCATCTGAAACCTCGTCGCGCGTGGGATCGACCCGCGTGACGGGAATGACGCCAACGGGTGAATCAACTATGTTGTAGATCAGCGTCGAGCATGCGAGCGGTGCGAGGCGGTCACATCCCCCATGCGGTAGTGCAGGGATAGCCTGTACGGGAGCGAGCACCGCGTCGAATGTAAAATCTGGCCCCTCGCCCCATAAGGAGACGCGTGTCTGCTCTTCGAACGTGATCTTGTCTGCAACGTAGTTGTAATATTGGCGCACGGAAGTCTTGTGCGACTGTGACAACAATGAGGCGAATTTGGTGTCCCCGACGAAGTTGCGGATCACCCAGCTAGCAAATCCACGGACGAAGCCTACGAATGGTGCTTAGAAAAGATGATAGTGACAACGCAGGGATGTAGAACACGTACCTGGCAGCCGCGGACCCAAGGTGACCAGGAACAGTGCCGATTCCTGTATTAGTAGACGTCAGCAGGGTTCATCACAGCGAAGCGTATTTCAACAGTCATACCTTCTTGTCAGGGCCAAGGTGCTCTGTCAGCTTCTCGTACCCGTCTGCGGAAGTGATTGCAGTGAAAAGTCGAAGCGACTCGGTAACTGGAATCAAAGCTTAGCGCTTAGGTTTGGCGCTGAATAGAGAAAGGCCTCTCTACTCACTATCAGGCGGGTCAATCTGAACGCATTCATGTCCTGCCTTGCGAAGTGCCTCCACTGTTTCCAACACGGCCCTATGGCAAGCAGGAGACCCCTTGGCCACTCCGTCTGTTTTTGTGTGTGCATATACACATCAACCCTGTACAATCAAGATGGCAAATGACGCACCGTTGAGATAATACCCAAACCGCAATTTTTCAGGAAGTGTCACGTCCCGATACGGGATGGGTGCGGGGAAATAATCCTCGCTACCGCCGCGTTCGCCAAAGAGGACGCGGGCCATGCGTTCAAGGTCCGCGACCGAGCGGCCCATGGGACCCGCAACCGGGCGGACAGCTTGGAAGCCGGGGTTCGGACCTGTAGCACACCAAAAGGGGGAAAAACACCAAAATAGTCAGAAAACCTGACGATCTGCCGAAGTACGCCCACAATGTGTGAGACACCGCCGCGCTACGCGGCCCCACACGACTCCACACATCCTCACATTACGCCACACCGCACGACGGCATCTGACAATGGAAGGTCAAAACGACGCACCGACGGATCCTGCGTATGACACACGCCCCAGCCCCGGCTTCAAACCATAGATGCCGCAGTAACCTGACGGAATGCGTATGCTCCCGCCGACGTCCGAGCCAACGCCGATCGCGGAACCGTCCATGGCAAGCAGCGCGCCCTCGCCACCGGAAGAGCCACCTGCTGTGTGTGAGGCCGACCACGGGTTGCACGTACGGCCCCATAGCGGATTCGAGCTCTCGAAGGCAAGTAGGGTCTGCGGTACGTTCGTCTTGGCAATGATGATGGCGCCGGCCTTACGCAATGTCGCGACGAGCTATTATTAGGTGGCCGATGGCGAGTATCGGACGGTGGGATGGGAGATGAGATGGGAAGGGACGAAGACGGAAGTGGAAAACGTACGGCAGCGTCGCGCTCGGCTGGTTTGTTCGCCCACTGGGTGTATCCGATTGTACTGTCGAATCCCTTCACGTCGACTAAAAATCGTCCGCGGACATTCCTCATTGTCAGTCACCGTTTACCGAATTGGGTGTGCTGCTCCAAAAGGAGAAAGAAAACAGAGGAATGAAGACAGGGAAGCGAGATCGGAACGCACAAGAGTCCTTGACGCTAATCGGCACACCGTGCAACGGTCCCTTCAAACGGCCAGTCTCGGCGAAGTCGGCGTCCAGCCTGCGTGCGTCCTCCCTGGCCTCGTTGAAGAAAACTATGGCACGGCATTCGTCATGCGCAGTTGTAGGTCCGAGCAAAGTCGGCGTTCACACATGAATGCGACCTCAGTAAGTTTGTAGGAAACAATGACAAGTAAGGTGCACGTACCCTCCGTGAAGCAGTTCGTCGCTTGGTGCGCTTGCGCCGCCCGCGCGATGTAGGCCTCCAGCACCACCGAAGCAGTCCACATGCGGGATAAGATATTCTCCACGATCTGTGATGCTGCAGAGTCCCCACAAATAAAGGGGAATAAAATCGGTTCAACGTGGCTAGGCTAAGAGGGGGGGAGCTGTACGGTACCTGTCGCGCTGAGATACTTCTGGTGCTCTTCTGCTGAAAAGGGGAGAGCAAGCTCGAGGACGTCGGCGCGCCATGTGTGTTTGGCCTTTATGGTCTCGCGGTATGGGTTCTGAGGGCTTGAAAAGGGCCACATGAATACAGCAGGTGGAATGGTGACAACTAAGATAGAGAGCTCTCGGGTGTGAATCAGAGTAAATATTGTAAGGTGTCCACGCGCTGCAGCCTCGGAATCGCCCTCTTTCGACCACGTGATGGCATACTTTGTTTTGCGTCCGTCGTTCGTCGACCCTCTCGCCTTGCCCCCAAGTCCTGTGCTGAAGACTCTTGGATTGTCCACACTTTTGTCTCGGAAATAACAATGGATGTATGTCTCACTAGCCAAGTACCACATTGCTGGACACGCTGCCTATCCCCTTCCATGGTCAACTTGAAAGCACTCCTTTGCCTTTCCTTTTCCTACCTAGCTCTATTGTACGATTCTAGTATATATACTGTAGTCTAGGGACTGGAATAAACCATCTTTCAAGGCGATCCTTCGCTGCGTGTTCTTCCTCGCCATCTAAAGTTTGTCAGTTCAGGCAGTGTAGCAGGCTGGGCACATGGAAGTCGTCAGCGGCCGTTATGCTCATTTCATCATCCTCTCGCTCCACTTCCGCCACGTCATCCCTTGATCCTTACTATTTTAGTGTCCATTCTCCTTCCAGATCACCCATGTTCCCTCTTCCAGACCCTCCTCAGTTGCATGATGGTAGTGGCAGTGATGGCAGTGGCAGTGGTTATGACGGGAAAAGATCCCACAACATCCGATGGGTTGATAACAATGTCACCTCATCCTCAGATCAACACACAATTATATCGCATTGTTGTTCCTGCCTCATGACATAGACCCTGGTAATACTCATATACTTACAAGTGAGTTCCGCATGATCTGACATATGACTCGCAAGTAATCATGAGTGCAAACCAAGGCCACGAAGTTTACCGTAAGCTCCTGCTCCATATCACGAGTTTAACATACGCTCGCTTATTATAATAAATAAAGCTCACACTGGAATTACAACCCCGCGTGATGCGTGTGATGGCCCATACGGGTTGCGATCTGGTGCCGGCCCGGTTCAAACCCGTGAGAGCCGCGCTGCCTCGTAAGATCTTTCCTAATTTACTGATGTAGGGGTCGGTGTTGTTGGGGGCGCCGAACCGCACCGCAGCGTTGCCAGTGGCCCCGTGATGTGTGCAGCAGTATGGTGTAAGGTAGATACGTGGTCTACTTGCGAGTTCGAGAGTTGTCCCAAGAGGAGAGAGAGGGGAAAAGGGGAGAGAGAGAGAGTGTGTGTGTGTGTGAATGATGGCTCCGCGCGAGCCGCTTGACGATGCTGGACAATGCTGAGTGAGACAGAAGAAAGGGGGAAAACACGACACAAAACTGTGGCAGGGCTGAGGCACTACTCGCCCACTGCTCACGGTGCTGCGCGTGGATTTATATAGTTCGACTTTCTATCTATTTACAATCTAACTACGTGTCCTTAACGACGAAGAACAAGGGCTGATACGAAAAAGGAGAGCGGCAGCGTGCTCGCTGCTCGCTGCTCTGTGGCGTCGGAGGCCTGAGGCGTCGGGCGAGGTGTGTCGGAGGTGTTGGCGATGTGGAAAATAGGTTATTCCGAGGCCAACGCACGTGCATACCTTACAATGGCATGACGGCTCTGATCGTTGCTAATTTACCCTAGCATGATAGATGACCATAACACATTGGTTGTGAAGTGATAGTCGAGCCCTGCGAGCATGACCCTCACTTGCGTAGATCTAGAGTACACCACTGACATATGATTCGCTCTCGGCCCTCATTGCTGTGGAGTTGGCTTCGGGTGTATCTGGCTTACTTATTGCCATACTGGACTGGGACTGGAGACCCATAAGCAAAAGTAATCGGCCGTCAACGAAGGTGTTTATAGATATACGACATGGGCAGATACGATCCCTACTGGGTCGCTGCTGCGTGTGATGTTGCCCGCACATAGGAACTTTTTAAAACGCCAAGCAAGTGTTTCGGAATGCCCAGCTCCACTGGCAACGCTGCGGCACCTCCTGGGAGTACTTCTGCCGGATTCACCTCCAAATCATGGAGTGACTGTGATATACCTCTATCTGCCGTGGTTCCCGGTGGTTCCTAATTCATGTACGGCAAACTCCGAAACACCTCTCCGAAAGAAACTCGAACAGGATCCACCACTGGACGCCATAGGAGAAACCCTGTCCCGTAGACACACCAGAGCAGAGTCATTTCCTCCAAAAGCAAACATTCTCTTTCTCTCGGCTTGCACTCTCTATATGTACTCTATACTTGAAAATACAGTCTGCGCCCCTTTTCGGGCTTTCAACCTTTCCTCACTCCATTGCACAACCGCAGCCTTGCTTCCACGCTTTCGTCGTTCTTTGATGCCCTCGACTTCCTCCATTAAGACATTCTCATACTAGAATCTGCCAAGAGTTCATTCGCTTCGGAGATTACGTTCATCTGATCGGTCCTCAAGCTCTTGTTACATGCTGCCAGGTCACCCAGGCTTCATGTTGTGCGTACTGTATCTGTTCCATTCCACATTCCCCAGATCGGGTGGGACCAGTAAATGCAGTCAGGTGAAGTGTGGGCTCGAACGGTGATATATAGCTGGTGATCGGGTGATCCCTCCCCTGTCTTTGGCCAATTTCGTTTAGTTTTCACAAACCTGAAAGTAACTGGCCGCCTTCCGATCGTCACCTGTTTGCAGCGCTCTCATCGCCATCCTGTTACAGATCTTCCGTATCCCTACAGGCTACTTCACCTGGACCCCGGGTCTGGAAGTCCTTCCAGACTCGGAAAATCAAACCTACGGCAATGGTTGCCCAGTGAAAGATCGGAATAACGCACGTTTATTGGGCCAGGTATCCCAAACGTCTTACGAACAATATGGCCAGTCACGCAGTTGAACAAATCGAAACCCACGATCTGACGTTGTGCAACATTAGCGGGGGTTTGATTGCGGCTGTTTGACCCGTCTGTCCACTTGAAAGCTTCGAATCTCCGTCACGGTGTGCCCTCCTCCCCATTACCAGCTCACCCCAGCTCTGCCCTTTAAATAGCCTGCTTGTTCGTCAGTCTATGCTCCTCAACAATGTCGGCCTTCCCCGACTTAGAGGCCGCTCGAGCTCGAACATCGACGGAAGGTCAGTACCCTATCTCTGTTACTCTACCCAACACCTCCTCATTCTGCGCGTCCCAGCCCTGAGGCTGAGACAACAGCCAACACAGCACCCAAATGGTGGGAGTAAAGAAGAGGAAAATGGTACGCTTTCACTTTCGAAGGGATTGCCCCTCTCTGACTCAGGATTATCGAAGTCGCTAAATATGGTGACACATCCACCACATATTGGAAGCTATATGCATCAGAGGCACAGATCAGCGACAAGAAGTTCATAGAGAGCTTAAGAGGCGATACGGGCTCGATGGTTTTCCTGGTAAGAGGATATCCACTGCTTTCACGGTTCAACTGTGATGTCTTACTATCACCTATAGAACAGCTTGTTCTCCTCCATCATCGCATCCTTTATCATTGAAATATACAAGACGCTCCTACCTGACGGCAGCCAGCAGACTACCTCACAGTCAAATCCTTCCCAATCCCCCTTCCAACCTTCGAGTGTCGCCATTCGCGTCAATGTCATCTTGTTCATCAGCTTCTTCCTGAGCATAACAAGTGCCGTGGCATGCGCCCTTATCCAACAATGGTGCTACGAATATCTGGAGCATGCCTACCCCCGTGCTGCCCCGCATGAATGTGGGCGTGTCCGAACATATCTACATCAAGGCCTTAACCGGTTCCAGATGAGGAGGTTCATGTACGGGACTTACGTGCTCTTACACCTGTCTCTCTTCCTATTTTTGTGGGCCATCAGCGACTTCTTCTACACGGTCCATACCTCGCTCGGTACCATTGCCCGCTACTGTCTCGTCGCTGCAGTGGTAGCGTACGTGGCGCTCAGCATCTCTACCCTGATATTCAGCAATTCCCCCTATAACACGCCACTGACGCCTCCTCTCCGCGCCAGTGGCATCCTCCTTCTCTACGGCTTTCGCATCGCACTGTGGTCCTTGCAAAGGTTGCGGGATCCTAACAAGTCCTTGACCTCGGAACAACGCCAGTACATCAAGCGACTCCGTTTTGATAGGGGGTATTTATACTTGCTCGAGGCAAGTAAACGGGTTGGGGACCTCGAGCGCTACGCTATGGAATGGCTTTTTGAAAAGAACGACTTCAGCGACAAAGATATGGACAAGTTCCTAGAAGCACTCCCAGGATACATGTCCTCGCGTCACACAGCTGGGGCTCAAGAGTATCTAACCGCGGATTACATATTGGAACGCATCAGTAAGCATTTCTTGACATGCGCGACGTCGTTAGAGCTCTCGGAAGAAACCACCATCTCCCGCGTGTTATGCTGCGTCAGGTCCCTCCAACTCATTTCCCAACACGGTATGAAGCCAGGTCAAAACCCTCCCGAAGAAGCAGATAAAAAGAAGTTACGGCTGCAGAAGACTTACAACGAGCGTCTTATCTATGACCTCAAGATGTTATGTGACATGGAAGACCCAGTAGTGGCCCTGCGCGCGTCATGCATTAGGGCACTTGCTATCCAGGGTCTCCTAACCATGCTTGCACAAACCGAGGAAGGAACGACACACAATCGGCCTTTCCCTACGCCTCTTATTCCCCTCTACGATCATCTTCTCTTCCCGGACGGCAAGGAGATGGTGCAAGAGCTAGGTGACGGTTACGTGTCAGATGACGAGGAGGGCAAGAAGATGTGGAAGGTCCTTCTGTCCGACGGGCCTCTCCTCAATCTGACGATGCTCGCCAAAGCTGTTCATTCACAAGAGCATCCACCACAGTCGAGCCTTTCTTTCTGCTGGAAGACGTTCGACATGCTCGTGAAGCAACTCGGGATCGCTCTCACGGAGGCCTCTAACGAGACACGGGTTCAGTTCACTGCCATGCGTAATAAAGCAAGTGAGCACATCCAGAAAAAAGAACAGGGCTTTCGCATTGTCCCACTCCTCGATATCTTGGACGTTGTTGACCGAGGACAGCGGCTCCTTGTGGCGTTCTCAAACCATCCAGAATACCATAGCGGACGTGACGTCGTGTTTGGGAAGGAGCACCTTCGGAATGGCGATCTCCTCAAGGCCTTCGCTCGCTGTCTCCCAGATTATGTCGCTAGCATTGGACAAGACGAATGCAGGAAATTCATGGAAGGCATCGTCTGCGATGATGGTTTATGGGCCAGTCTACAAGTCAACCTCTGGAATGCCCAGCGATCAGATGTTCCCATTCCAGACAAGCTCCGGGTCTTCGAGGACTGCTGTACCGTGATCGATGTAGCGTTCTCGTCCCTAGAAGGTTCGACGAAGATGGACTGGCGCGCGCCTGAATTCGGGTCGCTAGCACACCAGTTCGAGACGTTCATCAATCATAGTTTCCAGGGCTCATTCATGGCGAGGGCTACCAGCTTCCGCGTCGGTGTTATCAGGGCTCGATGCTGCAAAGCCCTCCTGGCTCAGTTTTGTGACGACGTTGAGCGCGATGGCACCATATTCTTCCGCTCACAGTGGGACGTCGCTTCTCTCGCGAGGTTATTCTGGACTCTCGGTATAGGGGATGGAAAGGAATCGGACACGGAGTTCTGGAAGCCTTACATCAATGGGGGCCAGATTGGGGCAGAGTTCGCAATCAAGGCCCGGGAAACGATCGACCAAGCTGCGCGCGATGGATCCCTACTGACCTTTTACAAGCTAGGACGTTTAGCGACAATGGCGGTACCACTCCATGGGTCTGGCCTGGTTCTCCAGGATCTCGAGAAAGTCTGGGATCTACAGAGGAGTATGGTCAACGATCAGCACTTACCTTTGAATCGCGCCTCCGATCAGGTTTGGGAAAGAGTAGATAGGCTGCGAACTGAAGTCAACCACCTCGGTAGCAATCTGTCCGGCGAGGAGAGAGATCGGCTGAACCCCCTGCTTGAGATGATCGACGAAATCCTTCCCCGAAGCCAAACGGAGCTTATGCCAAATGAACGTGCTGACGCACAAGTTCCCGTGACTCCAGCATCGCCTCCGTGGAAGCAGGATGACAGGGTCGATCGATCGAATTTCTCCTCCGAGTCTACTGAAACTACTAGAGGATTATCCGGAGCCACACTGACAAGTGAGAACAGTTATAGAGGTGCGAACTCTTAGTCAGTCTCTGGAGCTTCATTGACTCGGGGGATCAGAGCCCTTTGCGGACACAATTTCCAATATCGAGGCGAGCACCCAGACGCCGTTGTCCTCTTCCTATAACGACGAAGCGGGCCCCTACAGCCTGTCGTCACCCTACCCCACAATGCAAAGTATCCCCTCTGGCGGGATCATGGATCCAACCACTGGCATCGGCGGTGTCCCGCTATCTGCTTTACCTGTCTCCAACTTGAACCTCTCATATATCGGGAACATTGGTCAACGCCGCACTACACCAAGCCACCAGCCTTTGATGCGAAGTAGTTCCGCATTTGGTGTTGCTGGGCCGAATCCTTCAATTCGTACGAGTACCAGTACGCTGCCCAAGTCGCGCAAAACCGTGCCCGTCGTTCTTCGCGATCCCGCGATCAGTTCTCGGCATGTTCCTTCCGACCTCGATGATCCAGGCCAAACTAGCATATCTCAGACTCCGGGTCCAAACTTCGAGGTTGGTGAAGACAAGTGAATCATCTAGTCCTGTTTCCGGTCTTGAACGGCACGTTCCGGAATTCGACACCACACGTGCGGAACAACCCTTTTCGACTATTTGCAAATTCGCATCCAAGACGCCGTCCTCCCACTTCCTGCCTCTTTCCTCTCCCCGAAATTACCACCATCGCCTTCGCCAACGTCAACAATGTTGCCTTCACCGCAACATGAAATCAACCATTCCTCTCCCCTCGACTCCCGCCTCATCGCCTTCTATTTACTTTTCTTACTCTCCTCCTCCACTCAAGCCTTCGCTCGCCCCCACGACGTCACATAGGTAGTCGCCGTCGTCCGGCACCCGTATGATCCTGTTCTTTGGCTTCTTCACTAGTCTGACACTTCTTATTTCGCATCCCTTTGCCATTACCTGTACATACTCGCTGTCTCATCTCAACTTCGCCGACATTGCTCTGACTCGCCCGCGGCGTTCACCGTCACTGCCTCCCGCCTCCGCCCGCGCAATCGCCTTCCCTTTCTTCTACACTCTTTTCTCGACTTCGCGTTCGTAGCCTCTTCCGATACTATTATCTTGCTATGGACCTCAGTAAGTACTCATCTGTATTTAAGCTACACCTCCTGCTCTCGTGGAGTGCGTCATCAGCAACTTCGTCATTCATACCCAATTCTACTCCCTTTTCGTCCTGTTCATCTCTCCGTGTGCTTCCCTCTTCGTCGCCGCGAGGCCGTCGCTCGCCTTTCCTCATCATCTTTGTCACTCAACTCGGCCTTGCACAGGGGAACCGTCGTCCGCGCCCTCGCTCGGTCTCTCGGAGTCGCCGCCCGCATTCGTTATCGTCCCGTCCTGCTCACACACACACCCTCAATCCCTACCTCCGCAGCCTATCGAAACTACAACCCCTGTGTTCCTTACCGGTCTCTCGAGGTTCTCAGCGCTGCGCTGTCAAGCGGTGAGGGCAAAAAATAACCCGCCTAACCCCCACTTGCAGTGCTCCTTAATCGTCTCTCGCAATCAAATGGACCAGGTTTGTGACCCTAAGAAGGAACTTACTGCCAGTGGGCGACCGCGCTGATGCGCCTGATGCGCCTCCAGAAAAAGCGTATGATACGCTGCTCGAGGTTTTTTTTGGGAGAAAGCAGGGAGCGTCACAACGTCATTCGCACGAGAAGTTTGGTATCATTCGTAAGGAGGTCCATAGTGTGTGCCAACCTACTAAGTGTCGCAAGGGATGGTAGAAAATAATTTCATGGGGTCCCACGGTGTTGATGCTAACAAACTAGCGTTATCTTCACTCTCCTCCAGGGAATTAGCCATGAAAGTGGTTTTTTAGTCTCATATACTTTGAGCGGATTGGAATATGTGATCGAGTCCGCGAGTGTGGAGCTGATAAATTAGTTATGATTTGAACTACACAGACTTCGCGCGTTTGAACCGAATAAACCGCCCGCGTCTGACACCAAAAATTGAACATATTCGACACAAAGATAATTAGAGACCGTGACATAGAACTGAAGGAGAAGGCGGGGGTTCCCGACGGACTCCAACGACCGCGACATTGTAAGGTCTCCTCACACTGCAGTGATGGCCCTTTTTCGACACACTCTCTTCGTCACCTTTTTTCCTCCTCTCCTCGAAATCACCACCATCGCCTTCGCTAACGCCGTCGTCCCTGCAACATGAAACCGACTACTACAATCTTCCTCGTCTACCAATCCCGCCTCATCGCATCTCATTCATTAGGGTCATTCAAAGTTACCATTATTCTACCATTATTCTACCATTATTGTGTTCATTATTTGCTTCCTTATTTTTTAATGGTGATCAATAATGGAACAATTAATGGCCATTATTCAATTAAGGACCATCGAGGGCTCCTACTTTTTTAATGTCCATTATTCTTCCTCCCTTAAACGAGCCCTTTTTTTTCGGAGTTTTATTTTATTTTTTCGACGGGATCGGTCCAAACGTGGCACCAACACATATCATGCTTCTCTTCCACCACGCTGCCCATCCCTTCGTCATGTCCACCCGTGCCGTCGCTGCCCGAAAGTCTAAGGCTACTCAGGGACCCAAGCCTTCCAACAAGGCACAGCCAGCAAACCGTGGTGGCCGGGCAAGGAAGACAGTGGACGAGGACGAAGAAGACACCACTGTGGAGTCGAAAGCTGCCCCGCCACGTCTCCTATGGAACTCAAAGCGCACAGAT
>Ga0307509_10009813_pt1 | contig 11865 bp, 12 predicted proteins | sample 10_EM_MG_FD_202245 | JGI IMG/M metagenome (GOLD analysis project Ga0307509, IMG submission 202245) | Populus trichocarpa ectomycorrhiza microbial communities from riparian zone in the Pacific Northwest, United States - 10_EM | ecosystem: Host-associated > Plants > Roots > Unclassified | place... | reverse complement strand
TATTAGAAGAATAGAAGACTATTAGTAGTAAATTTAATACCTTTTCATGATGTAAAATATATTGTGACCCGGGTGACCAAGGTCAGAAATAGGTAAAGGGGGGACCCTTCGCTTATTTTAGTTATCTCAGGAAGAGTAGGTACTGCGTCTGGTTGCGTCCTGAGGATTTGGTGGTGTGTCTGGTTGCGTCCTGAGGATTAGGTGCTGCGTCTGGTTGCGTCCTGAGTGTTAGGGGTGCGCCCTGTGCGTCCTGAGTGTTAGGTGTGCGCCCGGTGCGTCCTGATTCGCGATTGACGTTCTGTGCACCAGGTGCGTCTGACACACAGGACGCCCAGGACGCAGGCTAGTATTTTTGCTGATGTTAGTTATGCAGGGTTGTTGCAGTATGGGTAAGAAGCTCGCAATCGTGGAACGATGATGGGTTTCAGCGTTCCTGGTACAGCGGGAATGGGAACATATGTATGTGGTGAGCAGCCTAAATCCAACACCCTGCTCCCGCCACCGACATACAATTCGCTTGTGTGAAAAGGTACCCAGTAAGCTGGGGTTAGGGTAGAACTTCAGTGATTTGGGACACCCCCCTCGTGCTATATTGAAAAACACGCATTGGAGTACGGAAGTCTATAAGGAGAACAGCTGGTGAACATTTAGCCCCCATTGAAGGGAACTGCTAGGAGGAGATAAACCAGCGGCTCACGAATTTAGGACGGACTTCAAATTTACCATCCATCTATTCCAATCAAATCTCTTGTGACCAGTCTTGCCCTAAAATACACCACTATCCACAAAACGTTGGACAAATACAAACGTAACGAAAAACGGGTATCTAGAATGAAGAGGGAGAACACAACCAAGCCTACCCGAACTCCAAGGGAACAAACACGCGAAGAAAAAGTAGATAAACAATAATAGCTAGGAGTAACTAGAAAAAAGCCTCCATCAATCCTTTTTACATCTAGGTATTTCCCACACCAACCCCTCACCTAGCGAGTGCCCATTGAACAAAAATGGAACAATTAACGAGGAAGAAGGGATATAGAGTAGAAAGGCGAAAAGACGAAGGGGAGACGCGATAACAGAACCGATGTCGAGCGCAGATGAGAGGATTGGTTAGTTGTTGTTAGGGAGGGTCTTAGGTTTCTCTACGCGGTGTAGGAGCTTTCGAGGTTGGATGTAAAAAAGTCGGGACCACCAGGATCGAGGGGCTGATGGGCGGTGAGATATGGGTTTGGAAACAGAACCCTGGGGGTTAGATAACCTCGGTCGCTCACCGTGAGCTGCCGGTATGAGCTTAGGCTCACTATTAGAGTTAGTGATGTTGGCACCAAGATCATGAGAGCCGAACTGTGTCTCCACGGACTCATCTGCAGGCCGAGCGGAGTGTGAGAGGGAGGCCTGGCCACAATGATGGGCTTTGTCGGAATCCGCACCGTCCCGCTCTAGCAAGATCCCGGCAGTTGGGTCATGCCCTCTGGGGAGAGCTGACGATTCTGACATTTGATTCTCGTGATCCGGGATGATGGGGCGGATATCGTTCTGTCCCAAAAGCATTTTTACTACCCCGTCAGGTCCGCCCTCCACAGACAACGGGAGCGGCGGTAGGCCACACAGGGTGTCTGCTCGGTTGGGATTGATGTCTTCTCCTTCTGAAAGCATCCTGACGACTTCTTCATCCCCGTTCTCAACTGCCAATGATGGCAGAGTTGTGTTACATTTAGTATCTACATGGTCGAGACTGAGGTCCTCTCGTTCCGAAAACATCTTTACTACCACCTCATGCCCTTTCTCAACCGCCAAATCGAGTGGTGTCTTGCCGGATTTGTCTGCCTGGTTGGGATTGACGTCCTCTCGCTCCAACAATATCTTCACTATCCCATCATATCCGTTTTCAGCCGCCCACGAGAGCGGTGTTTGGCCATATTCGGTGTCTGGCTGGTCGGGATTGACGTCCTTTCGCTCCAAAAGCATCTTCACTATCTCCTCATGTCCCTTCTCAGCCGACCACGAGAGCGGTGTTTGGCCATATATGGTGTCTGGCTGGTCGGGATTGACGTCCTTTCGCTCCAAAAACATCTTCACTATCCCCTCATGTCCCTTCTTAGCCGCCAACGAGAGCGGTGTTTGGCCATATTCGGTGTCTGGCTGGTCGGGATTGACGTCATGTCGCTCCAGGAGAGTCTTCACTATCCCCTCATACCCGAAATCAGCCGCCCACAAGAGTTGTGTTTGGCCACCTTCGGTGAATGGTTGATTGGGATTGATGTCCTCTCGTTCCAGAATCCTGATTAGTATCTCCTCACGCCCCATGGCTAAGGCCACCCCGAGTGTGGTTTCTGTGATGGCCTGGTCGAGATTCATGTCCTCTCGTTCCAAAAGTATCTTTCCTATTCCCCCACGCCCCATCATAACAGCCCACCCCAGTGGCCCCAGGGGATCCATGGGGGCTCCCTGACTGGGATTGTCGCCCTCGAGTTCCAAAAGCATCTTTACTACCTCCTCATTCCCTATTATAGTGGCCCACGTGAGTCGCGTTAGATTGCCCGTCGGGCAGGGATCGACATCTAGTAGTTGGAGAATCGTTCTTATTACCGCCCCCTTACCTCCTAGAGTTGCCCAGGCGAGATCTGGACCCCCATCCAGTCGACTGCATTAATGTCCCCTTCCTTGAATTCCAATATGTCCGCAATTACATCCACCACCCCACGAAATGCGAACGTGCCGTCCTCTATAAATCCTATAAGCCTTCACCTCCGACCAACATATGGGCAGTAGCACCTACCTTGATCGAGGCGCGACGACAGTAGTCGAGCTGATATATGCTCATCAAACCTATCGAAAAGCCTCAGTGCAAGTGCTTTGACATTTTCCGTCATCCCCCTACTAGCGTGCTCGCACCAGTAAAAAGAAGCATATTGTAGAAAGGGCATTGTTGAGGGGGGTGAGTCTTCTCGCGAAAGATCCCTGACAGATTCAAAATTAAGATATGTCAAGCAAGCTTCGGCAATTATCGAGTGCGAACTATGGAATAGAGTAGGGTCTTCTGAAAGATGTTCCTGCAGGGTGAAGTGCACTAGTCGGACAATGGACGAGGGGCCCTCGACTGTAACAAGGCCTACACAAGATGATACAAGTGTCCGTAGTGCGGGGATGTCTTCAAGATCCTGATCTGGAGATCCCATCGTCACTCCCATGGCATGACAGAGCTCCTCGGCTCGTACTGGGCGTTCCGAATATAGCACCCAGGCTAGGACTTTCAGTCCGAGTACTGATTTATTTCCCTTCTGCTCTCTCAGCCGCGTTAGGGTTGCCGTGTAGGCATCACTCAGTCCATTGCCTCGCGCCATCTCTTGCAGTTTCCCCCTTCTCCGACGAATTGTCATCTCTCCTAGAATAGCCTCAATGTTTAGCGAAACAAGGAGGAATCTGCACGGTTATTTGTAAGTATACATTGCTGATATAGGGGAAACACCAAATGTTCCTACGCACATATCAGACATCTTTTCCGAAATAGTCTTCACAATATCGGTCCGCAGGGCATGGTTCATCGCCTCTGGCTCATCATCCTTGTCCAACCTCATCTCCAGATAATTCCTTATATCATCCGGGTTGGGGCAAATGGGTATCACAACCGCCTTAGCAAAATATTTTAGAATGGCTTCCTCGACATGGGGCCTCCCAGTGAGGAATATTCGCGTCCTCGGGGACTCCCGAACAATATCTCTTAAGGACTGAAGAAGCTCAGGAAGCTCTTTTGGAAGGTATTCGTCGAGCGCATCGACGCAGATGAACACTTGGTGTAGTGAAGCAGTAGCGATCTTCAACATTTGCACCAAATCCCTAAGCAACAGTCTTCGGCCACCCACCTCCCTCTTCCCGTCTTGAAACGCCTGGCGTACATCTCGCGGAATCTCCTCCCTGCTAACTAACTGCTTCAAAATCGCCCCAATCATGTTGGTGGTTGTCTGTTCTTTCTGGGCGAGGAAATCGCAGTACAAGCAAGCGATGGCGATATCTTCCCTTCTTGCCTGATCGCACAGGCTGTCAATCACCAGGGAACTAGTATTTCCAGCAGTCAGCGATATTCGCTCCCCCCAAAGGATCCCGCCACTCACCTCAGGTATGTCTTGCCCACTCCTGGTTTCCCGGAGCCAAACAGCACAGCCTTATTGACTCCACCATCACTATTCCTCCACTCCCGAAACTCGCTTGTTTCCAGAAGCCAGTCCCCGACACCCTCGAATCGATTGGTACGCACACCGTGATGCCTGTCAGCCGGCTCCAGTGGCGAGAGCCAGCGCATGATCTGTTGATCGTCATCTGATTTATAGACGGTGTTGAAACTATCCTTTATGTTGCCGCAGTAGGAATTTCCATCGCCGGATATGACTGTGTGTGTGTTTGTAATTTGGGCCATGATTGTTGGTCTAAAAATTCGGTTGCGTGTAGAAATGGTAGAAAAAATATCGAGAATTAAGGGGGTGGTTTTACAAATATTTCCTCTGGACAAAGCTGAAGAGAGGCGGGGGTAATGAAGTTCATTTTGTGAACACACTGAGGTCTTTGTGGATTAACATCACCCGACTCCGCCTCACAGACCATGGTAAAACACTACCGGCATGCTTTCCGGTGCTGTGCAAGCTGGAACAGCAGTCTATGAGACTGGCACTCAAAATAAGTGAAACCCGCCCTCCCTTATTTCATAGCCAACGAGTGTGAATCAGAATAAAACAATCAACGTTTCCAAACTCCCCACCCCTATCTATCCACAAAACTATGATTGGCAGGTAGACATTTCAAAAGAGAGATTCTCTTAAATGCTCGCGCTGGTGAACTAGCCCTCACCGCGGATCAGGTATCTCTTTCATATGGTAAATTAGCCATATCTCCTTATCTCGGGGGATAATGTGTACTCGAGTAGAAAGCCTCGCTGAGATTGTCACCCGTGGCTTAGCGAGACTCTCCCCGGTTGAGCCGCGCGCTATGGATGAAATTTGCTTGAGGCGCGGCGTTTTTTATCATTATTCGCAACTAAGATCGGTAAAAACCAGAATTCAAAATCCAAAACCGGGCCCGTTGCGAAATGAAAAAGTCCCAACCTAACCGAATTTTAATTTTCTCGGTGACTGCCTTACCATTTTGTCGTTCCGACAGGGTGCTGAGGCGGTTACTCGAGACGACAGTGAAACGCTTAGAGTCCCCCTGCATTTTGGGAGCAAGAAGAGTGCAGCTACGACAGCGCACGCTAGAATTACAATCGCACGATCCTACAGTCGATTGCCTGGCAACTGGGGTCTTGCCTCAGCCCGTCTCTTTGTGCATTCTTGCGACCCTCTCCTGGCTCCCTCCATACGCCCAAAACTCTAGCAGCTATAAGTACCCAGTGCCGTTATCCTCTTGCTTTTGCTTGATAGTAGCTATTTACAATATGCTACTATTTTCAGAAGACTCAAGACGACTCATTCTTATGAAGGTAAGTTAAATTATACCAAATCCGATACATGAAGTTCAAATTTCATTGTGGACGATACATATATATCTCTAGCATTGAATATCACATTGTTATGCATAGGTTATTCTGCTAGTAGTATAAAGTAATTCAAAAATAACAAGCCGAGTCAACTTTAAATGAATCAGCAAAAAATGACCCTGTGTCAGATACGGTGCCGTTGCGTCCTGATGCACGCGACGTTGAATCTGTGTCCCCTGCGTCCTGTGCGTCCTGAGTTGCGTCTCCTGCATCCTGTGTGTCCTGAGTTTCCTGGCAACGCCCGCTCAAATTCCATGCATCCAGAGTTTCCTCGCAAGGCCAGCTCACATCCCATGCAATGCGGGTCGCCCTGCCAGCTTCTTTGTCTCAGGATGGGAGGTTGCCTCATAGCAGCATCCTGAATACCTCCAGGCGCCCATTCAGGTTACTTCGATCTGCTGATGGATGCAGCCTATTATCGCCTCTTCGTTGCCTCGGCTGGCATCGGGAGTAGTAGCACTTTTTTTTTAAATCATGTCTGCTGCGCGCGGGTCCTATCCTACTGATCATCCGCCCTTGTACTTTATAGATCTGGTGATTCTACTCAATAGCTTTATTTATCGGTAGATTTTATACGACTATACTAGCAATGTGTTCTACTCTCAATTGATCCCCGCCGCAAAATGGCATGGCCGATGCCATCTGATATCCAGATCTCTTAATATACCTTGTTAAATGTTCTCAAATCAATACGGCTATTGACAATCCAGCGCTGAGCCCCCTCTGGGATAAGGTGTACCAGCCTGAGAATTGTCCCTATGTCAACTACAGTAAACTCCCGAGCATCCTCCTTCATTTGGACTGTAACAAGGCTAGGTAAGTCGGATATATGCCCTGAGTTCACTCCGCTTACAAACTGAACGCGAGCGAGGCGGGACACTGGATCCTCACATCTGCAGTATCTGATTTTGAAGAGTGCAATGAGCTTGCCAGGAAGACGGCCACGAAGCGCACCATACATGTCTTCCGTTCCAGCCTGAACCCAAATCCAATCATTGCGATACCCGTGGATCCTAAGGTTGAGAGCACCTATGCACTGTGCACGGTCAATGTCGTATATTTCCGTTTCTTCGAACACATGAACTGGAATTTCGAGTTGTGTCAGTAGCTTCACTGGGGGTGATTCGAGTATCTCAGTGTCCTCCGGAAGACTGCACTCTGGTGGCAGATAATGGCGACGGTTTTGGGATGAATCAACGACATATAATTTGAATGGAAACCCCTAAAGCCTGACTAAAATCGGCCATGTTAGAAACATCGTCCCGGCGTCCCTTCAGCATCCCTCTACGAATGTCAGGCGCTGTTTTGGTACTAGTTGTGTCCAACTGTTCCACAATGTCTGGAGAGAGATCTGCACCGCAACGTTGCAGAGATTCCAGATTCACCAGTCTCATTCGGATGCCATCTTGTCGACTATTGCTCTGCACAATTTGCCGTGAGGCATTGTTTTTATTTGATTGCCGCCATCTAGCCTTGATTTGAGTCTTAGGCGCTAGCTCGACGAACTTGGTTAAATACATCGGAATATTGCCAAACTGGCATATATGATCACAAAGGTGACTGAGCAAATGCATCTTAATGAAGTTGAAATGCGATTTACAAAAGATCAAGTCCATATGTCGCTCGGTTTCTTCTTTTATTTCTGGGTTGCGGATCCAGTACCATTTCGAGGGTCCGATGCGCTCCCTTGTCTTAGGCCTATCATGTCGCAGCTCCCGTCGTTGCTCATCGATCTTCACACTTATGCGTTTAATTACTCGAAACTCTAAAAAGATATCCTTCATCTTTTGAAACGGGTCCAGATAGTCTTCCATATAGGTGATTGTTTCCGCTCTGTGGCTTCGGTATTGCGCCATTATATTGAAATTTACCAGCGCCCTGATGCATCGGAGAGCACGCTTGAATGGTATAGGTTTGGCAGTCCCAGGCTGACGCAGTGCTACTGTTAGGCGGGAGCCTATCTCAAAGTCTTGCAAGATAACTCAGGCCGATAATCCTAATCGTAGACGGAGATTGTCTAGGAAGGCTCAATGTTTCAAATAGAGGTAGGTAAAGTTATAAAGATTTTTCTAATATAAAAACTTATATTGATAAGATCTCTTCTCCATTGCTTGATTGTGTTCAGATAGCTCGGGAGGCGCCTTGATATTTATATACTACATCTGGGTGGTCGCGGGCTACATCTAGCTTTCCTACTATCTAAGTAGCTGCTAATAGACTCCAGCTTTTTGTGAAAGTGTGAACACCATTTTCCCCAGACAATTCTTGTTATCTCACTTTGACTTGCGAATCACAACACCATGAATTTTCATGACGGTGCTCCCACACATCAGGTTATTGGTTACTATCCATCTTCGTCGGCATGGAGTCTTGCTTACCATTGCATAGGCAGAATGGTCTCCATGATCGTACCAACAAAGGGGCGAGCTTTGTTATGGAACCTGTCAGCATTGCAGACGCATTCTGCCCACGACCGCTGTGAGGCATAAGATAGACTAGTCACGATAATTGCTCCCATAGCCATTATGCCTCCATAGTCATATCGTTATCGTATGGTTCTGTTGGTATCGGAGAATACTCTTGACCTGTGTGAGTGCGGGTATGCCAGGTTTCTCAAACCACCTCATTTAGAAACACTATTTACTTGTGCGACTTTCATCGCGAGAGCGTGGAGTATAGAATGTGTTGCTTAACCATTCTTAGTAAAAACGTCCTGTTACTTAGTGACTACCTTTGGGACACTCGTCTTTAGTGCTTAGTAACCTTATGCGACGTTGACCGAGTTGGCTCGAACCTCTTGCATAGGCTCGCCAAAGGTCTTCCCTCAAATACTCTGTGAACAGGATCCGGTCGGACTGACGGCCACGACGTATACGGTGTTACACGGAGGGTTCCAATGACCATCGCGTTGGTGATAGGATACAACTCCGGCGGCGTCTGCCGATGTAGGGCCGTCCCAACACTTCTGCCGGAGGGCGGTGTTGGCTTGTCCTTTTGAACTCAGAATCCTAAGGTAGGGTAACAATAGGTCTTTATTCACTAATGGAAGGCTAAGCCTTCCGGTATGCCTAACAGCTACACCCAGAACGCCTAGAACACATCGCCCAAGGTTCGACATCTCTTTCCCTTCCCACTGCATAACCTTGCCGTAGGCTTTTTTGTGTACAAGGAATCCTAGGTAAGGGGGTAATTCCTTCCATGACTTCGTCAAATGCCTCAACTTGTCCGTGCTTTTTCAGAATGCCCTGGATCAAGTCTATCAGGTGCTTGAACAACCCAAGATAAACTGTAGGAAGCAGGTCTGGTTTGTGTAAATCTGACGGCGAAACCACGTTGAGCCCGTAAAAACATTTTGTCCTGATCTAATACCAAGACTCTCAGGCATGATGTCGGTAATGTCGGTTTCTGCGATCCAATTTTCATAGTTGTAATGGTGATATATTGCGTAATCTCTAACTGGAGAGACTTTCATCTTAGTGCTTAATTTGACCGCAGGCACCTTGCCTCTAGGACAGACGTTGGATTTTATTCCATACAGCGCAACGTTTTGCATGTGGTCCGCAATCCACGTGGCCAAGATTGTGAAGCAGCTCCGAACCTTCCCATCGGCACAGTCCATTGGTACGCCGTCATGCGGCGGATCTTGTTGTGGCGCAAAGATGAGTTTGAATACGTCCCGTAGGGTGTCAGTGTTGATTTGTCTCTGGTGTTGATCTGCTTTGGAGGACTTTGATAGTTTTGGGGAAATGAGCAATAATGCAAGAAGCAGAACTGCCATGGATGTGGGGCTGTTGTGCCGGCCAGAGGCAAGATTTCCAAGGGTGATATAGACAGGGCATGCTTGCTGGTCACGAGGGAAGTTTGTAACAAGCGTCTGATCAGGCATCCCTATGATCGCAACAAGCGTCGCACCTGGCAGAAGTGTCTCCTGGTTTCAGTAAGCGATTGTTTACTTATAAAAGGGTTATGAGGCTGTACTTGAAGATCCCACCACCAGTCCGCCGTGTGCATTTCTGCGTATACCCGTTGTCCATTGGTGTCGTATTCCGTACGCGGCTCGTAGATGAAGTCATCTCTGTAGGCGATCTGGCACAGGAGATATCTGATGCAATCTAGAATGTTGTGATAGAAGAATGGCAATGTTCGCTTGCCATCATCAGCCTGTCCTTCGTTCAATTGAAGATATGTACTGTGAGGATCCAATACCTGAAGGAGGTTCTTAAGGGTATGCATGGAACTATACCCAGCCGATGAAGCATTACCGACACCACTCGAGAAGTATTCATTGATTTGTGACTTAGGTACTTTACCCTCAATGAACTCAGACACTAGCCTGAAACCCTGCGCGCTACCAAATGGGTATCAGCAAAAAAACTAGCTTGTGCCCTGTGCGCCCTGTGCGTCTGACGCACCTGACGCACAGAACGTCAATCGCGAATGAGGACGCCGCTTCGATCCGACGTTGCGTCCTGATTTGCCTATGTTTCCACCCTGAATCCTGACGCCACCCGGGCACAGAGATCTTCGCCCTGTGCGTCCGGACACCGTCTGGTGCCCTGCCGCCGCGTCCTGTGCGTCTGACGCACCTGACGCACAGAACGTCAATTGCGAATCAGGACGCCACGTTGATCCGACGTTGCGTCCTGATTTGCCTTTGTTTCCACCCTGAATCCTGAGGGCACCCGGGCACAGAGCTCTTCGCCCTGTGCGTCCTGACAGCGTCTGGTGCTCAGGGCTGTCGTCCTGGCGACCCATGATCACCCCTAGGTAATTCCCACGTCGTTTGATACTGTCCTCTTGCGTCCTGACGCCGGATCTCTCTCCCCCGTACTCAGGGCTTCTTTCATCAGGCCACGTCCCGTCCAGATATCTCTGCTCTGTGGTACTGCGGCAGGATCTCACGATCCTGATACATCATCTCCAGATACGTGATGACTTCTTCCAGATTTTACTCCAAATACGGTGCGTCCCCTGATTCTTACACATGACATGTTCAGACTCTCTGCGCTGCGATATCCTGACTCTGGTATGGGTATGGTGTTCTGGCGCCCCATAAACTACTTCTGACGATATTGCATCGTCTCCCGGAATGCATTTTCTTTCGCACCTCACGCTCTGGCGATGAGCTCTACTATTTCCACTCTTGGTTCTGTCTTCTTAGGAATACGAAATAATTATTACTATATCTTACTCTCCAAACACACCATTTCCAATGTAGCCTCTCATACGGTTGCCCCATTTCCCTCCTCCTCCGTTCCCGGGTCACTATGAACTGTTTCCTCGAGTTCTGGTTCTAAGATCTCAAGACTCAGAGATAGCTGACATGACGGAGTTGGGCTCACTGCGGCGTCCAACGTTAGCCCCACGGTCTCCTCTGGTGAAGAGTCCAGACTCACCGGATCTGAATCTAGATATCTGAGAAGGGCCGCTGCTGACGCGGCGCGGAAATCGAAAGACACTTCTGCCCTCTGGGAACTGTTTTGGCTCTCCGGCAGAGGCCCAAGATGCAGGTTATTCGGAGTTTGACTCCGTGGTGCTGTCCATTGTGGAAGGTTGGTCCAACTTTGACCCTCTAGTGCTGCTGCCACAGCAGCCCAATCGTCCGTGAAGCCTTCCAGGCGATCTTGTCGGACTCCATGCTCTCGCTCCATCTTTCCACGGATGGTCCCACGAATTTTGTCCAGAATGAGAGTTTGAACCGAGTCGGGGCATGATGCCCACGTTTGCCTTTGGCGCGCAAAAAGATCTTAAATGATTGCCGTTAGGTTAGTCTTCTCGGCAAAGAGAAAGGTCAGGGTTCTGGCTCACCTCCGGCGGCTTCAGGCTTGAAGTCGCCCTGATTCTTATATACTCCTGTCTGCCATGCACTGCGAGCATGGCAGATTATGCCACACGTTAAGCAAAGCATGGTACCGTTGATGAGCCCAAGAAATGCCGGGTCAATAATCCCACGCATTCTCCTACCCTCGAAGTACTTTCCCCATATGGCCTCGGGGATCTGAGGCGGGTGGGGGGGGTTGAGCATCACATATGATTACTCGTTAATGAAAAAGACTATTTGGCTGTAAAAAGGGGTTTTTCTGCTGGTTCATCATTAAGTTAATACTGTGGACGAGCTCATGTATGATGGTCGTCTAGACTCTGGGATGAACCAGTTCGACGGAATCCGGGTGTCGCTAATTGTAACGACCCTACGATAGGTAGCTACAATTACTATCACCTTAGCCCAAATGGTATACCAAGAGGTAACCAGAGGTGGTATGGTCTCGTATACTTAATACAAATAGCTGGTAAACCTAGGATAAGGCCTAGGGAATAGTTGAGTAGCCTTGAGGTAC
>Ga0307509_10009812_pt1 | contig 11866 bp, 5 predicted proteins | sample 10_EM_MG_FD_202245 | JGI IMG/M metagenome (GOLD analysis project Ga0307509, IMG submission 202245) | Populus trichocarpa ectomycorrhiza microbial communities from riparian zone in the Pacific Northwest, United States - 10_EM | ecosystem: Host-associated > Plants > Roots > Unclassified | place... | reverse complement strand
ACAAACGTACCGATCATGCTTTTGAGCTTCTTGAACACAATATTTTTAGAGGTTTACCAATAATGAGGTTTTGTCAAAAGTATAAAAAATTTCGGGCCTACCCGATTGAGTTGGATAAAAAAAATGGTTCAAAGTGTTTAATATCCTATTTGGTTTACTATAATTTTTATTAAAGGGTTTTTAGATTTAAAAACATGTTTGACAAATACTCTTGAAGCTTATTTTTGGTAGCTTTAACACAAAAAAAAAATAAGTTTTTGTCAAATAAAGTCTAAAAAATAAAAAAAATATTTTCATCCAAAGATGATTTTTTTTTAAAAAAACATCGAAAGATAATTAGAGATTAGGATGAGTTTGATTTTTAGATGTTAGGGAAAAATATGTGTTTGATGTGTTATTTTAGAAAGATATGAGCTGATGGTGTCAGTTTATAGAAAAAGAGGAAGCTGCTGCATTTATGTTTTTTAATTTGGAGGTGAGTTTAAATTTTATGATATATTATGCTTTTAAAGCGTGATAATATGAACAGTTAAATATTTTTTAAATAGTGTTATTTTTTCTTCAAAATAAAATAAAAATTACTGTGCTAATCTTTTTTAAAAAACCCCTATTAAGGTAATTGAAAAGGTTGACATACTATTTCCCTCCTGAAAGGCCCCGCTTGACTGATGATGCTCAAAAGGTCATCATTGGGCTTTTCAGCATAAACTAAAATCTGGCAAGTCCTGATTTGCTCTCTCTGCGGTTTTTTTGTTCGGTTTTTGTTCAACATGAAATATTTTCCTTCAATGAGTGTCGCATAAATGCAAGCCTTGGTGTTTGCAGACAGTCATGGAAACTCAGTTGATAGTGTACAGAACATCCGAACAAAATTTCTCTTAAGGGTCTGCTTACTGGCCAAGATCGGGTATTTATGAAAAGTAGTCTCTAAATTTTTATGATCCATCATGCTGCTATCATGGGTGATTGAATGTTGCCTGTGTTTCATGATTTGATGACATCCTTGAAAATAGTAGATTGCAAACTCAATGGTTAAGAAATCTAATTTATGATTTCTGTCTCTTTTTGGACTCAGGAGCCCTAGTTTTGTAAGTCTTTGTATTTGAAAACTAGATCGCGACATCCCTAATACTATTTGGCCTAGACTTCAACGAGACTTATGATGTTTCATCAGTTGTCGAAGATATTTCATAGTATATTTATAGTGCCAAAAAGTAAGGTCATGTAGAACTGTCCTTGTTCCTATCCTTTTCTGTTTGGTTGCCATCTTCTGCATGTTCTGATTCATGATGTTGGGGTTCTTACCTTTGAGTCTGACTGTCGTGTAATAGATGAAGAAACTAGAAAGTGTCTATGATTCTCTTATCACAACAAACACATGGCTTTCATTATTCAAATCATTCATTAAAATTCCCTTTGTTATATGTATTTTGAAGATTCTATTATTCCACATAGACTATAAAACAAAGGTTCTAGTTGCTTATATAGTACAAGGTCACTTCTCTTCCTAAGAAATGTCTTTTTAAGGATAACATCCACTAAATAGCTAAACCCATGTGACAATACCTCTTGGAAGGCTATCGTGTGTGGGTGTGGACACACATTATCAAATATGCTATGATACATTTATTCTTGAGTGAAATTCTTCCTATCTTGGAAATGATCTGCTGTTCTGAGCAATAGTCACATTCTCCGAGTTCCTGGTTGAGCTCCATTATACACAATTCATATTGTCTTTTTGCTTGTCCAATTTTTGTTCTTGGCTGTTGTAGCAAAGCATGTTCTTGGCGAGTGTATTTTCCTGATTTTGCCTGAATCAAACTTTGCTGGGAACTACTATCCAGGACAGAGGGAGAAAAATAACTGTAATTACACCATTGAGAAAGTTTTTAAAAATTATTTTCATCAATTTGTCTTTTTGAATTTACAGGTGATAGTGGGGAAGTTACAACAAATGATCTGCTTCTAGGCATTTGGTCAGAAGTGGAATCCCCCGGCCACAGGATACTTGTTTCCCTCGGCTTCAATGATGAGAAAGCCAAAGAACTTGAGGCTTCAAGTTGTGGACCTGGGTTTCTTGATGGATGATACCTTCCACGTTCTTGATGACCATTGATGTAATTTTTGTATTTGGACAGGGCTGTTTTGAGCTCCTTGACTGAAATTGCAAACCCCACAATTCATGGATGGCCGTGTAAGTGTATTCTGCTCAGATATGTTCATTGAATGCTGGACAAGGAATCCTCTTATATTGAATCTTCAAAATGTTGCACTTTTTTTTTTCCGGCTTCAGAAACCTCTTTCTCACAACCCATTTCATTATATGATGAAACTATCTAAAGACCGAATCGTAATTGGCCTTCCTTTAAGAACTGATCTGATGCAACCAGGAGTTGAAATTTGGAGTGATTTATGAACAGTGAATTGATGAAATGATGACACTGAATTGCCGAAAGGCTTGGAAACAGATAGAATCCTGAATGTTAGAAGTTCCATCAGGGAATTTTGTTAATTGAGTTTGCCCTTACATTTAATTTTCCTAGAGTTGAGTCATACTTATCCAATTATACCAGGAAATCCTGCATTTACGGTGGGGATACTTGGAAAAAGACACTTGTGTTCTAGTCACTCTCATACTTCAGCACCATCTTCTGTTTCTATAGTTCGGTGGTTCACGCATTCTTTAATCCTAACATCCTCTTGCACGTCACAGGACGCAAGTTTTTGTGCCTTGTCGGCTTCTACCTGCCAATCAATCCTAACAACGAAACCTACTAACAAAATCAAGCACGCAGCTAATCCAATCAGGAAGCCTATCAACAACCCACCGAGGCCTAGGGCTGCTTTGAAGGCTAAGAGTATTGCTATTGGCACGGCTAGAAAATAGAACCCGCCAAGATTGGCATAGGTGCTCAACCATGGCCTAGCTGTTCCCCGGGCTATGCCTCCGCAAACTGCTAAAGGAAAATTTACCACTTCAATCAAAGCCATAAGCAACATCATCTTCTTTACACCTTTCCTGATCCCCTGATCATGGGTAAACAGAGACCCCCAAACACCTCTAGCCCCTATCATCACCAAGGCACCAACGCAACCTGAAACGGTGCTTGCTCCCAGAGACACATATGCAGATTGGTAAGCACGACCTGCTTGATTTGCACCAAGCTCATTTGACACACGAGTGGAAGCACAAGTTGCAAGCGATAGCATCACAGAGAAGAGCAAGTAGTCAAAGTTCATCACAATTGCTACCACTCCGACTGCCTGCCTGGCATTTGGTAGTCGTCCTGTAAGCAAGACCAAGATCTCCCAGCACCACCATTCAAGGCAGGTGGTAAGGCAACATGGTGCACAAAGTTTTAGCAATTTGAGCCAGTCATGAACATCTTGATCTAACCACCCTCCCTCCTTCCACTTCCCTCCTTTCCTGTTTTCCATTATCAGCACGTATAAAGCAAGTAAAATCACGACTATAAGATCCGTTATCCATATTGCCATAGACACTCCCTCAAGACCCTTGGCTTTTGCTAGTAAGATGTTGATCGGGATGTGAAAAGCTAGGCCCAAAGCAGAGCAAAACATTATAGGGACTGTTACACTTTGGGAGCTCAAGTATGCTTTGAGAGGACAAAGCAAACAGGTGATTATTAAGTCGGGGAGGAGATAAAAAAGGTAGTTCCTTGCAACACGTGAAATGTCTTCTTGTTGGCCAAAATAGATTAGAATCTTGTCCATGTTAAGCCACAAGAAAGATATAGGCAGGGTTGCAATTAGCAACAAGAAAGTTGCCATGAGGAGGGTCTTGTGTAGTAGCTTGAAATTTTTAGCTCCATAACCTTGACCACAGATAGGTTCCATGGCACCACATAGCCCATTCAAGACAGAAAAACCAGTGAAATTAGCAAAAGTGAACCCAAGAGCGCCACCAGCTAACTGGAGCTCTCCAAGTCTGCCTAGAAATGCAGTTGTGATGGCTGATTTGGCAAACCATGTCAAATTCATTGCCAACAAGGGCAGAGCCATCCCTCGCTGTGTTTTTATCTCCAAAAGAATCATTTGCATAAGATTTGCCGGCCATATTTGGGTGGTAGGCGAAGATATTGGAGGAGGTTGAGAGGTTTTGTCAATACGATTCTCTTCAGTTTTTGATGGTGCACACATTATGGTTGGGTAAAATGGATTGGAGGGTTTATACCAAATATATAATTTTGTTGATGAGAGAAGCACTCTGTGCTCCTTAGATAAGATAAGATAAATATTTTCTTAGTGCATGGTTTTCGTGAAGGTTTAGGTGTCTAAAGGAGGAGCAAATTGAGGCTTTTTGTAACCAATCAAGGAAGAGACATTGGGTGGTGGATTTATAGTAGTGGGAGATGAGAATGCAAAGGCCAAATCATGCACCCAGATTTTCTTTTAGATATATGAGATATTCTTTTCAATTTGGTGTTAAAAGAAAAAGATGATGACCAAGAGGATTGCTGATTGAGCTTGTACTGTGTAACTGCCAATGAATTCCCTCTTTCACTAGCTGCCAAAAAAAAAAAAATGTTAGCATCAGATGTTTAGGTATTGTTGGACTAGATTTAGATGGTAAGAACATATATGTATTTGGTTAAAGAGATAGAAATAAATATAAAAATAAATTTATTAATATAATAATTTTAATTTTTTTTTTTATATTTTCAAAACAAGAGATACAAAGGAGATATGTTTCCAAAAACAATATTTATTGTTTTCTTTCCCTAAAATATTATGAAAAAAACTCTTAATTCCAAACTTATCCAATAAAAACATGTAAGGATAAAAATAATTATAATCATAATTTTAAAACATAACTCAGGGATTCTCTTGGACAAGACCTATGTCATGAATCAGGAGTGTCAACCCGGGTTGACCTGAGCCAACCCTAATTTCTTTTTTAAAAGAAATCAAAACGATGTTATTTTAACTAGTTTTTTTCCTTGAAAAAAATTCAATGAGTTTTTTTATCAGGTTTTACCTTAGATTGATCGGGTCATGGGTCAACTCAGGTTTTTGACCGGGTTAGGTGAGGTCAATCATTTTTCTATATTTTTTTTAAATTCAGACCGATCAAGGCTCCAAGTTGTCCGAGTCCCGAGGAAACTTGCCAAGTCGATCCATGTTATTATGCTATTATTAATTTCAACACTTAATGTAAACTAAAGTAAATAAAATAATATCCAATTATTTTTAAAAAAAATATACAAGTTTGAGAGTTGTACATATTAAGGTCCGAGTCATGAATCAAGAGTATCAACCCTAATTTTTTTTAAAGGATCAAAACGACGTTGTTTTGACAAATTGCTTTTCAAAAAATAATCAACAAGTTTTTGATCAGGTTTTATCTTAGATTGATTGGGCCATGGATCAACTCGGTTTTTTATTGGGTTAAGTCAAATCAATCTTTTCTTCATTTTTTTAAATTCAGATTGATCAAGGTCCTGATTTGTCTAAGTCCTGAGGCAACTTGTCGGGTCGATTCAGATCTTATAACTAGAGTTATTATAATATAAAAAATTTCAACACTCAATATAAATTAAAGTAAAGAAAATAATATGTAATTATAATTTTTTAAATATATAAATTTAAAAATAATATATATTAAAAGTAAAATAGACTTTTTCATATTTTATTCTATCTTCTCTATCATAAACCAAACATGATACGAAAATCACTCTGTTTTCTTCATTATCATCCAGCACTATTGTGTCTTCATATCATATTTTGTCTTATCTTCTACGTTTGTATTTTCTCTAAATCCCGGGACAAAATAAAACACTACCATAAAATTTGATATGTTCAATAAGCTTTTCAAAAACTCTTGTATTGTGGTTGCTACAAGGGAAGTTTTGTTACTTTAATTAACGGTACTTTGACATGAAAAAAACAAGATAAATATGGAAGAAAAAAAAGTTTAAGTGATAGATGTTAAGGTTGAAATGTGTATTATGGCACAATCATAATATTTTTTTTTTCCTACAAGAGATTTGTAATGGTTTTGTGTTTCTTCTCCTCAATGAGAAAAACACCAATATTTTAATATGGATTCCATCGCCAACTTTTCACAACCAAACACCTTTCATTACTGCCAATTGGGTAATTTGTTGTATTCTCATATTAGCAAAGAGGCTGTACGTCGTATACTATGCATAATTATGTGTATTGAATAGTCTCAGTCTCAGCTATTGCCTCCAATGCAACACCAGAAGAATGAAGATAACGAGCGGTATATATATGTAGTGTGGTATATACTATATATCTTTTGTGTCTGCCTTCCGATATTCCCCATATCTTCCACGAGCCTCCTTCATTTGATAAAAATGGCATCACCGACTAATTATCTACATGTTATAATTTCTTTTGTGTTTTGGTGTTGGCATTGGAATATGTTCGGCTCCAGAAAATTCGAATGTTTGGCTGACCTACTAAGAAGCCATAGATGCAGTAAAAATTGAAAATAAGAGAATAATATGAAACGAATTGCTTTGTAGATTTCATAGAATATTGGTAAACCCAGGAATCTTAATGAGGCACAAATTACTACGAACTTAGACAGGGAGCATACTCCAGGCAGTATTTAGTCACCATTCTGGGTTCAAATTCTTTTACAAGACATTAAAAATAGGAGGAAGTTCTCATACAGGTCCGCACGAGTAAATTGTATGTTTTGTCCCTTTCCACAAAGAACCGGCCTCTCCGTTCCATCCATGTTTTTTTTTTCTTCTTCTTTTAATATTTTGAACAACAAACGCAAATCTGAGCCTCCTGAGAAGCAGATCCAATGTGCTCTTGTAATAACAACTATATTTATGTCCCGATAAAGTAGAGATTTGATTTTGATATGATATGTAAATACTGCCTCTGGATTTCCTAAGCACCAAAACCTAAAAGATATTAACAGAAGTAAAAAGGGGGGCTAAAAATAGGTGGGCGATGTCCTGGTCGATGGATGAAGCTTCAAAATTCGAAGGGCTAAGATAAAAAAAAGGGTTTGCATTTGACGAAAAGGAGTGAGCAATAATGCTGTGGTCCTGAATGGCATTTCAACTTGAGGTGGCTAAATGGGTATCAATGTTCTGAACCATGAGGAATCAAAAGAGACTTTCAGGGCCATCATATCTAAGGCTTTACGCTTTTCTTTCAATTATTTAAAAGGCACTAGCAATTAGGTGTTTTCTATTCAATTATCTCTGTTTTTTTTTTTTCTCCAAAAGAAAATAAACATCTAGCTCTTTCATTTCATTGTCTGTTCTCCAAAAGCAATTAGCCGCAAGTTAGAAACTCTAATGGTGAATTAACCTCAGAACTATATACTATGATAGAAGAGGGTGTGACCTTTAGTGGTCTCATGAATATTTTTTGTCAATTTATAATATTTATTTTGATAATAATTATATTGAAAATAGTAGCATAAACAATGACACTAATAATAATGATGCCATTAATAATAATCTCATTAATAAATTAAAGGTCTAGTGCAAAGTAATTAATTAAGAAAGGTGCTAAACAAAAACAAATTATTTATTTAAGCTATGCTGGTTTTTTTTTATTATAAGTTAATTTACTATATATTATTATAAAGGTAAATTTGTTCAATGGTTATATAGATATAATATATGTTGATGAAGGACTAAAATTGATATCTAGAATTGTTATGCATCGTAAACAAGAAAAGAAAGTGAGTTGGAGAAACTTGATTGAATATCTTATTAACGAAGGTAATAATAATTTGAAATTAAGAATGAGTTCTTTCCAACACATGGAAATTAATGCGGATGATTTTGATCACAAACATAACCTTATGATAACTGATATAGGTTTTGATCCAATCATTGGATCCGTCTAACATTTTACTTCGAGATTCTAGAGATCTTGTTTCTTATAGAGTGTGATTTTGATGGTATATGAGGTTGTTAAGGCTATCAAATTAGGCCAAGAAGTTTTTATTCGGGTTTTGTTATGTTTTTCTATTTACTTTATAACTTTTTATTACTTTTTTAGATTTTTTTAAGATGTTTTTTCTAGTACATAAGCAGCCTAAAAGAGATTCAATAATAAGTTTTGATTAGAAAAAAAATATTCTGCAATAAAAATTTGAATTAGGGTACTTCTTGTGATTGAAACCCTTTTCAATAGATTTTGTCTTTCTTTATACTTGTTTTTCTTATATTATTTCCATCTGCGTCACTTACTTTCTTATGTCAACAATCTCATGCACCATGTATACCATTGAGGGTAGTTTCTCCACATTACCAAGTTTGATTTCTTCTTATCTACACATCTTGAGTTTATGTGGAAAAAGAATCCAGAAAAGAGAAATGGAGAGTGGAGACACATCATTTGGTCATATATAATTGTTGTCTTACCACATTTGACACCAAAAACATCCTTAAATGGCAAAAACTAAAAGTTTCAAAGACGAGTTATCTCTGTTCATGCTAATGTAGAAAGCCTTGATGAACAGATAACAACCCTCCACAGACTCCTATTCCTTTCTTTTCTTATGATGGCAGGCAAAATCAAAACAAAGCAGTTTCGTAAAGAAATTCACCATATATATATATATATATATATATATATGCACAATACCATTCTCTATGGTTTATAACCTTACGCATGCAGTCCAAGAATTCCAAATACAAAAGAGTAAAGAAGGGTTTGAAAGGACAGTAGACATGCATCATTGATTCCTTTTCTTCTTTACAATGACCACTTTGCTTTCCAATTGTTCCCCGTTTATATAAAGCATGCATATCTACCTTACTTCCATAGTGGTATAATCCTTTAATGGATCTCTATGATTGAGTATCCACACTCCGGCCCGTGATTTTTCATTTTTTTTTAGAGTTGGTGATGACAGGCCTGTGACACTCTAGAGGTATGAATATTTTATGATGAGGTCTCTATGATTTTTGTATATTTGATCTTAATATCATCAGCATCTAGAGTATTAGGAGTGGAAGAATCAAACCTAAATGCGCATTCAACATACAAAGATGCGAAATGAATTAGTTACTTGTACCATGTATAAAGCTCCATTTTATGCCATAGTGCAACCTTTATGCAAAGGATTTGTGATTGATAGATAAGGACAAACAAAAGCAACATGTTATCTTAAAAACGAATAATTATATTTATAAAGGAGTTAATTCCAGTGGGATTTGGTGAATTTAAGATGTTGCGTTGCTTTCTGACGAGGAATGTACTAAGAAGCATAATGAATATCGCTTTGACAAGTCAATAAACTTCACCATAAAATATACATTAGAAATGAAAGAAAGAGTGCTGTATTACACAAGCAATTATGGGAGTTTGAGATCTTCATTGTTTAACTGGCCAAGTTATGTTACACTGTTATTTGAGTAACTTTTTATTTTTTTTAAAAAAGATGTCCTATGCTTAATAACCATAAGAAATAGAATTCAAAAACTATATAAAAAAACGAGACTTGAATCTAGTACCTTTGGTATCCTAAAATATATCTTGACCAAATTATCAGCAATTTGTTAATGCAACCTTGATCTGTCAAATAATGCACCACAACACAGCAAGGATAGGCTTATCTATAATCTACCAATCATTTTCACGAAAAGGAAGGGGCACCTTGTAAAACTCCAAGCTGTATAGAAATAATTAAGGTTGATGTGATAAATAATTAGTAATTTTTTAATTTAAATAATTTGATTTATTCTCCTTAACAAAGATATCTGATGGTTTAATTAATATGAAAAACTCAGTAGATTGATAGCTGATAATTAACTAGTGATACCTGGTAAGTTAAGGTAAATGATACCTATAAAATATCTCATTTGATGGATATGAGAGACTTTTAGATGTTTAAGTTAGTAATTTTATAGAGAAAAAAAGTGCAATGATATTTTAGAGAGATAACTCTAAAAATATGTATGCTGAAAAATATTAAAAATAAAGAGATTGTGAACTTTGAGTTTGAAAGATTTATGGTATATTTATAACCTATTAATTTTGTTTTGTTTTTTTTGGAGAGGAGGAGCTTACGTGTAATTTTATAATTGTAATATTTTAAATTGTATTTTGCTCAAAATAACATGTATTGAATGAATATAAAATATTAAGGGATCCGCGTAGGATCCTAAAAAAAATTTCTAGAAAATATTGGGCTCGGGCAAATTATTTGAACCTATTAGAGATGGAAAATGAATCCAAATACACTATTTAAATTCAAATACACTGGACTTCGAGGTGGTAGTCTAAACCCGTGTGGGTAATGAGGTTCATGCCCATGTTGGGCATGACAGCACACCCAAGAAGCTGGGCGTCCGCCTAACATAATCTCTAGCTACCATGTCTAAGTCCATGCATCTTGGTAGCAGATGTTCTCGGGTGTGGTAAGCCAAGCCCCTGAGAATGTATTTTTTAGGGTCTTTTAAGCCTTTTGATAGTTTTCTTTTTCTACCTGTTAAATTTAATTTTGCCACCTAGTTTTCTGCATTTCCAGTAAATGGAGAGGGTAGCTGCAGCGCTCCGTGTGCATGGATACTACACTCATTGATGAGCATGAGGACAACATCATGCTAAAGTTTTATGAAAGAGACTGGACTTTAGCCCCCCTGTACAATAGTTATAAAACGTACCATGTTTGCAGGTTGTAAGGAACAAATTTATGTTGTTTCCTTTACATGAAGGAAGTTGCCCTTGCTCTGAATTGAAGGAGGGGAAAAAAATAAAGAAAGAAAAAAAAGAAAGGAAGAATATAAAAGAACAGAGTATCGGCAAGATCAAGATCACATGAAGGCACCTATATGAATTCTAAGTGATTTGGGGGGTTAGTAATCCATATATTCGAAACTGCAGCATCAATTATAATTCTCATTTCTTTCCCGAACTGATATGCCAATATTCTCCTATCTATTCAAATCAAATATCTAATCAAGTTAGGAGTCATATCCCAATATACTGATGCAGGGTTCGTAGTTTTATAGGTTAGGCCAGAGTCCAACAGAATGATTCCCCCCACATCCGTAATCACAATATAAGAACATAATCTGCTTGCAATCTGTGGAATTCCACGATCAGACACTTCTCAATTATGAGAGTGAGCATATAGTAATGGATAATGTTTTCAACAAATAATGGATTCCCTTCTATTCTCATTTTCTTCTCTCCTTTCTGAAGTAATAGGGTAATCACAGGCTCCATTGTCAGATGCCAAGGGATTTACTGAACTCCACTGCTACATGGACATAACCATGACCCTAATGATGACAAAGTGCTGAAATATCTTGGTTTAGGTACTTGTCACAGGCTCACATAACCCATAAATCAAATCCAATGATCTCATCTTCTTGTTTGACTGGTACTAGATCATCACATGTCAATTCACTCAAAGGTCATAAAGATTGTTTCCAGCAGATGCTTTCCCTGGATACCTCTCCTTCCACACACGAGTTAGTTTTGGTATGTGTGTAGGGCCTTTCTAAAAACTTCATGATCAAGTTGACAGCCTACTAAAACAGAGCCACATCACATGCATCTCCACCAAAATATTCTCATTCCGAGAACCCAATCAGCCTTCTTCCTTCTCTTTTCTTATTAACAATCATTGCCATGTATGCAAATCTCACTATAACTACCATCATCATTCCTTGCTTCCCCTCCCCACCATTATACCATTACCAATACTATACCCCATCTTACCGATCACTATGAACTTTGCTTACGGAGATTAAAGAAGTGGCTTAAAAATTCCTTCATCAGTTTAAAATGAATAGGTGCAACAAAAGAGACTTTAAGGCATCACTTCATTCATCAAGCTTTGCAGCCATGAAAGCTTCGAGTTAGCTTAAGCAAGTTTTCAAACTCATTG
>Ga0307509_10009811_pt1 | contig 11866 bp, 10 predicted proteins | sample 10_EM_MG_FD_202245 | JGI IMG/M metagenome (GOLD analysis project Ga0307509, IMG submission 202245) | Populus trichocarpa ectomycorrhiza microbial communities from riparian zone in the Pacific Northwest, United States - 10_EM | ecosystem: Host-associated > Plants > Roots > Unclassified | place... | reverse complement strand
TCCAATAAAATGCGAAAAGAGTGCCGTGTTGCTGCTGATTTATTGTTCTGCAGCGATCGGATCTCTTCAGGTCTGAAAAGCCCCATTTTACACCTCTTCCAGGTCTCGCTACCCACCTGGGTGTCCATGACTTTTAGGTCAACAGAAAATAACCTGTTTTCCTGCCACCTAGGTCTCCTTGCGCAAACTCTCTAATATCAGAAACCGGCCCACAACAGTTGAATTGTACCAGGTAGTACCATCATGTAATCTCACCACACTCTGGTATTTTGTAGTGCCGTGCCGGGCACATTGGCATGGCACAAGGCACTTCAAGTGCCAACAGCGCTACCTACCATACAACTGTGTACCATCCTCTACCCCTAACGAGCACTACTACCGTGCATCCAAACACAGGGGGATGCTGTACGGCATTCTATGCAGGTGAGAGGTACGCATATAAGTTACGATACATATTGGCGACTCGGTGTGCCGGGGGCATTCTCCGACCCAGGGGCGGAGGAGAGTCTCTGACTTCCCTCGGACTGATTGTGATATGATTTCTAATTAGCCATCCCACGCACGTTGGATATGTGAAATACCCGATGATTAGTTATTCTATCTTACCCTCTGCGCCTCGCTGAGGTCGATAGAGTTAAACGCTGACGGAACTAATCAATGCTGTGACCCCAAGACCTTATTTTCTCCTAGTGCTTGCAGGCATGTACCTGAAAACAGGGATTCTCAAATATAAGGAAACAAAAGAAACTGTCCGCCCTGATTTTCGGATACTTTTTTCATAAGCTTTTTCCACTTCGGGTTCTATTGACTATCTAAGTTCATCAACCCGTTGATCGGTCCTACAAACTTTAATACCCTGCCCTTCCCGCCTTTTCGTATACTTCTCGCCTGGCACAAGTACGAGTAGCTCCTTCTTCTCCCCGACCATGGACAACTGTGCGTGTGGAAAAAATTTCAATTAACCTACTGTGCCACGCCATAACGTATGGTGATACAGTTATCACATTGTGCGAGTTTAACTTCACCTCTCGTTCTCGCTCGGGTTCCGGCACACACAAACCACCGACTGACTGCCACTTCCCTGACTTCCACTCCACCATCACTCCACTTGAAACATATAGTGCACCACAGTCACTCACCTCACCCAACCCAACTCCCACCCGGGGAACCCATAACCCATCTCCAAACTCAAATATCATATCATAAACATGCCAATATAATTTCTGCCACCCACCTACAAAGTCTCGACTGGAAAGGATGCAAAAAACTCCGACAGCCGACTCCCCATAGCCACTGCCGGTACCGTACTGGACCATGCAACGCAACCCACCCCCACAATCCGCCCATACCCTATCCAATCCTATCTCTCTCCACTCATCATCGGGAGAGGAAAAAGAAAGTTTTTTTTTTAAAAAAAATAGAGTAAAAATATTGTTACGCGTCTCGCGGAACCTGATCCGTGGGTGGGTAATTTTAGAAAAAAAAAAGGGAAAAAAAACTAGATTGACGTGCATAGGCCAAGAGTACCGGTACCACAATACTATGCTGTAGTGGGTCTCTCGATCGGTGGGGACAGCGGGATACTGTTAAGGTTATTCCCCCCCCCAGCTATCCAGGGATTTAGGATGATAATTCGGTGATGATGTTGCTTGATTACACGGGCAGTCGGGGGTATCAGGGCCCATGAGGGCTGTCGGGGAACTGAAAGGATCCTGAGAGTGGCTGGGGTGTTGGGGGGGGGGGGTTCCGGGGTCTTGGGTTTTGGGTTTTGGTCGGGAGAGTATCATAGGTGGGTGTCGGGTGGTGTCATATTAGGGCTAGAAACCGATCACCGTACTTTACGTTGGGGCGGAGGAGGAGTCTTGGTGATCGGGTGTTTGAGCGGCTAAAGAGAAGTCGGAAGAATACTGGCGGTGAGGTTTTGATGGTTTACGGATAAGGTACCCGCGTGGGGGCCAAGCGTATTGCATAAACCACGGTCTCAATTGCGTTTTCTGTGCTACTGGCCAAGCTCCTATACGGAGTTCTTGGAGGTGAGTGGGGACTCTGATGATCGGGTATCATACTTGTGGTGTGTGAATGCTACGGGGGGGGTTCTGACAACATGGCTTCGTAATGGTCCCGGATGTCAATTACTCAATAGGCTCATTCGCTTGCAGTCCCCGTGAAGAAGGTTAACTTAAAGATCACTCAGCCCTGTCCGGATGTATTTCCCTGTAAGATCACATGGGAAATAGCCAACCCTGGCCGTGTACTATATGTGCTTTGTCAGAGCAGTTCCTGACAAAAGGGAACAAGCCTCGTTCCACCGGCATACCCTCCCAGCCCAACCCTGCGCTTTCTGGACCCCCACTATCTCTCAAATCTAGTTATTCCGTCCACTGTGGAAATGATACACAACCGAGTGATCATCCATGAGCCGGTGAAAGAGATGCAAAAAAAGCAATATATACTATCATGCTCCACGGGGTAAGAACGGATGAACGAGCGATCCGAGGGAACTGGGGAAGGTGCCCTAGGGGGAGAACTCCGTCCTATAGGGAAGGCCAGGAGCAAAATAAAGTTCCCAACATAAGTGCCTAGAGCGAGTCGCCGGTCTTGCCTTGCTAGGGTCCGATGCTTGAGCATGTAAAAACCACCCCTTAAAGTCAGTTGGAAACTCTTCGTGTTTGAGACGGAAAAAAAAAAAGCGCAGGAAAGTGCAAAATGCCTTGACTAAGTAACATTTCGAGCCAACTTGAACCTTGCCACGTAAGCCAAACGCGAGCTGCAATGATATCAAACCGCTAGCCAGGGCAAGAAGCGTAGAGACCGTTATTCAAATATTCAAATGCATGGGAGAACTCAGGCAGGGCGCCAGAGCTCTCGCACTAGGATGCGGGAGGGGGGCCATCGGGAGCTCTACCCTCCCTTAAGGTAAACCAGTAGGGAAGCTGCGCACCCTGTTCCCGGGGGTCTGGAACAGGCAATTGCAACAGGAATTGCACCTTTCCCTTTTATCCGAGTATTTGCGGCGGTTCGAGAAGGAATTTAAACAACCTGGGCATATGATCCTTAACTATTTTCTGTCGCTGAGGTATTACTAAGGGGTCCTGCTATCAACGATAGCATGGGAGGAAGCATGTGAGAACTGCAATTCTTAGAATACCCTTCGGACCCTCTTTATAGAGATAGATAGATAGATAGATAGATAGAATAGTGAGACAGACCCAACCCACGTCTTTTACTAACGGCATATCTCAAACACGTATTATATTATACTTCAAGCCGATATCCCAGATAGTATTAAAGCTCATGATCAACTCCGGGAAATACATAATACATACAGCATCCCTAAACAGACCCCACTTCTTAATCCAGGGATCCCGCTCCCCACAGGTGCACCCACAGATCTTCCGGCAGCTTCATAAACGAGCCCAGCGGACTTCTCGCCGGCAATTAGGAAGTTGGAACTGCAAGAAGTATATTCACATAAGGCGCCAAACTGCATTACCAATATTAGGCCCCAAGGCCGAGCAGCCATGGGGGGAGAGCGCTTCCAAGCGGGTTATCCCAACATTGCATAGAATGTTCGAATGTTCTGGGCCGAGGGGTATTACGGGATTTTGAAGGTCACCTGACCTTAACCATTACCTCGATGGACTGACGCAGAGACTGCAGGTAATCCATATAGACCTCTTCACAACAGGGTATTGTAATGGTTGAATCCATCGCATGTGTAAACGTACCGCCCACATCGCCCTGCTCAAGGATGCTATACAGCCTAAGCAAGTGGGAAAGGCATACGGCGAAAGCTAGCTACCTCTGCATTATAATTTCTTCCAATTCACCATACTTACACCTTGATCTTCCAGGATCACATGACCAAAGGTACGGACAACGGAGTAGGTTCAACCAAGAAAGATAATCACCGCATACCCATCTAGGTCACTAGCCGGGGGGTCCCAGTTGGGTGATATTTGATGATGACAGCGATCCCGCATATGCGCCCCAAATCTAGAGCTAAGAGGCTTGTGAAGCCAAGGCAAAGCTTGATCTTCCCAACAGATTCCTTCTCATGCGGCCCGAGTGATGCCCGAAGACGCGGCCTTAGGCAATGGCTAAATCAGTCAATTAATCCGTCATTAATCGCAGGGTTCACCGGGTGGAACAGGCAGGGGAGTTCACGTGCTCTAGCCCACATGCGGGTCCCCCAAAGCTTATATCGGCAGTGCGCACATCTTCCTCTATGATAATTTTCATTTCGGTGACGTATATACAACCGGGGAAGAAGCGGAGGAGGAGGAGGACCTCGCCTTTTGAAATGGGTACATATTAGACTACACACACCTTGGGCCAATCCAATGTAGTAGAGTCCAATCTATTAGTCATTTGGCACTTTTTTTTTCCATTTTTTTTTTTCATATACCGGCATTCGGAGGGTCCTAAGATTCGAGTCGCCACCCCTTACAAATTATGCGCCTCGGAGGCCAAAGTGCAAGGTTTTCAAAGAAAAAAAAAAAAAGGAAAGGGATGACTTGACAAAAGCCATTTACTGCTACCACCATACCGTAACCGGTACTCAAGTGTGTGGGGCTTTGTTTTTTTGCACATCAGAATGAAAATGGGGTCATTCGGGTCCTTTTTATATATATCTATTTTTGTTGCAAATCAAAAAGTCCTGGAGTTTTCGCACTTTTTAGATTATAGCTCAACTCGCACGTATAATAATCCACTCGTTTGCTGCATTTCAACCATAACGGCCAGCATGGTCTTTTGGTTAGGTAGATTTGAGTTTTAGCAAGCAAGCAAGGAGTCGATTTTCAGTGAAAACTATATATTATACTGTATGCTCGTGCCAAGGTTGTGGTTCGGCATCACAGCCCGAGGGACTCTAAAGAGTGCCTGCAAGCTCAACGTGACTGACTTTGTGGCTTCTGATGGCACTAGTGGTGCGACCGAATTGAAGCCTAACACTTTATATAGGAATTGCTACTTTCGATTCGGCTGTGTGTGTCCAATATTCTAGTTTACACCTGTTTTCATGACCTTGCTTGTCGCCCAATACTGGTAACCATTAGCCTCAAAGCCATATTGAGCCACAAAGTCATGTTGTGCCACAACGTTGTATGGTAGCCCACAAAGTTACGTTGAGCTGATAAGTCACGTTGAGGTTTTTCTTTCCTTTTTCTTTCATGTGTTTATTCTCTGCGGGCTTTCTGTGGGCTCATCGCCTGGTCTTCCCTACTAGTCACCCCGAGCCGACAGGCACTCTTGGGAGTGCCTCTGGATGCTCACAGGCTCACAAGCAGAGATAATGGTGCCTAACTACAGCCTTGGCACGAGTGTGTGTCTAGATATATTTATGTATATACAAGTGGAGCGAGAACTCTGTTGCCTCTCCATCTCAAAGCATAGCATCCTACATACACACGGCTTGCGACCTCTTCACAGGGTAAGTTGACCTCTTTCTTTTTTAATTCTTATGTACAATCTCACATACATTTGAAAAGCTAACGGCAAATAGGGAACCAAGGGATTTAAGGGAATTAGTAGTATAATTAAAGTTTAAGGTTTGTAAGGGTGTTCCTTCCCCCCCTCCCTTTTTTTCTTTTCTTTTTTCTACAATAGGAGAACATCAATGCACTCGGCCTACTCGAGTATGTATAATGATTACAATGATAGAGTTCCATCGTAAGATGGGTAAATTCTGAAATTGTATGAGTATTATAATTCAGGGGTCCTGAAGGATACGAGGGTTGTGCGATTTCCTTTTAGGAAATTGTACTCGTGATAAGAATAAGTCTTTAGACAACACGCAACCCGCGCAATACCACAGAGACTCAAATGGATGCCATAGTCAAAATGAGAGGGGTTATTACCAGATCCCATGCACTTAGAGAGGGAGGGGGTCAAATACACGGGCCTTAGTATTAATAGTCATTATAGCTGCGGTTGCGGTTCTCGTAGTGGTCTGGTTTTGCGGGGTACTATCGTGGTTGCGCCGGTTGTCGGAGGACTTATTCTCACCGGGAGTAATGCTCCGGTTCATTTGTCCTTTCAAGTATACTACTACTAGACTTGATGGCCTCTTGTGAATGCAGCCGCCTTGAAGCTAATACTTTCATATTATTTTCTTTGCTTTTATATTTAATTTAGTTAAATTTCTCTTGTATGAATATATGATTTGGATCTGTCTAACAATTTTTGCAATAGTTTTAACGATGTCTGTGAAGTTGAAGTATATTCCTTCTGCTTCGGTTTCTCCTTCCTCGGCCTTGGACCCTACCTCCACTTCTGCTCTGCCTCTCCCACTTCTGCTTCTACTCCCGCTTCTACTTCTACTTCTATATCTACTTCTGCTTCTGCTTCTACTTCTGCCTTCAAGTTGGCTTCCGCTTCGGCATCGCACTCAACTTGAGCTTCTATTCATACTTCTGCTTCTGCCTTACCTTCTGTATAAGTTTCTACTTCTGCATTGGCTTCTGCTTCTCCCCCCCTCTCTTCTTCTCCTTCTGTTTCTACTTTTGCCTTCGCTTCCGCTTCCGCTTCCGGTTCTACTGGCGCTTCTGCTTCTACTCCTACTTCTGTACTGTAAAAACTCGGATACTTGGCTTTGCTAGGACGTTGGACTTGCCGCTCCGAATAAGGACTGTGTTTTTTTTACTTTTTTTTGTCCCGTGGGGCCTGTTTTTTGGTGTGATTTCCCCGCCTTTTCCAGAGGAGGAAATTTTGGACTACATAGCACGTGGTCCAATTATTCGAGTTTTTAAGGTATTTTCTTCGGCCCTGAATTCCCTCCCCTCTCCTCCGACTGCACCGTTCGCTTTTTCTTCGGCTTCTATCTCGTCTTTGCCTCCTTCCTTTGTCTCGGTTGTTGTCTCGGCAGCGTCTTCGACTCTCGCTTTTGTCGCGACCCCTACGATATATCCGATCCCGCCTGCTACCACTAACCCCACCTTGTTGGCCACAACCTTTGCATCTACTACTACTTCTTTCTACATTACCTTTCTCCACCAGTATCAGTGTTCTCAACGGTCTGGGGCGACTGCCAACAGCCCTGGGCGGGGCGGGACGGCAAAATGTGGTCTACTCTCATCCTGGAAACCTCAGGACGGCATGTCCTGAAACGCAAGAAAAGTTAGCGTGGGGGGTTACAGAGAACCGCCGGGGACAGTGGAGGACTTCAGGTGATTGCGGGGGACTACGGGGGACTGCGGTGGGCTGCAGGGGACTATATGAATCCTATCCACCCAATTTCCTTATATCCTCCCCGAGCACATACAAAAATCCATCGAATAATATCTCAAGACACGAATGCAAGCTAGTAGATGTAAATATGTGTAGAAATTTTCCCATGATGTACTGGGCTAGGAGATAAAAAAATAAGAGAAAGCTTGATATACGAATCCTATCCACTTATGATCCTCCGGATCCTACTTTTCTCACTTCTATTGCATCATTAAACCCGACTCAGAAGAACATGTCCGATGAACACCCGAATCTGCATCACAAGAAACCATATGGGATTCAGAAACGAATCCCCTTATGATACTACAATATTTGTTATCTTTATTTTCTACGGTAGGAATAATTTAATAAGAAATCTGTGGTATATTTGAGTCATCTAGGAACAGGATATGCGGCCTAAATTAACGGATATTTCCAAGGAGGTTAACAGTAATTAACCTATCCTGAACGTCCCTGCTCTTCTACCAAAATTTTAAAGGTCAATAGCCTACGTTAATGAAAACTTGAGATATCATATATCTATTTTCTCTCTATTAGTGTGCAGAGGATCACCCACTCTACAACCTAAGAGAGGAATATGATTCTCATTGGACATGTGGCTGGACATCCTTTTGTAGTTGAAGATGGACAATATTTTCCTGACAAAGTACTACTGTACTCCGGCTGCAGAGTTTCCTCGCCATATAAAGAGAGAAAATGCGGTATCTCACCCCCACCTGCGACGTATGATGCAATACAAACTGATATGGTGGAGAAGGGGAAAGAGGCGGGATCGTCACCGCTGCTCATAGTGGTTGGACTTGTTCTTTACAAGCAAGCCACAATTGAAATCCGCAATCTCCTAAAATCTCGTGGCTTATGACAAATAGTAGGTAGGTTTTGTGGCATTTATGATTGGCAAGTCGCTTTTGGCGTGAGCGGGGGTAGAAAATTTGCTTTCTCAGCTTCTGACCCCAGACAATACGGTAACGCAACGCCACACAGGCGTCGCGGAGAGACGGGTAAAAAAGACTGGCCAGATTAGCAGTCCTCGATATGTAGTGGTATAATAGGGTGTTGATATATGCCTGGGAGTTTCACTGTTCAAGGTAAGGAAATGTACTATGGAGTTCGCACCGCATACCACATGATTTCCAGCCGGTACTGCATTTCCTGTAACCGAGTTCATGCGCACTGCACATAATACGTAAAAAATAAAGATAATAATAATCAAACGCCTCGGTTTTGCTGGCAAAGTGGGAGCTGAAAATGAAGTAATTTAGAGTGAGCTAAGCACCAGCTACATCTCCTGCTTCCGTAATATAATACTCGCAATTGCCCGACGTTTGTAAAAAGGACCGCCATTGCATACGGGCAAAATCTCGGGGCTCCGGGCAAGATTTGGCCCATATGCAATAGCAGTCATTTTACAAACGTCAGGCAATTACGAGTAAGGCATGGCACGGTAAGGGAGACGAGGTCGAAATTCCAATCAGAGGGGTCTTTCTGCTGAAATGAAGCTTGGTCACAATAAATCAGCACTGAAAAGTGCGAAACTTATTTTTTTTCATTATTGATGAGTTGACAATTACCTCGACCGCCTTATGGCAAGACCCGGGTGCTGGTATGGGTTATGATTCATAGATTTACGGCACAAGAGGGAATGGGGCTTGGTATTGGTGATAACTATGATAATTATCAAACAAACTATAACCCGACGACAACCGACGGCCCAACAGCATAAACTGACCGGGTCATCCTGAATGAGCTGCGGCGCAACAACAACCTATGGCCTTCCATTCCATTATCCCTACGGAATGATCACCGCCCGCCTGGCCGATTAGTCTGTGACTACGGTAAGTGTTCCGAAGTGAGTTGTCAAAAAAACCGGTTTGGGTCCAAAGTGAGCAAGGCTTAATACAAGCTCACACAGACAGATACATCCTGAAACACAAATCTAAGCTTAACAATCCATGCAAAACCTTAACATAAGCCCCCCCGAAGAGTCGGGGGGGACGATTACTCCCTCACAGCCGCTCATGCTTGCATATTCGTCTACTCCAGTATTATCAAAACACTTAGGCAACCCAACGTGAGCAAGGAGGAACGGACGAACGAATGATTCAACAAAGGCAGGCCACAGCGCAATCAGCCTTACCAGCTTATTTTTTCGTTTTTCCATTTTTAACCTCACGATACGAGAAGGCACAGCGAGAACCGACTGATGACGGCCAGGATCTATCGGTCATGCGAAAAGCGAGTTGATGATGTCCAGAAGGATACGCTTATTACCGGCCGTTCGTAAAATCGAGTTTCACCTTGTCAAGATTTGATAGCCCCAAACGAGCAACCAATCGCGGGTTAATAATAAAGGGCTGAGGACGCGAACATATTGCTATCCCATTTTTCTATTTGGTCTAGGGGCTAGCCTTCAGAGGGAGGGGGGGGGATCTTTTGCCTTGAAGCGGAGATTAGAACCCGGCGACAGAGAGGCTCGGTTTGGGGTGATAGTGCTGGGATTTAAAAATGGGAGAGATTGGCTTCGGTTACTCACGAATCATCACTCGAGAAGACAGCACCCCGCAGACTCACCTCAGACATTCGTACCCCTCGTAAGGCTGTGCGGCTGATGTTCTTGGTGTGGGGTGTCACAAAAAGCTTAGCAGCACCAATGGTAGTTACTTTAGGCGAAGGCGAGGCATTCAGCGGGGGTTTTACGCTTGGCCCTCGGTTCCTCCATTGCAAAAAAGCCGGGAGGTGAAAATAGGCTTTTTGTTGTTTCCTTTTGCGTACTTTGGTGGGGTTAAGGATTCTCTCGTACGACAGGCCAGAAGCGACCGATAACAGGGATTAATAAACATGTGGCGGCAAGTCCGTGCGTATCGGCGGGCCCATGCAAATTGACCTTTTCTGTTATCGGGAGGTACGGTAGTCGGGCTCGAGCAGAGGATTCGAGAGGACAAGGGGTGATGAATTTGGATATTGGCTCAGATACGCACGGATCCATTGGCGGTGTTATGGTGAATCCCTGTCGTCGAAGACGGGACTTCATGCCCGGGAGGAGGACTTCTCGGCCGAATTAGCCTTTCGCAAAACGGTGTCGGGACATTCCGGTGGGGTTTAAAATCCGGGGGCTAATTTATTTGGGGAGTTGGGAGTAAATATACACGGAATGTGTCGTTTCCATCATGGCCATGCTGAGCGGTGCGCGCATTGGGATGTTCTGAGCACCAAGCTGCTTTCTGACAACATAGAGTCGCACAACGCTATACCGGAACGCGCTGAACCGGGTGAATTCAGAGGGAGCTCTGGATTGACATACAGTTCACCCGGTTGAAGCAGAAATAAGCAAGTTTCAGATTTGAGATAAACTAAGCCTGAAGGGGAAAGAATTTGTGGTCAGAGAGCTGGCTATGAGCAAGGAATGGAAAGAAACAAAAATATTTAGATTAGGACAATTCCAGGGTATATATCGGAACTCAATAGGAACGAAAGTGTTCCTGAGTAGAAAATTGCAAATGTTCTGGTCAGCTACGATAATGCCTATGATGAAGTCAAAAAGGAAAGGTGGTTTAAAAATGTTGCAAAAGTATAAACTATACTGCTTTGAGTACAACATCCTTGAAGGAAGATGGCATGCCTTACCCTTCTTAAAGAGTGCCCACTGCTGTTAGATAGTCAACCTCTAGCAATTTCTGGAATGGTTCAAGCTCTCAAAAATGAGCACCAGGCTGAAAAAAAAAAGATGTTATAGGTGTCTGTGCAATTTAAAATAGCAAGACAGGATTCTTGGCATAAAATATGAGAAAGTTAGTGCTTATGATCAGGGGTTTTCCTTATAGGAAACACTATTGTATAATAAAATGAAAGTAATGTACGAGATAGAGTAGCTTGAATGTAATGATTCTACAAACAGGTAGCTACAGAGGAGTCGATCAGGAAAAACTGATTCTGCATCTGATCTGTCCGTGTTGCGTCCTAATACAAGCGCCAGATTTTTTGCATCTCATATGTTCTGAGCATCCTGACTGGCATTGCAACGCTTTATCATATTTCACACATACTGAATTGCCTGGCAACGTTCCTTTCATCCTGACACACATCAGCAAAAAAACCGTTTACTCCAGACGGATAGGGCCCGCGTCCAGACGGGGTGCGTCCGGCCCATTCGTTCCGTACGTCCTAAACGGCCGCCTTTGGGTCCTGTGCGTCCTGAACGTCCTGAACGTCCGGGCGTCCTAGGATTGCACCTCCTGCGCCTGGTGCCTCCCAACACCCTTGTTTCCGTCCTCACCACACGGCGCACTTGTCACGGCCTGATTCCGTCCGAACACCTACCTTCAGTCTCTTCTCGCCCGGGTGTCTCTCGAGTAGACCTGCCTGATTCTGGGAGCCTGACGGCCTAGATTCGTCCGGGGACGCCCCATAATGCTTGCAACACCCTACCGACACTCTACGCGGACTCCGCCCCTCGTCCGCACCCTGCCGGCGCCCTTCGCCGACTCTTACTCTCGTCCGCACCCTGCCGGGACCACTACGCAGACGCCTACCTTCGTCCGCTTTCACCCTCTCGATTTCTAGCATAGCCTGTATATAATTTTATATATTTCATTAATGGTAGTCTGCTACACCCTCGTGGCCGAGTTGAATCCGGGTA
>Ga0307509_10009810_pt1 | contig 11869 bp, 8 predicted proteins | sample 10_EM_MG_FD_202245 | JGI IMG/M metagenome (GOLD analysis project Ga0307509, IMG submission 202245) | Populus trichocarpa ectomycorrhiza microbial communities from riparian zone in the Pacific Northwest, United States - 10_EM | ecosystem: Host-associated > Plants > Roots > Unclassified | place... | reverse complement strand
ATCCCCTTACTCCTCCAAGTTTCCCTCCTTCTTTTCCTTGCTGGGCTTGCTATTTTCGTTCTCGGCGACAGCAAGAGCATTGGTGCAGTAGTATTAGCACTGATCGCGCTGACTATTGTTATATACACTGTCGGGACCGTGCTGCCGTGGTTATCACCTGCCTGTCCATTCCGAACAACATTATCGACGTTTATACCGGGCATGGACGGGATGGCGCGGTATAAACGATATGTTCGCACCTCTTATACGCAACTCAGCTCATCGTCTGGCCTGGCGACTTCCATGGCGTCCAAAATGATTTCCGATTTCAGCCATAAACCAGAGAAAGACGATGCAGAGCTGATGGTATTGGCATGGATTATCGCAAATTCGACCCGGGAGGATGTATTGGACGAGGCTATCAAGGCTATTGCAGGCCTGGAGCCTAATCGGTCAGAGGACCTGTACTTGGCCATGCGGGAATATGGGGCCATTACCCACCTCTGCGCGCGATTGGGAACACTATCTAACTTTCTTCCTGGCCGCGATGACAACATTGACAAGGCCCTAGAGGGACAAACAATCGTAAAGGGGACGTTCAAGCAGTGCAAGTGATTTTGTCATCTGCTTGGTTGGTCCACCTGTTGATTTTATATTTTTCCAGCGGAACTTGCAAAGGCGGTCAAGAGTCTGGTTCCGCTCATTGTTAATGCGCTCAAGGATACTGATGAATGGGTTCGCTATTCTTCTGTGTTAACCCTCGGAGAATTTTCCAAGCAGCGTAATTATAAGTGATTTGATCATCTGCACAGTCAGGCTCACCTCTCGATTTATTTATTTTCCAGTGGAACTTGTCAAGCAAATGGAAAGTGTGGTGCCATGCATAGTTGAGTTGCTCAAGGACACCAATTCGTGGGTTCGCCGTTCTGCTGTGACTGCCCTTGGTAAACTCTCAGAGCAGCGTAAGTGATTTGGTCGTCTGCACAGCCAGGCCCACCTCTTGATTTATTTTTTCCAGCGGAACTTGTCAAGGCGATGGAAAATGTGGTGCCAACCATAGCTCAGTTTCTCAACGACACTGATTTAGGGGTTCGCGATTCTGCTGTGACTGCCCTTGGTAAACTCTCAGAGCGGCGTAAGTGATTTGGTCATCTGCACAGTCAGGCTCACCTCTCGATTTATTTATTTTCCAGCGGAACTTGTCAAGGCGATGGAAAAGGTGGTGCCACGCATAGTCAAGTCGCTCAAGGCCACCGATTTATGGGATCCTCCTTCCGCTGTAACTTCACTCAGTAAACTTTCCAAGCTGCGTAAGTGTCATCTGCACGGTGAATTTTCCAAGCAGCGTGAGTGATTTAGTCATCTGCACAGTTACCGGTCAGGCCCACCTCTTGATTTCTGTTCGCCAGCAAGACTTGTCAAGGAAATTGAGAGTGCGGTGCCGCATGTTGTTGATATGCTCAAAGATAAAAGTTCATGGGTTCTAGTTGTGCTGTGATCACCCTCGGTGAAATTTCGACGCAGTGTAAGTGATTTTGTCGTCAGCTTGGTCAGTCTATCTCTCAATTTATCTTTTCTTTTTCCAGCGGAACTTGCCAAGGCGATGGAAAATGCGGTGCCATGCATAGTTGAGTTGCTCAATCACTCCAAATCAGATGTTCGCGGTAATTGGTTTAGTCATCTGCATGGTTTGGGTCCTTCTGATTTCTTTTCTCAAGTAAACCTTGTCCAGATGATTGAGCGGAATGCACCACATGTTGCTGCTGCACTAATGAGCCATAGATAGGAGCTTTCCTAGGTAGTTCCTGCATATGTAAAAATTGTTGTACTGAGGATCAAAACAGGCCATAATGTAGATCTTTCGGATGAGTGCTGAGCAATGTCATGCCTGCTACTGTTGCTCTGAGATTGGTTGCTCAGCGGAATCAAATGTCAACCACCACCTGATCACAATCTGAGGTTATTGCACCTCCCCCCAACCCTTCTAATCGAGGTACATCAACCCATGGGCCATGCATGATTCCCCGCAAGGCAAGAAATACGCACCGCCTTATCCCAGCAGTATCAAACGCGGACCCTAAGCTTGGCAGCGCTCACTGTGGATAGCGATGGTAAATAAAATAAAAAAAGAAAGAAGGAAGGGAAAGAGGACAGATGAGATTCATATAAATCATCCAGCATTGAACCCTCCCTCAGACTGACTGCGTGAATCACTCACTGCTGGCAGCAACTTGAATCCATTGGGCTCAAGACTCTTTGTACAATAAAGAATTGAGCTCGAATCTGCTCGATCGCTGTAAAGCACTCTTTTTTCAGAATTTATTGTCGCTTAGATTTGCCATTTTGGCGACCATCAATAAGTACTCGCTTAAATGAATTTGTAATCAATCGAATAGCTTTTTCACCACCCACATCTCATCCTCTTCCCACGCATGGAAAGCATGTGCGTTTAACTACTTTTTTAAACATTCACATAATCCCTATAATTGGATCTCTGACAGGTGTTATCGAATGAAGCCTTCAAAACAAGCGACTTGCGTAGCTTCATTAGCCATAACCTCCGCACCTCGGTGGGCGGCGGGCGCCCTCTGTGCATTGATTACGAACTATGTGTACCGAGTGTTTCTCTTGGTGTCATCTGCATATACCATGGGGCGCCAAGAAGCAAAGTATGGAAATGGAACCTCTCGAGGTGAGTACCGTTTTTTGTTGCGCAAACTCACCGACATGTAGTTGTGTCCAGAAACTAGAAACATACCGACCTGCCATCACCCCAGCATCTACGTCAGTCGAGAACGAGAACCAAGTTATAAAGCCGAAATCCGATGAGGTGAGATGGTTGGCTCACTTCCTGCAATGCTCTGACATTGTTGTGGATTTAGGAAAACTCTCCGACAGCCTTGCCAACAACAAAAGATTACGCCATGGCTACCATGAAAGAGGTTCTAACCCTATCCCGATCTGCAGCAGAAATCGTCCCAATTCCATTTCTGAAAGAGGCCATTGGAGTTGCACTGAAGATTCTTAACGTGTGCGAGGTTCGTCTTATTCGAGGCATCGGCTGTTGAAGAAAAGGTCAAAGAGCTGCAAGTTAGGCTCGGAAATCTCATGATCATTATTGTGGACCATGTAATGCCTAAAGATGAAGAAGATGGCGAGGAAGCTGTTGTGAAGACCGCAGAGTGTATCGAAAAACACATCAAAAAGCTTCTCAGGTGCGACCTATGAATGGTGGTCTGTTACAGCTCAGGCTTCTGATGACATTACAGTACTCTTGAGACAATCAATGAGGATCTGACGAAAATTAGTGCGCAAAAAAGATGGGTGATTGTGCTATACAAAGAACTCAATATGAATACGGTCGAAAAGTGTATGAACCGGCTTTCGGATGCGATGCAGAGCTTCATGGTGTGTGTGTGGATAATTGATACTCTGGAGTGAGACTAAAATTTCTCCAGATTGCTAATGACCTCCATGATTCCGCCGAGATCAGTAGACTCCTTGCCCGCTTACGCAAGATGGCCAACAAAGTGGACGATATGCATGAAGATATAAAACATACATCTAACAAAGTAGATGATATGCAGGAAGACATAAAGCATACGTCCAAGGATATTCGGAAAATCCTGTTGGAGCCCAAGAGATCAGGCACAATGCTTGTATCGGACAGACTCCTTCGACAAGAGATTCCGCTCAAGCCCGAGATATTTCATGGGCGAGACGAGTTGGTCGAAGGGATTGCGCAATTGCTCCTGCAGGGAGAAACATCGCGCGTCTGCATTCTCGGCCCAGGTGGGATGGGGAAGACTTCAGTTTCACTCGCCGTTGTGGAATTGCCTCTCATTAAGGGACGGTTTCCGGGTGGAAACGTTATCTGGGTGCCTTGTATTGAGGCGACGTCGGTGACTCTCCTTCTCGAAATCTTGTACATACAACTGCAGGTACCTGGAGATAAGCAGGTCACTCTCGACAGGATCATTTCGGAGCTCGATGCCTCGAAACAACCCCGCCTTATTCTGCTCGATAACTTTGAGACGCCCTGGAATGCACTGGACGGAAATCAGAAACAGGTTGGCGACATACTTCGTAGACTGGCCATGCTGAGCCACGTCGCAATCCTCGTCACGATGCGTGGACGATACCCTCCATGCGACAAGGCTATCAAATGGCAATCGAAGGACATCAAAATCACCGATGAAGCGGCCTCCCTTCGTATCTACCACGACATTAATCCAGGTTCAGAAAACGACCCCGATGTTCCCAGATTGCTTGCTGTATTGGGGCACATGCCTTTTGCGGTGACCCTTATGGCGAAACTGGGAGTGGAGGGCCAGTCGACCGCCAAAGACTTGTTGGACGCATGGTCCGAGTCTGGACCCGACATACTCTCCAACAACCCTGAGCAGAGCATGAATCGAAGTATACGTCTCTCTGTTGAGAGCGACCTGGTCAAGCGGAACCCCAATGCCACTCTCCTCCTCGCCATCTTGTCCTTGCTACCAGCAGGAACCACAAAAGAGAATCTGCGCTGGTGGGCTCCGGGACTCAAGACATCGATGATCCCCTCTGCCATCGCCATTTTATCCCAGGCGGCATTAGTGGTGGAGAATAAACGGGAAAATTCTACCTCTCCAATCCTCTTCGTGGTCCCCGTTGTCCAGTCGTTCATGAAGCAGAAAGACCGGATCAAAGAGGAGACCCGGAAGCAGATACATTCGTCGTGCTGTGAATACGTTCTAGCACATGCTTGCCGCTTCGACGATCCCACTTTCCCTAATAAATCGAAAAAGCTTGCAGCTGAAGACACCAATATCCACTCCATCCTTTTCGGCTTGCCTCCATCGCAGCAAACTGTCCCATCTGATAGAACTACAAAAGCTCTCATTGCCTTTGGCTTCCACCGTTGTGATACAAAGCCCACTCTCGAGATTGCCAACCATGTAGTGACGGCAGCAAAAGCCACTGGCGTTGTCAGATACATTGCCTGGGCAGTGTGGTGCTTGGGCCAAACCTATGCCCAACTTGGCGACAGTTACTCCTCCTACAACCACCTGAAAGAAGCTTACCGGCTCTTCAACACCCTCCCTCTTAGTGACGTTGAGTCGCAACGGCTCGGTGGCCAATGTGGAATCGATCTCATGGATATTGCACGGTTGGCATTACCTGATTACAGCGAGGTAGTTTCCTTGGCCCGGGATGTTGAAACGAAATGCGCCGCCCTTTCAGATAACGTCATACATGGACGCTGTTTGATGCTTCTCGGGGCCGTTCTGCGCCGAGCTCAACAACCGCATGGAGCCTTACGCTGCTTGGACCAGGCTCGGACCATGCTGAAGGCTGCAGAGAACACATATAACCTTGCTAATGCCCATCAGATTATTTCCTGGGTGCATTACGATGAGGGTGAACTCCCGGCTGCAGTGGATGCCGCTGAGGAGGCATGGAAGCTTGCCGAGTTGACTGACAATCCACTTATTCAGGCACAGATCTCTCTGGACTTCGGCAGGATCCTTTTCAGCACCGACAGAGATACCAAAGCATGGGAGCATATCGAAATAGCACTAATGAAGGCCTCCTCTACTGGGAATCGGTTCGTCATTGCTCGTACATTGGAGTGCATGGGCTACGGCTACCTCCGCAGAGGCGACTACCAAAACGCGTATGGTGCCTATGAGGCTGCAGCCAAAAAATACCTTGGTACTGCCATCAACCGTGGTAACAAGAGGTGCAACGATAACATGGCCAAGATCAAGCAGAAGGAGGAGAATCCTGACAGGGTCATTGGCTTTCACAGGCCTGGCTTGGACCTCGATTCTGGAACCCTTTACTACCCCGTGTTCAAGCCTCTGAATGACGTACCCATTTCTGCTTCCTAGTTAGATTCAGCTTCTAAAATATTTACATATCTAATTCCATGTATGCTTCAATTCGTGTATTCACAGAGAATGTAGGTCTGAAGCTACGACATTGACTAGTTGAATAGTGGTTATATGGACGGCTGAAGATCAGCGAGGAGAGCGTCGGGTAACAAATCGAAGGAAAGGAAAGACCAGTATGAGTTATACGTAAGCTGGGATCAAGGTATGTGAGTCACAGTCATAAACCGGGTCGGGTCCCTGCGTTCGCATCTGGCGCTGCGACCCATTTATCGTAAGCGATCTTTGCTTTATAAATCCCATGGTCGACGTATTCAGCGGCTGAATAATTTAATCCTCGATGAATATCGACTGCAGCTTGGCGGGCCCTCTCTCGACTGAGGAGACGTCGTATTCTCCGGTAGGGGCGTTTTCGGGTAGTACCCGGTAAGGTGGTCATAATAGGGACACTTCCCAACCCACTCTTGGTGAGGCAAAATGCGGTCTTTGGGTCTGCATCGGGACATAGACATCAGTTCGGAGCATCACACAGGAGAAACAGGAACGAATGCACTCGGGGATCCAGAGGTAAGTAGGTTCCAAACTCCCCACAGATATGGAAGGAAGGCGTAGAAAGAGCCTGGAATACATCATCGACAGAGAAGTGAGATGCGATCCCAGTTTTCTCAAGGACAGCGACAACGTTTGGTGCATTACGCAAAATAAGCTTGTAATGAAACGAAGATTCTACGACTGCTCTCGCTCGCCGATTGAGCGAGCGGAATGCCGACGCTGAGTGGAGATAAGAATAACGTAGGATTTCGTTCAATCCAATAATTCAAGGGGTAACGGCTCCAGGTCGCCTAGGGTTGTGCGGGGGAGGTCAGTAACAATTTGAGTTGTTTTTTTTTGGTGGGAACGGACACCACAGGGACGTCGAGTTGTTGGGTACGGTACGTGAGGAAGCGAAGAATTTCACGACGCTTTGCTTTGGAAATTGGGCTCAGTGAGATCGTCCATGTTGCAGTGAAGGAAACCGGTCTGACGTTCCGACCTGCCGGCTTACATAAAAATTCTACCTCCGACGCGTCTTGCACCGAATGCTCCATCCACTTTATACTCGCGCCTTTCGCGTATCTCTTAGCCAGCGGAAGGGAAATGCTTTGCTTTGGAGGGGAGTAGGAGGTGTCGTAGCGTCAAAGATTCCTCCACGCCGGTTTCATGCGACCAGGTCAGCATTTTGCTTGTTTCAAAACGCTTGAGAATGCAACTAATTCAGAGGCTTACTGCCTATGCCAGGCCCACATGTCCAGGGCAACCCAAGCCTCCATTAAAGACCTTATCTCCTGAACGTATGGTGGATATGGGTCAAGAAATATTCGACTACTCAGGCTACCTTGCGGCCAACCTAAATCATGAATTCGTTTATTATACTTCTGGCATCCGATTTCCACCTGGAACCAAGGGCGTTTTCTACTATTATCAACCCCCTGCACTTCCGCCCATAGCCGGGGAACTGCGGCTCAGGATATGTGACGACCCGTCGCAATTCGCCTCTGGGAGGGATCTCGAAGCCGATTCGGGGAAACATTGGAATGTTCCTCTTATCAACATTGTGAGGGCTGCGAATTATAAACAAATCCGGCGTCATCTGCTTGAAGAAGGTCTCATTGATCATGGACTCGTGGCTGACATCGAGAATATGAACGCTTTTAACACAGGAGGGAGCGGGATAAAGAGAGCCGTAACATTGTATGATTTTGACCAACCTTTTTCTATCAGTTTAGGCAGAGCTCGTATACGTTTACGTCTCACCACGCGCAGTGCTGTGCGGCCAATCACCATCCGTCCCTTTTCACTGATAGGCGAAGGATGGACTTTCATCCCGTTTTCAGGCAAGGCAATCTGTCTTCCTTCAACGACTAATCAAAAATTGACCTTGGGTTTTTCAGGGCAGATCAAAGTACGTTTTGAGCTTCACACGCAAAAAGAAGCCGACACGGAGCAGCGCATGCTACGCTTGCGCGTTCTTGAAATTCTAACTCCTGTTACGCATAATACTCTACCGGACAACTACAATGTTGGTACCACGATTGTTGAACCGGTTCCTGGCGACTTCGCATCTCGAAAAAGAAAAAAACGACTTTCTGTGGAGTCCTGGACCTTCCCCCTCGCCCGAGGTGCCGAGAAGTTCATAAATTTTTTGGCGGAGAGGGCCCTTGAGAAAGAAAAATACGGTGTATAATCATCTATTATTCTTCATGACGATGGTAAGCTTTAGGTTTTCCTGTATCCTACCTATTTTGCTCAAAAAACCATCCTTTAGCGGAAGCCGCATAAAAAGGTCCCTCTCTAGGTAGAGGATGACCAATTGAAATTGCTGACAACTACCAACTCCTCGAGGGCTGTGGTTGGCTTACACGTCACTTTGATGCAAGAATCGGGCCATTTGCGTCCGACTATACATCCCTGAATAACGTAACTGGGATTTCTTTTTGTCGGTAATCTGAAAAGTTTAATTTTGCGCAAGTAGTTGATATTGTCTCAACATTGCTACAATTTAGTGAGAAATTAAAAGAGAAAATTGCATAGAGTGCGGTTGTAATGAATGGGGGTAACAAGGTATGTGTGATGGAAGGTATCAGTGGTGAATTGAAGAGTGGATCCAGGAAAGCGGTCCGTGGACATAAAGCATGGGTAGTAGCAAACAACAAGAATAACAGAAAATCGTGACGGTCGTTAAATAACCATGAAAATAACAGATAGTAGAGAAAATACAGAGGTGGGGTGGCATGAGGACATCAACAGAGTGAGCTATATAAGTGATGAGAAAGATGAAGACATGTTTTCGAGATGGATCCAAAGGGGGAAACTTGAGATACAGAGTGTTGTTTGTTCGTTGTGTCAAGTGGGTGTAAGATGTACACTACACAACGAATAAGCCAGACGAATACGGAGAATGAAATACAGACGCACCGGTATTGTAGATCATTGTTTCTCGATAGCGGGTGTTACATGAGAGGCTTCATTGGGAATAGGAGGAGGGGGTTTGGCCACTTTTATAATAAAATGAGAACAGGTGCTCATAGAAGGCTCGTTTGGACTTTACAGACCTTCAAGAGCGTGGAGGACATCATCATCGACTTTGGAATCATGGCCATTTCCAGCAGAAACCTCAGCTTGGATATTGTCTGAATTTGAATCAAGTTGGACCTCCAGCTTGGGAACCTCGAGAACTGCATCACCATGCTCGTTGGATAAGGGTGCTTCGACGGAAAATTCTGTGATGGCCATCTTGTTATTAGTGTCAGGAGAAACATTTGTGAGCAGTGCGAACCTTTGTCAAGATCTGAGAATCCAGAATGTCCGTTACCTGCGAGAACTTCCGCTTCAGCCGCCAGTTCAGTAGTAACAACCTGAGTATCTATGATGTTCGGAGAGGTTAATGAACAGCAAAAAGTGGCTATGGATAAAACCTACCATCAGCAACCAATACTTCCTGATCCAGACCCACGGGCTTGTCGTCTTCAAGAATGGTTGAGCTGTCAACAGCAGCCCCGAGATCAGAAGAGGCGAGGTGATCATTGCCATCCGAGATTGGTAGTTCAACTGCAGCGGCTGCCTCAGGCTCGGGAATGACGTCTTCAAATTCATGAGAGGGGATATCGATGTCAGTGTTATCGAGAGCAGGAACAGTTGCGAGGTCTTCTTCCTCCTGGGCGGATACATCGTCGGGAACCACTTCGGTCTCAACCTCGCCTGTAGTCGGCTCAGCTTCGGTGCTTTCGATGTTGGGCTCAGGGGCGGACACTAGTGCAGTCGCTTCAGTGTCGGAGATGTCAATGGATTTGACCAGATCGTCTTCGAGCGCGGCTGGTGCTGTGGGTTCGAGAGGAACGGATTCTTCAATATTCACTGCGGTAGTATTCTCATTGACGACGATAGGAGGTAATGCGTCTTGGTCCTCTGAGAGATCTTCATGGATTGGAGTGGGATCAGGTTCGGTCGATGTGGTGACTTCCTCGATTGGCGCAGAAGTTTCGGCAATGACATTCTCGTCTTCAGCAGGTTCAATGGTCGCTGATTCTTCAGCGATATCCTCAACCGCATGAGTTTCGACTGGCCCATCCTCGAGGACGACACTGGAAGGTGGCACGACCTCTGTGGCTGCTGTATCTTCAACAATGAGCAGATCTTCTGCCGCTGACTCGTGAAGTGCAGATCCCTCAATATCTACTGGCGCGACATCCTCATTGACGACGATAGGCGACAGATCTTGGTCATCGGCGAGTTCTTTGTGGATTGGGGCTGCCGTTGAATCAGGTTCAGACGCTGTGAGGACTTCCTCGATTGGCGCAGAAGTTTCAGAAACGACATCCTCGGCGGTGATGGCTTCAGTTGGTTCTGCAGCGGGTTCTTCAGCGATATCCTCAGCCGTATTAGTTTCGACTGGCCCATCCTCGACGATACTCAAAGGTGGTGCGACCTCGGTGGTTTCGATAATGAGCAGATCTTCTGGCGACGTCGGCTCATGAAGTGTAGATTCTTCAACCTCTAATGGTGTACCATCCTCAGCGACGACGATAGGAGACGGATCCGGGTTTTCAGCAAGAGCTTCATGGGTCGGAATTGTTGAATCAGGTTCGGCCGCTTTGTCGACTTCCTCAGTTGGCGCAGAAAGTTCAGCAGTGACATCCTCGCCTTCGGCAGGTTCAACGGCTTCTAATCCTGGAGCGATATGTTCAGCCGCATGAGTTTCGACTGGCTCTTCCTCGACGACGATACTAGAAGGCGGTGCGACTCCCACGATGAGTGGATCTTCTGGTGCCGATGGCTCGTGAGTTGTGGACCCTTCAACATCTGCGGGAACATCTTCATCGACGATGATGGGCGACAGGTCTTGGTTATCAGCAAGTTCTCCATGGATTGAGGTCGTTGAATCAGGTTCGGCTGTTGTGATGACTTCCTCGGTTGGCACAGAAATTTCAGGAGCGACTTTCTCGCCTTCAGGTTCATCGGCTGTTAGTTCTTCAGCGATATATTCCGCCGCATTTGCTTCGACTGGACCATCCTCGACGACGACGATACTAGGTGGTGCGACCTCTGTGGCTGTATCTTCGACGAGCAGGTTTTCTGGCGTTGGCTCGTGGGGTGTGGATCCTTCAAATTCCACTGGAACATCCTCATCGACGACAGGCGATAAATCCGAATTACCGGGGAGTGCTTCATGGATTGGGATTGTTGGCTCAAGTTCAGCCTCTGTGACAACTTCCTCCGTTGGCGCCAAAATTTCCGTAGCGCCTTCAGCAATGGTGGTTTCCAGGCTCTCAGTTGGCTCTGCTGTATGTTCCTCGGCGATGTGTTCGAGATGTTCGGTTGCATTAGCTTCGACTGGTTCATCCTCGATGACGACAATGGATAGCGGTGCGACCTCTGTGGCCGTTAGATCTTCGACAACAAGCAGATCTTCTGATGCCGTGGGCTCCTGAAGTGTGGATCCTTCAGCATCTGTTGGAGCAGCATCCTCATTGACGACGACTGGCGATGGGTCTTGGTCATCTACGAGATCTTCATGGGCTGCGATTATTGGATTAAGTTCGTTTGGGGTAGAAATTTCGACGGCGTTCTCACCTTCGGCAGTTTCCAAGCTTTCAGATGGTCCTGCCACAGGTTCAGTAGCCACTGGTCCTTCGGCTATGTGCTCAAGAACATAGACTTCGATTGGTCCGTCCTCGGCGACGATACTTGGTGATGGTGCAATTTGTATGGCATCTTGGACGACGGGCAGGTCTTCTTGAACCACAGGTTCTGAAGTGTCTTCAGTGTGCGTAGATTCCTCGGTTGCAGTCACAGTCGATTCCAGCATTGCGGAGTCATTGGAAGGCGTGGCTTCGACCACAGGAACTGGGTCGTCCACTAGAACATCACCCTCCATGTTGGAATTTTCTTCAACTACATTCTTTGAATCCTGAACCGTGTTGGTATCCAGAGGAACCAACTTTTCCGGGGCCTCAGCATCACTGTCCGCGACACTT
>Ga0307509_10009809_pt1 | contig 11869 bp, 17 predicted proteins | sample 10_EM_MG_FD_202245 | JGI IMG/M metagenome (GOLD analysis project Ga0307509, IMG submission 202245) | Populus trichocarpa ectomycorrhiza microbial communities from riparian zone in the Pacific Northwest, United States - 10_EM | ecosystem: Host-associated > Plants > Roots > Unclassified | place... | reverse complement strand
GCATCAAATAATTCAACATGAACCGATACTGAAGAAACCTCTCACAAAAATAGACGGCCGATCCAAAGGTCCATTTTTCAGTCTTCATAAAAATAGCTGATCCTGACTGAAAGGATAAGTATTGTTAGATATTTGGCGGAGTATATCAACAGTGAATGAAATACCATCCAGAAAATAACGAACAAGGTCCACGCCACACCCAATCGGGTATAGAATGCATTCCTTTCTTCAATTTCGAGAGACGTGGCCAGATCCATGTGGTCATCTTGAAGTGTCATCGTCATCGCCATAGATCTTGTTAGCGGAACGATATTTCCAGTGTGTTGAGTGCAACGCCCTTCGTGAATGGTTTCGCTGGAAGTCTCTGTGGCAGGATCTTCTTTAAAGGCTTCATGGGTAAGGCCGACAGCAAACGTCGCAAGAAAAGCAACCATTCCTGCCATGCGCACGTGGGTAAGCAAGGGAGGATGAGAATTGGCATTGCTAGTTGAAAATTGGGAACTCGGCGAGTGTCCTTCCGCTTGTGCCCTATTCCTGAGTTTCAGCCCTTTTGGGACCAGCTTTGAGAGCGGAGCACCAGCTTCGAGAGCGGCTGTTTCCAGCTGGGAATGCGACAGAGCATCCAGATTCAACCTTGTGTGGTTCGGGCCATAGACATACTTCCATGCAGGATCTTCCCACTCTCTCCACGCCTCATCCCACAAGCGCCTCCAGACACGCCGCAGGGAGGAGTACCAATGATACGTATGACGAAGACCGATACGCCCTTCGTGCTCCTCGGGGTGGTCGTCTATCCACACTGGAAGACCCTTGGAACGGAGGCGCCACTGCACGGCGGTGCGCCAGCGGATGAGGATATGCTGTTCGCGTTCACGAGCTCTGGCGGCTTTGATCCGGTTTTCAAATCCAACTGCGACAGCTTCGAGTAGCACCTCCCGCGAAAGGGCAACTGCCAGAGCGACGTTCAGGATCCCACCTGCAATATAAAAACACACAAAGACCCGGCTCCCAGCCGAGGTGGGATGAATATCCCCGAAGCCTGATCGTGAATTTTCAGAACGAAGCTTGGAAGGACAAAATGAATACTAGCCTATGGTCTCAATAGAAACGACAGAGAAGTAAAGGGCATCGATGAATGTAATATTGAGCATAACGGAAAGGACGCCTGAGCCCAAAGACATGTAGGTGTGCATTATAATGACGATGATAACCAAGGATCGTTGTTTATGGGTAAGTCCGCTGCCTTTTTTGCATAGACAACAAGGTGAGAGAGAAAATCCGGGGTAAGTTATTCAAAATTCATCTGACCTGAATTCCCAAAGTCAGCCGTTTGCTTATAATCGTAAATCAGAGTGAGGTTGGTGGCAGTTGAGGCGATGGTCGAACATACAGTCAACCAGAATGGCTGACCGTATGTAAATCCATCGTCGAACCGGTGGATTACACCGAATATGGTGACAGCTGGGACATTTATGAGATCTAGGACAAAATGTCAGCCTGAGGGGGAAATATCGATGATAATCGGGAACAACCTACCATGAAGAGAAAGGAAGAGAATGCACAAATGGGTCATAAGTTTAACATTTCGCTCCGCGAAGCGAACAACAAGACATGCGCTTGCGATAATACCACACCCCATGCTAATGCCCATAGCAAGTTGAAGAAGCAGAGGGTTGGACTGAACCTGCACCACAACATTACGTGCGCCAGTCCGGATATACCAATGGCCCGTGAGACTTGGAATCAGGAGCATGATGGAAAAGGGGATCATAATCCCAGAAAAAATAGGTAAAATTCGATATGACCGCGACGAATTTACGTCCTCTGTATTTTCTTGCAAGGACGGGACGCCATTACCACCTATGTCAATATCAGAAGGACGGCGACGTGGGGTGGGGAAAGGCTGCGGACATGTTCCTGTGTAATATTGCTTTTCCGTGTCCGCCGCCTGGTCGGTGAATAACCGACGTCCAAGAAAGTGTTGCATGAGTTTATAGACGAAAAACATTTCATCAAAGAAATTTCGGCGAGGTCACGAAGGCTTGAAAGACGATGTGGTTTGTCCTTGTAAGTAGCTCTATCCTGTGTTTTATAGCATCATGTTAGAATACCGTAATCGGTCGTCCGATCTGAGGTATGGTAAAAGGTTCGTAGCGCAAGTGGTAAAGCTGAGGAGCCTCGTCTCGATCTTTCGAATGCGAGGAGATCTGCGGAAATGCCGTAGCGGTTTCAGATAGAAGTTCCTGTATGTAAGTATTCGTGGTCACTCGAGTGCAACGGCGGAGATCTGGATAATGTGAAATAGTGAAAAGTTACACAAACGTTCCGGTCGACGAAACATGGTTTCAACACAGTTTAGACGCTCTCTACCGTACCTTCAGAAATTCCTCGACTCGGTTTCCGAGTCCTGGACACCCCAACTCTCAAAGCCGTATAAGCTCTGCTTGCTGATTCTTCCGTGCGATCGGAAAAAGAGGGCCAATCTCCTTGAACTCCAATGACGTGTACTCGAAACAATCGGGGCCGCGATGGCGCAGGATTACTGAGATATTCCGAGCTGTCGGGAAGCAAGTTCCTCGCAGGAAATTGGCAGAAGACACACCTATTTTTATTAGTTGCCCAGAATTTCTTTCCATACGCGAGTCGCGGTGCTTGTGAACAAACTTCGTGTCCAAACGAGATGAGGAAGCAAAAAGTGTGGTCATGTACACGTGCACAAATTCTTTGTGTGGGCGATATAGTAGGAAGTGAACAAAAAGAGTGTGAGATGGGGTAGGACCATTCAAATAAAAAGTTCCGGGGAGATAGGTGGAGGTATTCTCATGCTCCTTCACTACATACTTACATGGATCTCAACTTGATGACTACACGGCTTTGACTCATACGACTTGGCATAGAGGCGGATTGGCCTGGACAAAAATAAAGAATTGTGATAGTTGAAATTTTGATAAAGCAAGATCCACCAAACCAATTGTGTCGAGTTCCCTACAAAGTCGATCGCGAATATCGCAAGTGTATTCTGCTCCCGTTAAGTACTATCTTTTCTTTGGATGACACGACACAGAAATTAGGTTGATCGGAGATGGAACGGGGGTGGAATTGCCGCACCACGACAACGTGATCAAGGTGATCGCCGCGTCAACAAGCTTCGCGACGCGTCCCAATTTCTAACTACATATGTAGTGCGTTTGATGGAAAACATGCATTCTGGGCCAATTAGGAAGCCAGCCACAGCACCATACCGCTGGTTTTCATTGTCTTCCCAAATGTTTGAAAGGACACTTTATGTCGATGCTGTTCAGCTGGAATTGGATATTTTCCCAGTAACTACCAGTGTTGATGCATGATGTTGAACGTTGAACGTTGCTCAAAATGTCCCAAATCTCAAAACTGCAGGCTAATCAGGGCGATAATCCACGCGTCCCTGATCTGGATTTGGAAGAAAATTCAAAATCACGCAGAAGGCAAAGTTTTTGGATTTATGACTCTACACGAAAGCCAGATATCTCTAAGTTCCATAAATTCCAACTTTTAGCAGCAGAATTCGTTTATTTCACGAAATAAGCCCCTCTTCCTAAACAGGTTCAATCTCTTTTGTCGAACATGGAGTGTCTAACCCTATTGCCTCCCTTTTGCCGCGCTTCTCACTCATCCCCCATGACCTCGCTGACGACATAACCTCTTCCCCGGGAATTCATTGGGCTCCCTCTTTTCAGCCCCTGTGGGGTGTTTTCTATGCTAACTACGAGCACTGGGAAATAACAGCTCCCAATCAAACTCCATTCCAATTTCTCTTTCTGACCTTACGCTACGGCTTGACTCTGCTCTAATTTCGCCTCTTCTCGGAGAATTCTTCGTGTCTCCTCAAGTGCCTTTCCCAACAGATTCAACCCCCATCTATCCCTTTGGCTCAACGCATTCTTCTCCCCAAATCCTACCCCCCAAATCCGATCCCTCGGACTCGCCTCAACCAGATTCTTCTCCCCTGTCGCCAGCAATTTCGCTTTCAACCCCGCGTTTTGCCTGAATTTGAGCAAGTTCCCTTGCAGCACGATCTCATCCCGCTTAGCTACCCAAGTCTCCTCGTCGAACCCGCGTACCTTGCGCCCAAGGGACTTGATGAATGCCATGTCCGCAGAGCTTGTGCCCTCAACGTTCATGATCTGCCGCGCCACCTCTGCGTCTTGGAATAGGAGGGCCTTTTGCACCATCATCCAGTGCTCTGCCGTAGGGAACGTCACCATTTCAGGTGTACTTTGTTCCCCCTCAGCTCCTTTGGGTGCGCCGATAGTGAGTTTGGAGGTAAAAGGCGAGCGGTACCATTGTGATCCCCACCCGCTATAAATAAGAAAAGATTTAGTGTTTCCCTTTGTGCACTGGAAGATATGTTAAGGCTTACTGCACTTCGTTCGGCTTCCAGAAGAACACATAATCATCGCGATCGTACGTCATTCCAAGTCTAGGAGTTATTCTCGATATTTTCACAGGAAGTATAATCAATGTAAGAAGCAAGAATGGTACACGCTTTATGCCCCTATAACTAGGTGTATAGCTTCTGACTCGAGGGTGACTCAGCCGGACTCAATTTCTGTCTGACTCGTGCGAATTCACATCAGTGGATCCTCAAGCCATCCAATTTTCTTCTTACAGCACACCTGACTACCACACGTTCAACGATAGCCAAACCTGGGACTCAGAAGCACCTGTGATTCCTCCGGTATTATTTTGCATTTTTTCGTTGCACACTTTTGAAGGACTCGGTTCGAGCTCGAATAGTCAAGATATTGGTAGGGGATCTTTAACTAGACCCTGACACCAGATGGGCTTGGGAAACCAGGTATATACACTCATCACCACTCGTGAACAGCGGCCGAGACCTGAGACCTCGATCGCTGAAGTGTTACGCCTGAGTCCTGAGCTCTGCTTGTCAACATCCTATCCGACAATCTCTGAACAGAAGGCTCAGATTATAATTAGTGTTAGCAGGATTTACATTATTCGGAAGGCAGTGGTGCTACACTTACCCTTCAAAAAAGGAGGATTGGACCAGGAATCCTTTAAGTTATGTATGCGAGTAATCACCGAAGCTGCACTGCCACACTGCTGCTTTTACGTGATACAGCACCCAGAGCGATGACATAAGGTACCTATCACAAGGACGACATGAAAAGCACAGCACTTCTCCTCTAAACCTCCACCACATCCCATTCCTCCCAATGGTCAAGTCGTCTGACGTTATCCTCATCCTTGTAAGCAGAGATGATCATATACGGAAAACATTTGAGGTGTGAACTAACCCCATTCTGGGGCATAGGTCGCCATTCTTTTCCCACCTGCTGCGGCTGCTTTCGTTACAGGATGCAGCTGTGATTTGCTTATCAACATCCTCTTGACAATGTAAGTTGTACCGAACTCTTGTGTTCTTCTAATCGTCTGAATGGTCTACGTTAGTCTGGGCTACATTCCGGGCCACATCCATGCCTTCTGGCTCATTTACAAGAAGATGGAGGCTGAGGAACGCTATGGACATGGAGGGTTTTTATGTGAGACAATTACATTTATATTTAGTCTTCTATCCTCCGTGCTGATGCTGATGTCGAACAAAAGATATTGGAAATGGACAATACCAACCTCTCTACAGCGATGGCCCGGCGGTTCACGCGCCTGCTCCCAGCTACGGTGCTACAGGACGTTAGAAGGAACAACTCTGTTGAAGCTCATGGTTGCATACCCTGTTTCAGGATACTAGAGAATGGAAGGTTGTAATGTGAATCTTTGCTTTCTCTCTCTGATACTCTTGATATCCTTCTTCCGTTGTACATTTGTAGTTCCTTCGCTCGAAATTTACGCGTATTATTCTCTGCTTGATTCTTACTCCCCTTATCTGGACCAATCAGCGTTTCTCCCAGTGAACTACCTAGATGGCGCTTTCTCAACCCCTTTTAGTGACATAAACCAAAGATGAGCCAAAAATAATTTGTACAGCATGAAACCTGTTCGCTAATACGCAGTCTCATGATGGCCGGGTCGAATGCTATCAACGGGTAGGAATTCGTAAATTTTTTGAACGAAAGCGTTCAACGTTGACCGTGCGAGGAATTTTGGAACGCCCACCGATACTGCGCATTACGTCCAAGAACGATTAAATTTTTACTTCACAACTGCGGTTGTCCTCCACGGCGGTTGGAACAGTCCAAAATATGTGCAAATGGCCAGCGAAATACCTAGACGATTGGCCTTCTCGTCCCCAGCCTGACCTTAATTCTGCGTACCTCTAGCAGGTTTCAAGGATCGCGGACTGACAGGACTGGAAGGAACTCTTCGCGTCGACGAATGATGTGCAACTCGTAGGCATTCCGCGAGTTATATCATCAAATAACGACCACAAGGAATGATCGTGAAGCACGGCCAGAACTTTCCGAGGATTCTCCCAAATCATAAAGAATTCCAAGTGCTGAAGCACATAAAAGCTGCTCAAGGCGGCGCATATTGTTACCCTCGTTCCGTCATTCCAACTCAGGCTCTTCTTCCATCGAAACATGAATAATCTGGGGCGGCTCTCATTTTCCTTAACCTCCTTGGCCACTGCGGCATGGGCGTATCACTGGCCTGATCCCAAGTTCGATGCCGTTGAAGCGCTCTTGTATGAGCAGAGCCCAGAGCCAGAAGGTAGTGTCTCGTTGACTGCCCTACTCAACAAATGTGTTCCTGCAAGCAATGAAGAACACATTGCCGCGGAATGGATGCGCTTTGTGAGTGTTAAACGTAGATTGTTGTACGATTGAAATTTTATGGATTTTGATAGACATATCATGACATGGCAACCCACAACGCTGAGGAAGGAACTGGAGGATTGGATGCATCCCTGTACTATGAATTAGACCGAGCGGAGGTACGAATAAAATTTTCAGAAAGAATTTGTTCAGCGTCTATTCGATGGTAATCTCCCTTCACAGAATGTCGGCAGCGGCATGAACGTTACGTCCCTCGATTTCATCGATTTTCCAGGGAAATATATCTCCAGTAAATGTCTTACACTCTAAAACCTGACTGAAAATCAAGAATCTAACCTTCTCCCTTAGAATCGGATATCATTGCCATCGGGACAGTGCTCGCAGTAGCGGAATGCGGGGGGCCTACGATTCCTCTCCGGATGGGACGCGTCGATGCACTCGTGGCTGGACCGGCTGGTGTTCCTGAGCCACAGCAAGATTTGGCATCACACATAGCGTCGTTTCGCCGGCAAGGATTCACTCAGAGTGAGATGATTGGCTTAGTTGCTTGTGGTCATACTTTCGGAGGCGTCCGAACCCCCGACTTCCCAGACATCGTGCCGGCTACTGCCAATGGCTCACAATTGGTCGTCTCCTTCGATTCAACTCCTAAGTTTGACAATGCCGTGTATGTGCAGTAGAAGGGTCCTTGTCTTGATTACTCTTTCTGATGCATTTTCGTGTTGCCAGTGTCACCGAATATCTTGCGGGAACAGCAAGAAATCCCCTTGTTGTGCACCCCAACCATACACATACTTCTGACTTGCGCATCTTTAGTAGCGACAACAATGTAACGATGAAGAGGTGAATGATTTTGTCTTTCTTCACTACAAGGCGCTGATGTGTCGTACTACTTCAAAGCATGTCTTCTCCTGAGACATACTCCAAAACCTGCGGAGATCTCCTTGAGCGAATGATCAACAGCGTCCCAAAAGGCGTACAGCTATCTGAGGTTATCACGCCTCTTCCCGTCAAAGTGGACGCCGTACAGCTATCGGCACACAATGGCACCCTCAATCTCAAGGCTATGTTGCGGGTAAGCACTTCCTCCTTCAATTCATCCGAATATCGGTTGACCTACCATGGAATTTATTCAAGCTTGCGACTAAAAATTCCAAACGGAAAGTTACAATGTTCTGGGAGAATAGCACTGGCGGAAAGTGCGCAGGCAATGTCTGCTCCGCTCAGGTTGTGTCGACCAACGATACAACGACAACACTCTTTCAGCGTGCCGGCATGAGCCCGCAAAAGTACCGTTTCAACACTCCGATCAATGTGACGACATCCGTGTCCAAGTTCTGGTTCGAAGTCGACGAGAACGATGGAAAGAAGCCTCAGATCTATGATAATGAGGGAACTGGATATGAGATCCAACAAGACCGTGTACTTTTCGTTCCGGAGCTCAGCAAGAATGATCTCAATAAAAACTTCACAGTCGTCGTAGCCGTGGGTTTTCTTTCACTTCTGGTTCCTCGAAGATAGACCTTACCTCTTTTTTTTTTTTGACCAGGTCCGCAACGATGTGACCCCTTCCCGAGTGTACGCTAATGTCATGTGGCGCGTGGATGAACCAGAAGACCTAACAGTTGACTTCGCACTGGCTCCCGAGATCGCCTCTATTCCTGGATACGTTTACTACAAAGCTTCGGTGAAAGGCCCGAACTTCATGTTCGATCTCTTCAGTGTTGTGAATAGGACGACCTATGCGGAAGATGGACGCGACTCCCGTAACATTGAAAGCGCAGATGGAGTATCACTTGCGCGCCGTAGCTTTGTGAAGAGGGAGCAGCGAAGGCAGCTGAGGAGGGAATGGTTGGCGCACAAGGCTCGTAATTAAGTTTTCTGTTTATTTTATTTATTTTTCTCCCTTTCATTACGGGCATTGTTCCCTTGTCGCTTGCCAGAATTAGGTATTATTCTCTAATTAGGAAACACTGGACTTTTCATTCGACATCCTGTACAAGGCTTGGCGTCTCTCGGGAATGACAAAGCTTGTTCCTGAGAACAAAGACATGCAAATAACTGATTGTCCCCGAGAGGAAGTTTGTCGCCATAAACGCTGGACAAATGGTCAGGATATCGGTCGCAAGGATTTTGGTCGTATTTTCCTGTGTATCGTTCCTCTACTCTGTTTTTCTCTTCTTCGACCAGCAGTTTTTGTCCACAAACTTCGGTTTCGATCATCATGCATCCGAACAATTGCCAGTGACCACGTACAGACTACTCCCTTCGCACATGGCCCATTATTTCCCACCTCCGGACCCAACGAGGAAGAAGTACCATGAATGGAATGCTCAGACGCTGAGAGAGTTATATGTCTGTATGGCTCTCAGCAACTGTGGCGCGAATCAGCAGAAAGTTGCGTTATTGGCGTCCCATTGGTTTGAGGAGGCCATCGTTCGGGATTGGAGAGGCGGAGAGGGCGTATGGTACGTGATTAGAAAGACGAAATCAGTTGGCTTGGCTGACATCTCTTAGGGGCTTGTCCGTGGTAATTCACAACTCTTCGGCTGGCCGTGATGATTTGTTTTGATACTCACTTTTGACAAGTACAAAAATCTACGCGAATTAGGGTACACAACACTATTTGCAAACAGTTTCGGTACGTTCTCTGGTCCTATTTTAAAGGTAGAAATTAAACGACAGTTCCTTTCAGACGAGGCCTTAGAACAATATCGCGTATTTCCTGACCTGGTGAAAGTAGGCGACCATTCATATCTATTCGCCCACTCCTTTGACATCAACCTAGGTGGTTATTCGAAATAGAGCAGGGGATTGCCATAAGGACCCGAAATGTGTGAAAGGACCTAATAATCCTGGTGGGATCCCGGCCTGGAAAATATTCGACTTTGAATATTTCTCATCGCCAGACGGTCGCCATGACGGTGCTTCCTTAATGAAAGGCAAATGGATTCTTTCTGCCAACCCCGACCCCCGGTTTGAGGACCGAGAAGGACCGATACAATACTTAGGGCATGTCTCCTGCTCTGCTTCTTCCTGCTAAAGCAAAGCTTAATTTTACCGTCAGATTCTCTTTCGAAGAGGAGTGCTCAAAACTGCCCGTTGTCCCACTTGCAGAGCGCTCGCATCAGGTTTGGATGCTGATGAAGCAGCTCACCTACGTCTATGACCATCGATTCACCTGGAACCGGAGCTATTTCTCCTTGGCTGCTCAAGAGCTTGGTATTGACTTCGTTGGCGGGTGGCAAGTCGACCAGCATTACCAATGGGAACCCAACAAGAAGGGCATTATGACCGATATCGAAGACGGAGAACGCCGGGTAATTAATAAAGGGCGCTTAAGCCAGACGGAATTCGCTCACGAGATCGGCACAAGTAAAATGTTAATTGGTGTTGGAAATCCATATTGGAGCCCATCACCGTACAACGCTCTATGTCAGGGTATTCCATTCCTCAACCCGGTAAGCACTCCAAATCCTACATGAGGGTAAGGCTTACTCTCCTTCAGATTATTAACTGGGATAGGGGTGATCCATGGAACAAGGCGAAATGGCATTCCCAGCATCCTTCATTGAATTTGCTTGATCCACCGTAAGCGAATTACAACCTGTTTCTAAACATACCTAATTTTTCTGTGCAGATATGTTTACAACGTCCATAAAGAAAATTACACAGGCTTTGTCGAGGCGATCAAACTCGGATCGCAAACTGAGATACCAAGGTTCGTTGAGACCCACTTGTTGGCCCTCGTGTGGTTCTACGTTCTCAAATACTTGCTCAGGTTCATACCCCATTACATGACGGAAAAGGCTGTACAGGAACGCCTTATACGGCTCTTGGAAACGGACTGGAAGGCAAAGGCTGCGATTCTGCTGGAAGAGCGATTAGCCACAGTGGCGGCTGGGCAGGATGCATATGTAAGTCCTGTGACTGTAGCCAAGTTTTTTCCCCGCTAACGATGATGACAAGACTTTTGAACTTTGAGGGATACCATTGCGCTCATTCGCCCTCATCATATATTAACATGCTCGATGCACTTTTTTTATCGTATATTCTAGGAGATTTACCGTCCTAGCTCGTTCTTTCGATACTCGGACATTGTACCAACAAATTGTACCATACATACTTATATTTTCTCTGTATTTACTAATGCTGTGACAGTGCTAATTCGACAAGGATTACAATGGCGATTACTTTGGGGGGTATAGTAGATACTCTATGGTTGGAAGTCGGGATAGAAATACAACAAGGATATGGAACATGAATGAAGATGTGAGGTGTTACTGGATAGGTATGTTCAGGTCATGAATAGAATGTCTGGCTATCAGGTAAAGTGAAAGTCTGTCCGTGATCGTAAATATGTCATATATAAGGAGTGCTGATTATCATGAAGAGGAGTCATCATGGTGAACGAAAGGGAATAAAAAGGGAATCAAGTTGGAAGAGATGGGGGGGAAATCAAATAAAAATACGAAGCAGAGCAGGTTGAAGAACCAATCATTTCCAGAATGGGTTCTTCAACTTCTTCTGCTCCTTTGATCGTTCGCCTAAGCCAAATGTGCTCGCAGAGAACCTTGAAGTCAGGTCCTTCTTTAGAGGCTGCCTCGGATCTGGGGCGCGTCGCGGTATACCCGTCATTTGTGAATACAGCGACGGTGCGGACATCTGGCTGCTCGCATCGCTGATAGATCTTTGGTCTGCCGCCGTCACACGTGTATGGTGTGGGTTATACCTTGTCGGCAGTGGCGAATCGGGGCGATTATACGACCCGATGAGGTTGACCATATCAACATCAACATCATCACTATCCAACGACTTCCTCCAACTAGGATTTGCAGCAGGAATGGTGCTATGGAGAAGTGGCGATGTCGACGACCTCGCTTCCTCTGCCGCTCTGAGAGTTGGCGCCATCTTGATGTCGGCGCGTTCGCCGTGCAGAGGGCCCATGTGGACGATGTTTGGCACGTTCCTCGCTCGCTTGCTGCGGTTGTGCCCAAAGAGCTTCTCGCCGAACCGAATGAGGCGCCATCGCCAACTCGTCGATGTGCGGTTGACCGCGCCATTCAATCCAGAGGCAGCGAACGCCGCAGTCTTCTTGGCGCGCTGCTTGCGCTGGCGCCTGCGGTATAGCCAGA
>Ga0307509_10009808_pt1 | contig 11871 bp, 11 predicted proteins | sample 10_EM_MG_FD_202245 | JGI IMG/M metagenome (GOLD analysis project Ga0307509, IMG submission 202245) | Populus trichocarpa ectomycorrhiza microbial communities from riparian zone in the Pacific Northwest, United States - 10_EM | ecosystem: Host-associated > Plants > Roots > Unclassified | place... | reverse complement strand
AAATCATCATCCGGCTTTCTGATGTCGGCCAAGCCCGATTTCTTTCCAAAGTGCTTTCCTCGTTGCTTCACTCCCCAGATAATCTTGCTGATCCTTTTTTCCGATTTTTTCGTCCATACCCTAGTACAGTACTAATAACCACACCCATTAACAGGGTCCCGCATGTCCTAATACTAATAGGTTAGTAAATAAAACACCCCAAGACATTTTAATTACCCCACCCCCGATCCATCTTATCCATTCGCTCCATCACTACGCAAAAAAAAAAAGAGCCCCAATAGGCGAGCAAACACTAAAACGCACACAAAACGTTGACCCCATTTTATTTTTTTATTGGAAGACTCTACGAGAGTACTTAGGCTATTAGAACCACCTACGGTACAAATAACAAAAGATTCCCTCCGCCCATCCATCCGATTCACCCATTGTCAATAGACAACCCAAGTATTCGCAGAGCATTCCATGAAAAAATAGTAATAAAAAAACCCCGAAGAAAAAGAGACAAACTGAATCTATTCAAAGACAATAGCAGCCTTGATGGCAGACTTGTTCCTCATAGCCTCCAGACACTCGCCCCATTGCTCTAGTTTGTAAGTCTTATTCACGATGCCTTCAACCCTGACCTTCCCAGTATCAAGGTAGCCGATGGTGGCAGGGAACATGTAGGTCTCGGAGAAGGAGCCAATGATAGTGATTTCATCTCCGAAAATCTTACTTGGGGGCCACGAGACACGGGCTGCGTCGCTGTAGACACCATAGACGACGAGCTTACCACCGCGGCGGACGTAATGGATGGCGTCCTCGAGGATCTTGGGAGAGCCGGTAGCCTACATATAACCCATCAGTAGTTGTTCGACACAAGTGATCGATTGGTGCAGAACAAACCTCAACAACAATGTCAAATCCGTAAGGGTTATCGCTCTTGATCTGTTCGAACTGCGCCTGGGGGTTGGTCCTGGAAAGAGGAATATAGATGTCGGCACAGTCGAGCTTCTTAGCCAAATCCATTTTCAAGCCCTCTGGGGCAGCAATGACGACGTGCGAGGCGCCATTGTGACGGAGGAGCTGAGCAAGACAGAGACCAGTGGGGCCAGCACCGAACATGAGCACGGAAGAGCCAATCTTAGGAGCAATCTTCTCCAGACCGTGAGCAGCGCACGAAGCGGGCTCGAGAAGGGTAGCATCAACATCGCTGAGGTTGTGAATCTTGAACACTTTCCCAGCGGGGTATGCGCAGTACTCGGCGAAACCACCATCCACTTTTAAAAACACCAATTGTTAGAACCTGCTACACGTCCGACCTGTGATGGGACGGAAGGCAAAGGGTACTAACTAGTGACACCATGAGCCTCGAATTTCTCGCACAGCAAGAGCTGTCCACGACGGCAGTAGAAGCACTCATTGCAGAGCTCCGAGTTATCAGCGCATACACGCTCACCAACTGTGAACCCCTTGACGTCTTTCCCGACGGCAGCAACAACACCAACAGTTTCGTGCCCTATCGATTAATCAGTCAATCGTCAGCCCATCCCCAACCAACATCCAATTCAGGTAGTAATAGGAAAGATAAATACCAGGGATCAATGGGAACTGCAGGGAAGAAATTGCATCACGTTAGCCCAAGATCACGGAAAAAGTGTCCACAAAGGTGCCATGGCACTACCCATAAGGGTGCCCAACCATCCTCCACCACCGCATAAGTATATAAAGGGAACCTCCCCCCATCGAGGGGAGGCTTGGGGATGGATTCTCAAATTACCTTTGCGATAAATTCACCCTCGTGAATATGCAGATCCTACCATTCCGTCCCATCCCCATCAGTACACGGCCCGCCGCCACTACTACTACCGCCATCAATAGAAATCACTCACAGTTCCACAGACACCGCAAGCCTTGACTTTGATCTATCGTTCCCTCAATTAGTTTCTCAATTCCCACGGGAAAAAAAACTATAAGTGGGGTAGGAAACACATACCAAAACATCGTTATCACGAAGGGTGGGCAGCGGAACCTCAACAACGGCATACGACTCTGGTTTGTCGTAGCTATCGTACCAGCAATAGTCAATAGCCATCCACAATAAAGCGGGGTAAGTCATCCAAGAAACTCACCGGAGAGCCTTCATAGTTTCTGGGAGAGACATGTTGGATGAATTGATTGATGAAGATAACTACTTGATAGAGTAGGCTTCCGATATTTAATTGAGTTGAATGGACAGATGGAGGACAGGCACGAATCGGTGGGGAAGAGAGAAGAGAAGGAGAGAGGAGGAGGGAACAAACAGAGCAAGGCCGGGGGAGAAAGAGGGAAGTCTTTTATATCCTCCGACCCCGGCCACCGGTGCCGAATTTCTGGGCGTACCCATCTGCCCAATCAAGCAACCACCACTATCATACTACCGTACCCCGGGAGCCCCCGCCCCAAGCCCTCCCACCCTAGTGAACAAGGCAACGGAGGAGTGAAGAAAGAGGATAAGAGGAGATGTGAGGGGCTCGTTGTCGCACATCTCCACTGGAATAAACCCCACCAACGAAAAAAAACGGACCCCACAGGAAAGAAAAAAACCCCACCATGACTTTTTGGCACTCCCCGGATGGGTCGAGTTTTAACCCCTCTTTCAATAATCCGTGCCGAGTAGCTCACTTCTACCACCGGTGCGCCGAGGCACAGTGAGAAGAAAAACATGATAAACACAGTGTGAAAGATTCAGTTACATCAATTGACCTTACAATAACCAAACTAGTCCAAATAAACCCAAGCTACTCGAACCCACCACGGTCCAGTACTCCTCCAGCGAGCAAGGCAAGAAAAGCCCAGAGATAGAAGAGCCCCGCTAAAGAAACTCATTCTCTCACGCCCTCCCCTTCCAGAATCCAGATACGGGACAGTCCCGAGTAAGTTAACTTAACGGCCTGCCATACCTCAAAAAAAAAAACCGACCCAATCACAGCATCACATCATCCCACCATCCAAAAAAGCACACATGCACAAAAAATAATAATCCTACAATGATATGTACGGTACGGTAAGCATGCTATCTACCGCCTCCAAAACTTCTTTTTCAAAAACCAAAACTCCGTGGGGTTACCCTAAAAGCCCCAAAAACAAAAGTGGGGCTCCTGACCGCAAACAAAAAAAAAGAAGAGAGAGAGAGAGATCCTCGTTCAAATCGAAATAACGTAAAAAAACGTTCATTCTTCCCCGGAGCAAGTGGTAATAATAATACGGTAGGGTAAGCTAATCGTTACCAACAGTGTTGACAGTATTCAATCGCTCGTGATAAGCTACAAGTGGCCAGACTTCGGTGCTTACTTACTCACGAGGGAGAGAGGTACAGCACAGCACAGCGCTGTAAAAGGTCTGTTATACAAGATCTGTGTCATTGCTCGTGTAAAGAGAAAAAAAAAAAAGGCAATCGAAGAGGGTAATTTGAAACCTTGGGGAGGAAGTATGATAATATAGATCTCGAAATCTCGGCCGGATATTGCTGTTCTACACGAAAAGGCGTTCGTTCCTGCCTGCTTGCTTGGTTGTTGTGTTGTGGATGGTGCCCGGGGAAGTCATTTGCTTGTTGAGCGTGGCAAGCACAGTGCCCGGGTGCCGGCGGGAGAGGCATACCCATATGATACTATGATAGCACTGTAAAAGTAGGCAGCCAAGGTCAAAACCGCCCATCCAGACATCGGGTTAATATAATCGCAGCAGGAAATGCAGCATGTATTATGGCTCCGGTTCTCAGCAAGCATAGTATCATACTCCACAAAAAACTCAGTCAATAAAGCCCCAACCGTACCACAAATAATCCAATTTAAATATCTACCGGCGTCCCAAAGCATCACCATACAACCGAAGCTACCCAGGCTACTGGTATGGCACCCTACAATACTGTGCAATACCTGGAACCACGGCCTCACCAGCACGCTTGACTCCGGAGCCTCCCCGTCCATCCCATCTACCATAATATTTATCCATCCACAACCTCATGATAAAAACTATAACAAACAAACCCCCCCATCCCATCTCATCACCATCACCATCGCTCCAAATCCATTGATAAAAGAAATGAAAACACCAAGTTAGACTAACCTAAAAAAATATTTAAAAAAGCAAAGAAACAGAAACAGAAATCAGAAATCTACAAGAGCTCCCCCACACTACGTGCGCATTCCACGGTGCCTGCATCTCGCACCTCACGTGAATATAATCCCAACCAAAGATCTGTCGAACAGTCCCATCGCCGGATTCCGAAAAGTTTGTTTTTCATCTTTATTTTTCCATGTAAAAAAAAACCAGATCATCGGCGCGGTGCCCTGGTTCCCCAGCAGGCACGCCGCTACGGTACTACTCGAGTATATGCTAACCCGATCCGATTGGATTCGATCCAACGAGCGAGTATCATACGCACGTACTGGTACAATGAATAGGGATTACAACAGACAGCCGGCAGCCAGCCAGCCAGACGGAAGACAAAAAAGCAATATCAAAAAGAGAGTTACTAATAATTAAGAATAAGTTAAGTACATTCCCTCCCCGCACGCCGGTACTCCAGTCCCCCCACACGCTAAGCATCACTTCAACCCAAAGCCCTCACTCTCCGTCACCGCCCTCCAGAGCAGTGTTTCCAACTTCTCCCTACGCTTATACCTCCACAAGCAAATCTGATTAAAGCAGGTTCTCGCAACCGGGAACCTATTAGTATCCTGCCCTAGACAAACTACCTTGATGATCAAATTGGTCGCACCCATAGCCGGAATCCGGTCACTGCCAGTAATAAAGCTCAGCAGCATCCTCTGCTCTTTTGGCGTGATCCTTTCAAAAAAGCTCCAGAACCACTTCACAACTGGGTCATTACCAGTCGGATTCCCGCTGCCCCAGCCATCGTATATAGCAACTGCTTTGAGTGCGGAAACATCAAGCGCTTCGTCCGAGCCGCGGATCAGCAGTTCAATTTCCTCCGGGCGGAAGAGCGACAGCGCGTTGCCGCCGCATACGGTGTAGAAGCCACGCTTGAAGGGCTCAAATTGCTTTGCAACGGAGGAGTTGAGGAGGTAGTTTAGGTACAGGTCGACGAATTCCCTCCGATTGGAATTCGTTACGGGTCGGTTCTCGCCGTTGGGGCAGAGCGGTACACGTATTAGTTGTCCGAACCTTTCGGTCTCGGCGACAAAGTCGCGGCAAAACGTCGATTCGACATCTCCCTCAAACTCGAGTAACTGGCGCAGTCCATGAGCCAGGGAAGGCCTGAAGACAGCAAGGTCCTCGAGAGTGTGATGCAAAGGTGGGCGGATAGAGGACACTGCAAGACTATGCGGTGCGGTAAAGTGAAGGAGCTTCTTGAAGATGTATGGCGGCAAGGCCACATCCAGGATAGTAGAATTGTAAATGGCCAGACCAAACAATACCCCGACAAGGAAGAACTCCTCCGAAGACTCGAGGGTGTTTGGATTAAAGTAACAGTATTGGGAATCGTCATCGTAGACGAACATGCCTAAAATCCATAAGCCCTTTCTTCGATCACATCTATAACTAGGGGAGTGGGCATACCATGACCCGGGTCAAAAACATCTCGAGCAACCAGGAGAAACCATTCCTTCTTCAGGCCCCCAGCATCAACACCATCTTCGCCGATAAATTCAATCCTGAGCCCCTTCTTGATGTCGTCAAGACTACCTACTCCTTCGCTAATGCCCTTCAAGCTATCCTCAACTAGACATTCCCTCCGGACTTTCAGCACTAGATACTGGTTTATAGTCCTACGGGTCGCGATGCTATTGAAAAACGCGTGTCTAGCTTGCACCTCCATCTGCCTTTTCGCGTCGTGCTCGAGAATAGATATCTTGGCGCCCATTGACAACAGAAACGGATACTGACAAAAGCAAAACCTCGACGCCCTCGATTCCCAGACGTCAAAGTCAGCAATGAGGTCGTGGTAATCGAGTAACATATTATAAAATTCGCTCGTGGGAATAATTTGACCCCTCCTCTGTGCTTCGCGTCGCGCGATCTGGCCATAACTTAAATTGTCATCCACCATATCATAACTGAAACTTAGTAGGCCACGACGGCCGGCAGTATTATTGTTTGCAGAAAAGAATAACGACATGACTCGGGCGGCAGCACGGATCTGCCAATCGTCATTATAAGACAACTGCTTCCCTATCGATGCCGCAGGCCCACCTGCACGCGATCGTTTCCTTCCCTGCTGTCTGGTAAGTCGATAAGTAATAAAGCTTCCAACAAGTTCGACCAATCGCCGGAACTGTGTTTCCGGCATTCTTGTAAACCACGAAACAAGATAATGATGGCACTCGTTTGGTAGGTTTGACAATAAACCAAGAATCCGCTTCACGATACCAGAATGATGCCCCGGACCACCATTTGCCCCACTATAGGAAGATGAATTAGAAGGATACCTTTTGGGCACAGTGAGCCTGTCCCCAACTGATCGGGGCGGATGGGAGCTCAGCGAAGACACCATACCACTATTTGGCCTAGCAGGCGCTCGAGAGGACGGTGGGTATAACAGGGGATTCGCCAGTATTATAAGCAAGAACCTGACTTCCTCTGGCTTCTTCAGCGGCCGCCTGGGGCGTTTCAGTATGCTCTCGGTAGCCTTCAACAAGACTCTAGCAGTATTGTCCCTAGCCTCCTCTATTTCTGCTGATATCTCCATAATCTCATCTTCCCACCCCAGCCTCCGGGAGAGCGACCTCTCGGGCAGCTCCTTCGAGTCTTCTTCTTCTTCTTTATCCTCACTTATAGGCCGATGCAAGACCCTTTCCAGCGGATAATCCCCCCCAGCATTCATAATCATGTTATAAAACTCATTAACAGCATCCCAATCAATACCAGGGCTGCGAACGCTAAGCTTTGCATCCGCACGACCCCTATCTGTTCTTTCGGACTTAGTATAACCTTTTGCAAACCTTCCCCTACCCATTAGCAACATAGCTTCCTTCTCTCCGATCTTCTCCGTGACACAGGCTATATCCCTCCTCCTCTCCCGACCCCCCTGTGACCTGCCCCCCTGTTCAGCCACGCTAATTTCCGTCCCCTCGGCTTTGTTACGTTCCCCGGAGTCCTTCCGCTCCTTAGTAAAACTCCCATTAAGACATTCCCAATCACTAAACGACAGAAACAAGTAGTCCTCCAGTCGCCTGAACATATCTTTTGCGAGTTTCTCGCAGGAGCCCTTCACATCCCCAGCTGGAACCCCGCCCCCCAGCTTCCCCGGTAGTGGCCCGAGAACATCGCCCATGGAGGGCATGGGGCTAGGGGCAGACGTAGACGGCATACCCTCTGACCTACTCAACAAGGATACCAACGGCCCGCGAGAATCAAAGACGGGGAAAGCGTTCGGAGTTCCGGGGATATCCTTCGGCACGGATCCTTCTCCCTTGCCCTCGATGGGTGGAGGCGGGGGTGCATATGCCGGTAGCTGCTTAACCCACTTCCGCATGTCGAGGTACTCCTCCACGCAAGTGTCTATTATAGCTTTGGTTCCCTCAAGGGACAGTGGAGTTACTAGAACAGAAACCCCTCATTAGTAAGATCCTAAAAGGGCCCCAGGTAAAAGTATGCAGAATAGTATGTGCAAACCTTCCCTCGGCGGGGTTCCCGGAGTCCCCGGCGGTCCGGAGGGGACCGGCTTTAGATCGTTGATTGTCATGCAAACCGTGCACCTAAAAACATTCAAGTTTGATGGCCAGCGAACGGTACAATCACAGCACATGCAATGGCCTGTCACCTTGTTACATCCCCTCCCATCAGCGAAGCTCTAGAAAGCGTAAGTAAACAGAGAGAGAGAAAAGAAACTCACAAATTGCGCATTACTGCTCCCACTACCCCCTCCTGCACCTCCTTCCTCTGTAACCCCACCACCACCACCACCACCACTGGGGCTAATATCTCCACCACTACGTCCAGGACTCCCCGTCCACCCCGTCGAGGCAGCGGCTTGTTGGGACCTAGACCTCCCGTGCCTCATCATCCCGTCCGAGCTATTATTTATCGAGAAGAGTCGTGAAGGCCACGATGGCATGCTGTTGTTGTGTGTATTCGAACTCGCATAAATAAATAAATCCTCAGGGATCGGAACGAATGAGCCGCAAGCTCAGGTCAGGTGCACCAACCAAAGAACGAAGGGGGCAAAAAAAAAGAAAGAAAGAAAGGGATGGATGGATAGAAGAATAGTAATCGGCAAGGCTTCTGTTCTAGTACGCGACGAGTAGGCTGAAAACCAACCTTTCGTTGAATAGTCTAAGGAGGGAAACAAGAACGAACCAATACCCTTTTATTTCATTCCCCTCGCCATTTCCCACTCACCCCACTTCTAAGTTAAATCTTTCTATTGCTAGTCTATTTATTATCATTTGGAGGGCAGCCCGGAGGTTTGCGGCGAGAATTACCCCGTCGAGAGGGGGAACTGCACTTTTTACGATCGAGCACCTGGCATCGGGATCACATGCGCATAGACCCTTCCCGAATATTGTCAAATTTGGTCATTAATCCCCCAAGAACATTAAAAAACCAGATTGCAGAGCACAAATCCCGACATCATTTATGGAGATCTTCTGCTGTAACACAGATGGGCTTACCGGGCAAGCACGGGATTCAGCCGGATATTCAGGTTACCTACAGAAGGTACTTGTACTGTATTGATAATTTCGAGATCTCTGAAACAAGTGAGCCCCGAGGAAGGATACTCTGCTTAAAATTTGGTCACTTCTCACCTGCCCGCACTCTCACTATGGGCAAAGCTGATTTCATCTTCCACGTATCATACCTGACTGAAGAAGTGGGTTATGACTGCTTCCATAAAATTCGGCATCTACAAAGGCATTAGCTATACATAACCATTTTCCATTTCCAAACATCATTCTCAAAATAGCGGCCTAGTAACTATAGATATTTAGCAGATTGACAGGACCTGATAATCCTATTATGAGGCCCTCCACAGCTATATAGCACCCCATTCATTGGACCACCGCTCCAACCACTCAAGCAAACCCCCCAAAGATGTTCCACTAACCCATATTAAGCAGGGAATAAGCGGGTACCACCCATCCAAAACGATAAACCATCGCCCGTTACACGATATAAATAAACAACAAGATACGTGTACAGAGCAGGGGCATTGTGCCCCGCCAGTGCCCTACGGAAAAGGAAAAAAAGCACCTTTAACTTTAAATACCAGATCAACACCAACCACAATCCTCCCATAAGCATTCCACAAACAAACAAACAAACAAACAAAATCCAAGAACAACATCCCCAAGCAGCTCCGCTCAGACTACCACACAACTATCTACTCGCGGTGTCGAAGCGGTTTTTTTTTAAAAAAAAAAAAGGACTGCCATTGCATACCGCCAAAACTGGACCTTTTTGCTTGGATTTCGGCCGTATGCAATAGCAGTCTTCGACACCGCGAGTAGAGTTTCCTCCGGTACCGAAACGATCTTGAGACCCCCGAACTGCTGCTATCCCCTTTTCTGTCAGGCGGTACCTCGCTACCGCTCGGATTGTCAAAAAAAACCACCACACCATACAAGAGCCTATTCCGGCGCCACAAGACATCACTCGGATAACCACTCCTTCGTCTCTAAAAGCGGACGGAAAACCTAATCGATCAATCTCAACTCCACACGCTGCAGAGCAAAATCACCAGATAAACTAACCCTTCAAAGCCAGCATGGAGATTACAGTATTGGCCTTGTGGGAAGCTGAGAAGCCCTGTCGGTCGGTTGGACCTTCATGGCAAGCGAATAAAGATGGTCCTTGTTTCGGAATGCTTTTCCAGGATATGGTACTTGGCGATATATATGGGGTGGTGGGGCGGAGGATCGTCTGTGTGCGTGTGGCTGGGGGGGAGGGGTCTATCACAGAAGCCACACCACAGCTGCGGATTACGACGGCCTTTTTCCGGGATTGTGTGAGTCTCGGGTTAGGGGGGTAAAGTTATGGGGGTTTAGAGCGTTCTGCTACTATATATCTGCTGAGGCCGCGGGCGCACGTGGTGCGGGCTAACTTACGCTGCTATAGGCGTGGAACGGTTTATTCCAAACCTAGACGGCCCCCCAAACGAAAAGAAAGAAGGAAAGAGGGACCTTTACAAAGTGGCTACTCCCAGCGATATACAGTACTCAATTCAGCTGTACAGTACACCATGACAAGGGGGGTGCCGGCCTGTGTACGGGGCTAGGTCACCGGACCTCACTCGTGCAATGTCCTCAGACTCCTACCGTAACACCTACACCAAGATACACCACTCCCCAAAGTGTCTCAGCAGCCCACAACAAACCCCACCCTAACACCACGCCCAAAACCCCTGCCACAAGCAGGAATATACCCAGAACTTTAACACCCCTCCTTACCATGGGGCCCCTCTTCCCCGTATCGGCCAGCTTCCCCGCCTCCGTTCCCTTCCCTAGCATCGGCACATACGAGAACTCAAACCCCGTCTCGCCACCAAGCCCGACCTCCCCGAGGATCATCTTCCACAGCGTCCTCCGTGCAACCGCTCCATGCCGCTTGTCAAACCAGGGGATGAAGCGCGCAGTGTATCCGAGGTAGCAGTTGAAGACGCACTGCGCGAAGACTAGGATTTTTGAGGATAGTTGTGCGGGTGGGAGGCCTAGGGCGTCGCAGAGAGATGGGGAGTTCAGCCAGCGGGTCGAAGCGATGAGGTAGGCGTGGGTTGGGTAGGTGGGGGGCTGGCAGGCTAGGGCAGTGAGGATGTTGGTTGCTAGGAGGGCGGAGGTCGGAGTTGGGGAGATTTGGGTTGCGATGAGTGTGTCGTAGTAGGCCCTTGCCTGGGCAGGAGTGGAGAATGGGCTGGGGGTGTCAGTCGTGTGAAAGTTACGGGAGGAGATGAGGAAAAGGGCCTACTGCGTTGGACACCCAACATAGTGCGCAACTAATCTCCACAGCGCAATATAATCCTCGGCCCTATCCCCCACCACCATCAGTATTCACCCTTACCTTTCCCTAAGCGCTATAAAGCACATACTCCCTAGAACTCAAAAACAACCCCTGCTTCGGCAACGCCCCCCAAACCAAATTCGCACTAAAACTCAAAATCGTCCCAATTGAGTCCAAATCATTCACGGGAACCCCAAGCTCCTTAACAGAGTAGTAACCGGGATTCCTCCGCTCAATCTCCAAGATCCTCTTCCGCACGGCGGCGTGCAAGAGCCTGACTTTAATGCTGGAAATGTGGCCTGCACCGCCGGGTTTTATCGATTCCAGCGATATAGTGCATTGAAGTATATGCCTTATATCCCACAATCAGCACTTGGGATGGGGGAGGGGGAGGGAGGCGCGAGAGGTTACTGCGTAGTCTCAAACATCCTCCTCCTAGCAACGCCCGTTGAGAATCCTCCCGTTCTGTATAGTACCTCTGCGATACGGGAGGCACCCATACCGCCTAATAGGCTCATATAACAAAGCCCCGCCAGCATCGCGCCAGCGTATCTGTAGAAGACGTCCTGCCCGCGGGAGATTTGCTCCCAATCCACCCATTCTGGTACCGTATCTACCTGCCGCCACAGGGTTGATAGGGTGGAGTGGGTGGAGTGGTGTTCCTTAAGGGTTGTATAGAGGTCCTTTTGGGGGTGGGTAGGAGAAGTAGAAAGGGAGGGGGAAGGGGTCCGGAGGGGGGTTAGGAGGTCTAGCGCTTCGTCTGCGAGTGCGTCCCAGGACTCTTGGTGCGCGGCCAGGGCTTGTGGGGTTGGATGGAGGAGAGTTGGAACATATGTGTGGTCCCAGGCACTAATTGTCTTTTCGCGAGAGCGGGGGAGGAACATTACGCTGGATGGGACGTGAAGGTGCAAGGGGGGGGGGGGGAGGGGGAACGTATAAATGTAGTAGCAT
>Ga0307509_10009806_pt1 | contig 11871 bp, 6 predicted proteins | sample 10_EM_MG_FD_202245 | JGI IMG/M metagenome (GOLD analysis project Ga0307509, IMG submission 202245) | Populus trichocarpa ectomycorrhiza microbial communities from riparian zone in the Pacific Northwest, United States - 10_EM | ecosystem: Host-associated > Plants > Roots > Unclassified | place... | reverse complement strand
TAAGGAGTCATTTGATATCTTTGCCAGTTTCTTTTTCTGTTTTCGTTTTCTATTTTTCAGAAAACAAAAAAACTGAAACTTGTGTAGCTGTGTTGGTGAAATTAAAAATTAAAAGAAAATATTTGTTCAATTAATTTTAAAGTGTATAGGTAGGTTTTAGGTTTGTTTTTTTAAGTTTTATAAATTTTAGGGCTATTGGAGATTTATATGGTTGTTAATTTTAGGACCGGTAAGATTAGTCAAGATACGCGTAAGTTAACCAAAACATTCATATTAATAATAATAATTAAAAAAAGTATAGCAGAAAGCCAAGAATATAGTATATATTTTTTTTTATGTTGTAGTTTTTTCAAACCTTTTTTTTATATAAACAATCATAATTATAAATAAAAAAATTAATGTATATATTTAATTAAATAAATTAAAAAGTATACATGCAATTAAAATAAATTATAAAATTTGATTTTTAATAAATCAAAATTAATCAACTAAATCTGTAATTTAAATCATGAACTCAATTAGATTTATTTTTTTATTTAATTATAAAATAACAAAAATATACATTTTTAGATAACCAACTAAATATCATACTATTTGTTTGAGTTCGTGATAAAGTTATAAATATAAAATGAAACAAGTTACTTTATCTAATTAAAAATCAATAAAATATTAAAAGATAAAACTAAAAAAAATACCAAGAAAAGTCCATCTAATTGAAAAAAAATCAAAACAATGAAAAAAGATTAAAAAAAAAGAAAAAAAAAAGCCTAGAAACGCGGGCATGATGGGCGTAGTGTGCTTGGGCCTAAAAAAAAGCTGTAGTGCATGGACGCAAGCAACTTGGGCACAAGATTGCTAATTTTTTTTATTTTTTCATAGGGCTTGATTTAGAAAAAAAAAATAGCAAGCAATACATCACCTACTCTACCCAGGTTTCAGTAACCTTTAGTCGCTAAAAAGTTAGGCAAAGGGTGTTTCATGCCCGAAAAATCTATTTTAATCTTTTTCTTTAACGTCAAAAAAAAAAAACACTATAAAGACCTAGATAAATTTATTTATACCTTCTAACAACCCGGAAAATGGTCAAAAAACAAAAACTAACATGAAACCCAAAAACTTCATGTTATCATATATATATATTTTTAGACAATTTAAAGGTGAAAGAATACTTTAATAGAACTCATAAACACCAAAATTGATTATTTTAATGGTCAGGATCGTTATCAACCGTTGTTTTATTTCTCTAACACCAGAATTCAATGACTTTTTCTCTCCCATCTCAAACCCGGACAAAAAAAAAGAGAAATAAAGTTTTGGACTAAAACTAAAATTTTTAAAAAATATATTAAAGGGATGTAAAATTGGCATGTTGCAAACTAATAGGACCATAATCAACTTTTTTAGTCAATTTCGAAACGACTATTTAGTTCCTCTATGTTTTTTATATTTGTCTTTTATCTTTTAATTTTTATTGTTCCCCTTCCTTAACAAAATAGAAACAAATTAGCTTTTAATTTGGTCACAAAAGGATGCAATTAACAAAAAAAAATCTGATGACCAAAATGAAAAAAAAATTATTATGGAAAACTATAACGAAATGTAAGAGAGTGAACAATGGCATGATGAATCGTATTTTCTCATGCTTTTTAGATTTTCTTATAATAAAAGGACTAGAAATAAGAATTTAACATTTTTGTATTAAAAACTAATTACTAATTTTTAAAATTATGAACATAAAATACTTTTAAAAGAGGGTAATGTGAATAATATGCTAGAAGTATTGTTTTTTTCGAATAAATCTCATTACCATAATAAAATTGAGGGAAAACTACCTTGATCATCCTATAGTTAGGTCACTTTTTTACTTTGCATCTATTGTTTTAAAAATTACATTTTACATCCTAAACTTTATAAGTTCATAACACTTTACATCCTCGCTCTAGCGCTAGGGGCGGAAGTAGGAGGTGGCTGGAATGTTTTTTCCCTCCCGAACCTAATGTCTTAGCTACATCCTTGTATGATGCGCAAAAAAAATTCAACAAAAAAAGTTAAATTATTTACAAGATTTTCATTATATTCCAATTAATGACTAAAGAGCTCTTATATTCAATATTACAACTCTACCATTAAATAAAAAAACCCTGGCCACCATTTTAACCTTTTTTTCTTTTTTTTTTTCTCTTGAATTGCACATATTTTTTATATAACCCTTCCAACATTGTATATATTATCCTTTAATAGGAAAATGATATACCCTGCCTAACTAGAAAATATGGTAATAGTCAAGAAACTATAGCTATATTCTTTCTAAGATTGATCAATTAGTTGACTCCACTGTAGGTTTTGAGCACCTAAACTCCTTGGATTTCAATTCTGGATATCATCAAATCCCCATACACCTAGATGATGAGAAAAAATAACTTTCATAGCTAAATAGAGAATATTTTGTTATAAAGTTATGCTCTTCGGGCTTAATAATGCATGAGCCACTTACCAGCGAATGATAAATAAAGTATTTAAGAAACAACTTGGGAAGATTATGGAAGGCATGTTGGCGAAAAGCATGACCTTTGAGCAACATATCTTGGACCTAGAAGAGGTCTTATCTATGTTTAGCCATCATCAGATGAAATTTAATCATTCTAAATTTATCTTTACCATTAAATGAGGAAAGTTTTTGGGTTTCCTAGTAAATAGCAAGGGAATCGAGCCTAACCTAGAAAAGATTTAAGCCATTCTAGATATGGCTCCTTCTCGATCAGTAAAAAAGGTTCAACAGTTTATAGGGAGACTAACAACCCTCAATCAATTTATATCTCGCTTGAAGAAGCATACTTTACCATTATTCAAGATATCTAAATGTCAATCAAATTTCATTGACATTGAGAAACATTTCCAACTTTGAGTAGACTCTATATTGTCAAAAGGCTTTTGAAGATATCCAAATTTCATTGATGATTGCTCATTTGAAGAGCCAATGAGCGCTTCTGAGTCCCCACTTGCAATAATTACTTTCCCCGCTAAACTAGAAGCTCTAACAAAACAATCCCTAATAATCCCCACCTAGGAACTGTGTTTTTTTACAGATCTTTCAATATTAATAAAAGTGGAGCTGAGATAATATTTCTAAGTCCTGAAGAAAAAGTATTTAAATATATGATTCATTTTGAGTTCCCAACCATAAATTACATATTAAAGTATGAAGCTTTTCTGGCAGGAGTAAGCCTTACAGAGGCTTTAAATGCATATCTTCTCCAAGTCCATAACAACTCCTAGTTGGTGGTCAGTCAATACCAAGTAATATATAAGGTCAAAGAACCAACCATGCAATAATATCTTCAAAAGGTTCAACCTTATTTCTCCAAGCAAGTTGCAAGCAAGAACATTTCAATTACTCGTATTTCAAGGGAAGATAACCACTGGGCATATCTCCTATCTAGGTTAACAAGCTTCAATCATGTAGATCTGTAAGTGGATGTCTATGTTGAAGTTTTGGAAAAATCAAATGTGGGTGAAGAGCTTATGGTTGCTCCCATCAATATTAAAAACGATTGAAGAACCCTTATCTAGCATTACATGTTTACTATAGGGCCACCTTTGAACAAAAATGTCTGAGATTTACCTCAGTCTCGGGTTAGCCTTATGTAAAAATTACCATTATAGCCTTGTCATGGCCTTTTGCTCAATGTGGGGTGGACATCCTAGGTCAATTCCCTAAGGCCACAAATAAAAGACAATTTGTCCTAATAGTTGACATTTATTTCACACAATAGGTAGAAGCAGGAGTGTTAACAAAGATTTCCAATAATAAAGTAATCTTATTCTTTTGAAAAAATATCATTTGTCAATTTAGGCTTCCCAAAGTATTAATAACTGATAATAAAACACAAATCAGCAACCATAAAATGAGAGAGCATTGTCAAAGGCTTTGCATTGATCATAGGCTCTCTTTAGCATAACATCTTCAAACCAATGGTCAAGCTGAACCGACTAACAAAGTTTTGCTTAATGGACTCAAGAAAAAAAAAAGAAGCTAAGTCAAAATAGGCAGAACTGCTAAATAAAATCTTGTGGGTTTACAAAACAACTTAGAAGACATTTACTAGTGAAACTCTATTTCTCCTTGTTTATGGAACCGAGGTTATGATCCTAGCTAAAATTGAGTGTCCAAACTATAAGGTAGTTTAATATACCTCATAAGAGAATGAACAAGACCTTAGAGCCAATCTAGATTTCTTAGAATAATTTCTCCAAGTGATGCCTAAAGGCCTCTCATCAACTCTCTAATTGATTGACTTGGTTTCCTTAGGATAATAACCATATAATCTTTAAGAGATTGATATGATATTTCCTAGGATAATAGCCCCATAACTCGTAAAGGGATTGACTTAGTCTTTCTAAGATAATAGCTTCATAACTCTTTAAAGGATGGTTATGAGATCTCCATAGAGAAATAACACCACAATTCTATAAGGGATTGACTTGGCATTCATATAACAATAGCCTCATAATTTCTAAGGGATGGATATGAGATCTCCCTAGGGCAATAACCCTACAACTCTTTAAAGGAAGGGTCTAAGACCTCCCTGATGCAATGACACTAACCTTTAGATGATGTTTTAGGGCCTCTTATCAATTCGTTAAGGGATATGTTCACAGACAGCCATATTAAAGGAGCAAAATCTCCTGAAGAAAGGTATACATATAATCTAGATTTCTTCTCGATTCCAAGCACGAGGCGAGTCCTATAAAGGTTAAACAAAGTTCAAATCTTGCCAAAATTCGAAGGCAAGATTTTCAAGATTTTTCTAATTATGAGTGTTGGACTCATACAACCTGCCTAGAAGATTTTCTCCTAAATATTTTTATAAATATAGGCTTTTGAAGATTTTTCTAAATATAGGCGTTTAAACCAAACAAATTGCCTAGAGGATTTCCTCCTAAATATTTTTCTAAGTATATTAGACTCATCCAGACTAAACAAGTTTACCAAATATTTCTCAATAAAAGCATGAAAATGAAAGAGTATTTTTCATAAAACTCTAGTATATTACAAAATGGCAAACCTCATAAGACCGAGGTTGTTTGCAAGGCTAAAAGAAGTTAGGGGGCTAAAGCTTAAATATCCAGGCCAGACTTCTTAGCAAAGTATTCTCTATGTTTGATAGTTGTAGCCCTAATAGGAAAGACATCTGCAGAGTAAGGCACAAGGACTGGATAGAAGGCAATGTTGATGTCCACTTACATTCCTCTTGACTATTTGAAAAAATACATATTGGACATGACAAACAATATCTTGTCCTCAATTATCTCAGTCAATGTTGTAGACCTTTAAAAAACTCGTGAAACTCCTCATAAAAGTTCCTCAAAGCCTCCAATCGCGCACAAGAGCTCTAAATTTCTTCCCTAATAGTAAAGAGCTTAACTCTCATAGCATTTTAGGATGTTTTCTTCTCAATTATCCCCTACTTCAGGGAGTCCACTTCATTAAAAGCCAGACAAAACTACTTTTTAGTGAAGCCCAGCTGAAGGACAACGTCTCTTATATCATCCTTCAATATTGTATAATTTACATTGAGGTTCCTTAGTTCAACCTTCACTGTAGTATTTTCATCCCTTAAAATTTGAAAGGCAATCTAGTATGACTTGTTCTTGGCAATGACCTCATTCACCTGTCTTCTCTCAATCGTCCATCGCCTCTTAGAATTAGTGCACATCATAAAAGTCTGCAAAAAATGATTGATAGAAACAATAGTCATAAAACTAAAATAATGAGGTTAAACAATAGAGTTTCTTACATTGAAACTATTTATCAAGTCAGGGCTAAATGATGGTTGTAGCTCTCATCATACATTATCAGGATGTTTGAAGGAACGATCAGAACCCTCTTCAAGTGCTTAACCACATATAGGCCATTCTTTCTTAGACCAAACCTCCCACCAATAACAACCTCCATAACCTACCTTTCTTCCTCAATTAAGGTGGGAAAAATATACGGTGCTCGATCAAGGCAAGGTTAGTAAGGACATCCTCAAACTCAGGTTGTCTAGCTTTCTAAAAAGCACCCTGAATAAAGGTCCCAACAACTAAAGAAGTCTCTACAACAGAAATCAGGGGTGAGGGTATTGGGATTGTCATGACAGAAGAGGCCTTTACAAATAAGGCTACAACGCTAAACTTCACAGGGATATATACCTTTTTTCTCTTAAACCAAGCAATAACACTCGCAATCACTTTAGGAAAGGTCAACTTTAGTTGATCCCCAACCAGAGAAGTAGTGGTTACCCTCATTTCTACAAGAGGAGTGGCTCTCATCATTGTTTCCTTAGGAACATTGTCTTTGGGAATAGAAAACTCATCTATGTTGATGGGGTCGTGTTCCATCTATACTCTAGTCCTAGCTTCACTTAAGTCAAAAAGATGAAGACCTTTTCCTCAATCCAGACAAGCTCTCCCCTGCAGACCTTGCTAAAGTTTCTTCTTCTTTTTCAGCTATTAACCCTACATAAAAACAAAGTTAGAAATAAGTACTTACATGTATAAAAACAAGTGATCAAAAGATTGTATACTTTGCAACAAGGCATGGTAATGCCTTTTATCCATCTTATTGACGTTGTACTCAATTGAGGTCGAGGCTAACGCAGTATAAGTTTTTTCCTCATCCGAGATCAGACAGGGCTTATTGTTCACCTTAAGAAGAGGTACTCTCTAATAGTGGGCACAACCCTATATTTTTGTATCCCATCCCATTATATCTCATTACCAGCCACTTTTCCTTTCACTTCTTGACATGTGTAAGCTTGCCTTGCAAGGTCCCCTTCATGGATTCATAAGCCCAAACAGACATAGGTCTAGTGGGCTGATTCATAAGCTCAAACAGATATAAGTCTCGTGAGTTACAAGACTTAGTATTCTTGGTTCAGTTACGCGGTAAGTCTAATCAGACATGGGTCTAGCAAGCTGTCAGGCCCAATACTCTTGGGTTCAACTATGCACTAAGTCTAAGTATATATGGATCTGACAAGCTGTCAAACCCAATATCATTGGGTTCAGCTACGTACTGAGCCCAAGTACATGTGAATCTGCAAAGCTGCTAGACCTAGCAACTTTGGGTTCAGCTACGTGCTAAACTCAAGTGGATATAGGTTTGGTGAGCTGCCAAACCCAACAACCTTGGGTTCAGCTACTCACCGAGCTCATGTAGACATGGACCTAACGAGCTTTCAAACCCAACCTCTTTGGATTCAGCTACACGTTGAGCCCAAGTAAACATAGGTTTGAAAAACTATTAGGTTCAACATCCTTGAGTGTAACTACACGTTGAGCCTAAGTGGACATGGATCTGATAAGCTGTTAGGCCCAACATCTTTGGGTTCGGCTATGTGCTGAGCCCAAGTGGACATGGGTTTAGCAAGCTTTTAGGCTTGACCTCTTTGGGTTTAGCAATGTGTTGAGCCTAAGTAGGCCTAACATTTATGAGTTCAGCTATGTGTTGAGGCCTAAGTAGACATAGGTTTGGTAAATTACCAAACCCAACATTTTTAAGTTCAGCTACGCGCTGAGTCCAAATACATAAGGGTTTAACAAGCTACCAGACCCATTAACTATGAGCTTGGCTTCGTGCCAAGTTCAAGTAGGTATGAGCTTGATGATCATTATAGGCTCCATGTTGGGCCTGACTATTATTATAGACCCTATATTGGGCCACGAGACTTCATTTTTTTTTTATTTATGTGACTTTTAATATAAAATGTTAATGTAAAAAATACTTTTATCTCAACGCTCCTAGGTGTATATAAGTCTTCTAAGGGTCTATCATGTTTCCATCAACATTAATATTGTGTAAGAGATATTTATCCCTCATTAATATTGTATAAGAGATATTGATCCATCACTAATGCTATCATGAGAAAATTACATTTCTAACTCCTTCATTCAAGCAACATGACAAGTTTCAAATGCTATAAATACCCCTTGAACCAATCAAGTAAAGGATTCACAATTTTTCTCTTCGAAATATTCATATTTTAATTCTCAGAGCATTATTATACAAAAACAAGAACAAACACTGTTGTTCTTGGAATTTAAAACTCATTCTCTCATTTATTGCAATCTTTTACTAAAAAGTCATTAACTTTATCATTTGGGGTCCTTAAACCCCCACCAAAAGAGATTGTTTTGTAGATTTTGGATTTTCTACTACCAATCATCTACTTCATAAGTTTTAAATAAAAGAAAGTTGACATGAATTAATGATTATATTGGATTTTGAAACATTATTACTTTCCTCTAAAAAGCTAATGATGATAATTTTGGAAAAAAAAATAATTCTGTTGGCGAAGAACACACATTTGGTGGTGAATGAAGAGGGCCTATGTAACCAAGAATTATTTAATCAGTATGTTTATTGATTGAGAAGCTGTCAGTTACATCATCTTCCAAGATACACATATACACTTAACTAGGGAGTGATTAAACATCCGATGAAGAATATGAAGACTGATTTAGTTTAAGTTAAAATAGCATTCTCTTGCAAGTAAACTCATAAACAGCCTGAAAGAAGCTTTTTGGTGCTTCCTCTTCCGGCAACCTAAGAAGGTGAGCTACTTTGGAAAATCCTGCATGTTGCTTAAGATAGGACTCGTCCTCGATCCCTTCATGGTGCATCTCTTCTTTAAAGTCCTTAGGTTTTGATAAGGCCCACTGCATCGCCCATATGGCTAAAGGTCGCATGTAGCAAAGAGACCGATATTGATCATTCATGTCCCAACTTTCTGGAATCTGGAATGAATAACTGTAACCAAAAACAACTACTGTGACCAAAGTATTTGGAAAATGAATGTTAGTGTAAGGAGTATAACACCAAAAACACTATGTTTGGAAGAGAAGTAACTAAAAGAAAATATAGATAGAGTGAGTCAACTCAATTAAAGATGCGATCATATATAGTTATGTGAAGTGTGCCGGTGAGCTATGACTCAACTGGCTTCAGTGTCCTCTCACCATTCAAGAGGTCTGGAGGTCTCGAGCTCGAACTTCTTCCTTGTGACCAGAAAATAGTTAGGTGCAGTGCGTATGCTAGATATTACCTGACGAATCTATAGGTTACATCAGATTGTAAGCAACTAGAAAAGATCACTTCATCTCCGTAAAAATCTTTTGTTTTAATTGGTTCCTAAAATGTGGAAGGACTTGTCTAGTTCCGGACCGGCTAAGCAATGTGCATTCTATGAATATACAATAAACTCGATTTATGGCTTGGACTCAATAGCAGACACACCTGCACAGTTGTTTCTGGAGATGAATATTCCAAGAAGGCAAGAGCTCTTTAATAAGGAAAAATGTTGTCTCATCTACGTCGAAAAGTTAAGGAAAATGGTATAAAGAGGAAAACTTACCCAAGACCTTCTTCGGACCATGCTGCATTGTAGATACCAACTGCAGTCTGAAAAGCCATTTCCTCCAGTCCCTCTTGAATCATAGAAGCAGAAAGAGCGTAGGTAACACCAGGCCATATTTCTTTCGTTTGCATTGCCGTCAGATCAACTCTTCCATCTGGTAGCATCCCGTTCACAGCCCCACGCGTTCCTCCTTTCACCTTCAAGACATTGAACTCGTAAATCTTCTCCAATGCCTTCCTGGCTTTGTCCCCATCGACGACCGGTGAAAGGCCACACGCTCTAGCATACCTGTGACATAACCAAGCATTAGTTACGTAAATGGTCCAGTGAAACAAGATCGTGTGCCACTTCAAAGTTATGCACCATTAACCTCGTATCATTTCTGATTGTAGCTCAGATCACATAACTTCATTGAAAAAATCCAGACTTTGACGTTCTTGCGATGCTTAGAAAGCGATACTAGTTTGATTGCAAGTCACTTCACATTCTTGTCAATTATTTTCAATTTGCATGTTTTGCGTAGGTGTTCAAGATTAAAATGCAAGATCAGAAGGAGAACCAGAATAGTATTTCCACAACATACTTTTGCTAAGTACCAAACAAGAGAAATCATAAAACAAGCAAGGAAGTTTTGGTAAAAGTAAATTATAAGAACCCTTATGCGAGATAACGATCAACTCAATAATAGCATAAAGTGTTAGCACGCAGGATAGCTTATAGACCAAATATGAACGTTATTAATTGAATAACAGCAAAGCTAAGGAAATAAAAGACAGAATAGCTAGCAAAGAAGACTGAGATGGAGCCCTGGTAATGCTGACGCAGAAGAAAGTGAACTAGATTGGGTAATATGCTGCCCAAAGATACCCCACTGCTTGTAAAATATCACAAGAATAAAAAACAAAAGAGAGATTGTATAATTTGCTGACAAGGGAAAGTGAAGAAAGCAATTAGCCATAAAGCATGTAGAGGAAATGAAGATAGTATAGAAAGAAGACATTAAAATCTTAGTTATATATGAACAGTTGGCCTTTCCAGTTAATATAAGTCAGTTTCCCTAATATGCTATCAACTACTTTGAATTTTTGATGCACAAAGTAGAAACTCGATTATTTGTGCTCACCATTGCCCAGCCAATTGATCAGCTTGTATAGACTTATTACCACTGCTGTCGTAGTTGAAGTAGGAACCATTCCATAACTTGCCATAAACAGTTTTTGCCTTTTGATACTTAATCCAGAAATAATTAGCAGATCCATCATCACCAACTTCATGTGCCATGGCTGATGTAGCCTGGAGTGCTGCCACCCAAAGCCCACCACAGTATGCACTTACACCAGTAACAGACCATGTATCATAGGTTTGATCAGGTATCCCCTCATTTTCAATCATTCCATCTCCATCCTTGTCAAATTGATCCATATAAGCCATTGCAACATATACTGAAGGCCAAACAGCTCGAGCAAAATCTTTATCACCAGTAGCAACCACATCCCTGTACACCTGGAGAACAAATTTACAGTTCAAGTCCTTCCACCTAGCTGTACTGAAAAGGTTATAGGCGTTTATTTCAAACCAGGGGTCATTAAGCCCAACATCATGAGGAACAGCACCAAGAACCTTTCGTGGAACCCACTTCCCATCACTCATAATTTGCATCCTACTAGGATCATGCATCAGTACTGCAGCTGCGAAGTCTCTTTGGAGATTGAGTTCAAGTTTTGGAAATAGCATTACAAGTGCAAAAGATGCATAGAAATGAACATCATAGGTATTCCACATTAGGTATTCAGTTCCTTCAAGATAAAGGAGCTGGCCGATATTTTCTTCTCCATTCTGAAGCAAATTTGCTCCAAAAACGGAATTTGATGATACCGGATTATGTAGTTGTTCATACGTGGATGCCATCCTTTCCAGAATTTCAATAGCCGTGTCATTCTTATGAGCAATACCGTTTCCATTCTTGTAACCTGAACTTGACCTTTCAAGAGAAAATCTTCTTTCTCTAACAGCTGTTAAATTTTGCATTGGAGGTGATTCATCTGCAGAAAGTAACATAGGTCATTTTCATTGATCAACAAATCAGATTTTTGCTTTTGTACATTAAGCTCAAACCCATGAGTACCTGTCCAAATTGTCCCTCCTGCATTGAGATAATAGAGCTCATTGAAGAGAGTGATAGGGTACCTAGGAAAAAATTATCTGGTTCAATATTTTTTGAACTACATGGAAGATCTAGAATGCCCTACTTTCTAGAAGGAACTTCATCTAACTCACCATTCAGGAACCCTTTTGTCTTCAAGAATAGGTCTTTGCCATGCTTCTATCTGGGATTCCCAGTTAGCATGCTCTGTTTTCAAAAATAGGAAGAAGAAAGTATTTTATTAAATGTGTATTTTGGTTCCATCTACCTGCATTTTCAATAAACTATTGCTATTTTCATTTTTGTGACTGCACGTCAAACTTCCTT
>Ga0307509_10009805_pt1 | contig 11871 bp, 9 predicted proteins | sample 10_EM_MG_FD_202245 | JGI IMG/M metagenome (GOLD analysis project Ga0307509, IMG submission 202245) | Populus trichocarpa ectomycorrhiza microbial communities from riparian zone in the Pacific Northwest, United States - 10_EM | ecosystem: Host-associated > Plants > Roots > Unclassified | place... | reverse complement strand
ATGAGGTGAAGAGCCTCATGTTGGGGTAGAGGGCTTTGAAGCCCTCTAACATAGCATCATATAGAGACATAACAAAGAAGAAGGAGCAGGAGATGTCCTACCCCGTTCCCATGCATCATAAAAAAAACCCAAAAATGCAAACCAAAAATCAAAGCTACAATGCTGGTGAACATATCACTCCAGAGCCCTAAGACAAAGGGTTGAGAAGTACCTGGACCTTGACCACCAGTAAAAGGGTCGAAAACCCAGTTGATTTCATCAGTGGTGATAGAGGAATTCTCTAGGGCGATGCCAGAGAGGGACTCTTCACCTTCGAGGGAGTCAACACCAGACCCATCAAGACCATCATCCACCAGAGATGATGGAGACACAATCCTAGCCCCAGATCTGTCTCTGGGGGTTGGAAAAGGATTAAGATTTGAAGAATCTGGAACCGTCGAAGCTTGATTAGCTGGAGGCGAGACTAAGTCTATACCTAATATAATTAGGTTAAATCGAAACCCCTCTTGAATTCATTGAATCCAGAAAGGAGAAAGCTCTAAATTCTGTTAATTAATGGCCATGTGGGCCAGAAATAAACAGTGAAGAAAGAAATCAAATCAGCGCAGACGGTGCAGAACGTCATATAAGGGGGAAAGTCTTCAAGAAAGAGAGCGTCTCTCTTTAGTGCAGAAGGTGCAGAAGGTCATAGAGAAAATATTTCTAATATTGATTGATTAATAGATGAGGTTGTTGACTTTTATTTCTTAGAGAATCTATAAATCATGTGATGTTGTATTCCTCATAACTTTCATATTTGTTGTGTTTTATTACTATGGATGTATTTATGCTATGATGAGTGGGTTTAACTTGTTTCTTTCAAGATAACCTTAAGTTATCCAAGTAAGGTCTTTTTTAACTTGTTTCCTTTCAAAATAACCTTAAGCCATCCAAGTTAGGTTTTTTAAAAGACCTATGTGTTCCAAATGAGTTTAATGTTGCTATAAATCTTTTATCATAAATAAATGCTTTATGTTAAAAGGTTTTAACTTTTCATTTTTAGTCGAAACTGCAGTGGAGTTTCATCTTGCACTTTAATGTTCTTAATCATCCTTATGCTACTTCAAGGTCTGACCTTTGTTTTCAAACCAGGCCTTTTTAAAATAAAATCTTTCCAGTATGATTTGCTCTTAATTTTTTTCAATAAAAAATCAAAATCACTCAATTATGCATAATATGCCTTGAAACAAGTTTATAAGACCTAAAAAGGATTAGGCTATTCACCCTAAGTGTCCAAGGTAAATAGATATAGGCCATTGCCTTGGACATTAAAAAGGAGTAGCCTCTTTTTGTTTTTTTTTTAAATGAATTTCCTAAAATTGTTTGTTATTCATTTTTAGAGTTTATGGTACATGGACTCTACATGGGCCAAGATCTTAAACACTAGGAGGGGTAACACTTTCAATTTTCAAAGAAATAAACATCTATGTTCACCAAAATAAGAGTGTTGGTCTTTAAAAGACTTATATATTTAGACAAAAAAAAAAGAACGAAATAGGGATGACGTGGTATTCTCATCAAGATGAGGGTGACCAAATTTTTTTTTTTTTTTTAAGGTGAGTTTTAAATGACACACCTAAATGGCAAATGAATCCGAAAAAAGAGAGGTTATTTTCAAAATTAAAGTCTAATAAGGACCTTTCATATCACTAGATCCTCTTGAAAGAACCAGGGCATAACACCTTCATTCAATAAAAAAATATAAGTGAATCTGGGTACTATAAGGTAGATGAACTTTTTCAAAGTATTTATCTATAAACCCTTTCTAGGATTTGAGTTAGGATGAATGGGCCAAAAATAAATCCATTGGTTATTCATTGGTATGGCTTGATACTATTAGTCACAAGTCGTGATCAAGAGTCAGTAGTTATAGACATGTCAGTCCATCAATTTATATCAAAAGATAATAACTAGGAGTGCGAAAGATGAATCAGGCCTTAAAATGGTTAAGCTTGAGCCCACGTATTCATCCAGAGTTTAACTTATAGTAATAGACTCAGTATTACCTATATAGATAGACCACTAATAAATTAGGCATAATAAACTGTTAGGAATGGAAGATAAGATCAACAATACAACTTACCTTAGGTAAGATGATTTAAGGTGATAATAAATTTTTTTTAGCTTCATCAGTCCTTTACCTTATAACTCGGCAGACCATTAAGGGGTTTTTAATGACCTTAATAGTAGTTGATGACTCCTTTTAGATAAGTTTAGACTTTATCCCCCCTCTTAAGTGTAACTTAACACCCTCGATTGACACCAAAATGTAATGACTAGTGAGCATTCATTCACATTTAGAACCCATTGATGGACATTGACAGAATCAGAATGTGTAACTTAATGTCCTTAATTGGTCTAAAAATGTAACCATCAATGAAACTTCATTTACACCAAGAAACCATTGATGGACATTTGAAGGCTTTATGTATTTAAAAGAAGGTTTTTTTTATATCCTTGGAAATTGAAATACAAGAGAAATATGTTACTCCTCATCAACATTTAAGATAACAACTTGATATAAGTTTGTTTACCTTGAGCATTGTAATTGAATATCTAAAAAATAAAATTTTCTTTGCAAGTTAAACAAGCATGATTTAAGAAGGAAATGTTTATGAAAAGCTTAGGATGTAAAAAAAGTCTATAGAAGTTAAGCAAACAAGATTTAAAAAGGAAGTGTTTATGAAAAGCATGGAATGTCGACCCCTTTAATGACCTTTTTAATATGGTCCAAACCAAGGTTGTCAAAAATGCTTTTTTAAAATACATGGAAAATACAATGTAAACTTGGATCATAAAAACATAAAATCATAAGGAACTTAAAATTAATGATGAAAACTCAAAAATCAACTCAAATTGTTGGGGGTTAAGAATAACAAGGGGTTTGCTAATCTATTTTTTGAACATAAAAATATGCTTAATTGTTTGGTTTTCTTGGTTCTAACTCCTAAGAAATAATAAGATATTCTAATATGAACTTAGAATGACTAGAAATAAATATTCAATTCCTATCTAACTAAACAATGTAAGAAGAAGTTTAAAATGAAAATTTAAAGGAAAAGATTTAGTTCATATCTAACCAATCATGATTCTATAACAAAATTAGCAACACAAACTTATTATCTAAATGCACTTAGTATCATAGAAATACAAAATCAAAGGAAAAAAGAGAGAGGCAATAGATGATACATACTCGACTTTGTGTTTCCTAGCAAGATAGGTATACTTATTAGCATTCATTTTGGTTATGACAAAAGGTTTCTTCAATTCGGAAAGAGTGGGAGCTGTCATATATCTAACTATAACAAAAAACTAATTAAATAATATAATAAGCAACATTGCAATTTAAAAGAACAATGAAACACTAAATTTCTTCAGTTTAAGCAATAAAATTATGATTCAGAAAAATTTAATACATAAAAAATGAGATCAAATCAAAATAATATCTAATATGGCTTTATTGAAGAAGAAGAAGAATAGAGAGAGAAAATCCTTTGCAACAATTTTTTTACGGGACTGAAAAAGAAAAGTAAAGGGAATTATAAGAAAATGAGATATCAGAGATCGATTAGAATGATATGTACCCTTGGAGAAAACTAGGGTTTGGCCATTAAGTTGTTCCAGGTTTCCAACATCTTAGCGACGTGAGTGAGACTGTGAGACAATATCCTGATATCCACTTTCACCTTTACTAGGGTTTTGTTTGGTTTAATTGGGAGAGAAAGAGAGTTAATTAGGGTAGCATTTGTAATTCACAGAAAATCATGATTTTACTTTATTTTACTAGTTTTACATAATTTCAGTCTAATATTATTACTTTTAAATTTTTACATGATTTTGTGTGATAAGTATATGCTGACTCTTAAAATCATATGATTTTTCAAGTCAACTCGTGATTTTGACAACCTTGATCTAAACCCTTAATAGGCTTTGTAAACAAGTTGTAAAGCCCAATATGAATGCATGTATAAATGAGTCTTAATTTTTTCTTGGAAAACAAGAGGTAGAGCCATAACATATACAATTTGAACAAATTCATTCAAAAGAAAAACAACAAATTATAGTAGACAATGATGGTGTTAAAATGGTCAAAAACAAATCAAAAGTAAAGTGAAAGATTGTAAAGGTTTCGACCACAACGTAAGATAACAATATAAATTGGATAAATTGAAAATAGACTTGGGGAGTAGAGTGGTCATTTTTCAAGTCAACACAGAGAGGTAAAATAACCAAGGATTGCATACTCAAACTAGACATTTAGCGATTCCTAGTGGTGAGAGGTTTAAGATATCTAAAGTTCAATTTTTTAACTAATAAAATGTCCTAACATGGTTTATGAATGTAAACAGCAACACAAAGTTACTTAAACTCAAACATTTCACAATATTTTCAGTTTTACAAACATTCACATACCAAAATCAATCACATTAAGAGATATCTCATGCATGAACATAAACAAGCATAGGACACAACCCTTACACTTAAGCAAAATCATTTATGACATATACCATAACAAATTAAAATCACAATAAAAAAATGGAACAAGAATACCACTTTCATGAACATAAATGAAAGAAATGGAAAATAACAAAACTAAAAATGATAAAAAAAGGTATACCTAAATTGGTCATAAATCTGAATTGGAAAAAATAAAAATAGGGATATACCTCACCTTTTTTTATTCTCTCAAAGCCTATGGTCTTCTCTTCCTCAGTTTCTTTCTCAATTGAAATCTTAAAACCCTAATTTAGTTTTTACACTTTCAGTTTTACCTTTTTTTTTCTTTCTCTCTGATGGTCACTCATTATTGCTCTTATCTCCCCCGTTTTCTTTTTGAAAACCCTGACTTACCTACCTATTTATAAAGAAGAAAAGGAGTTTAGACCGTGGACACTTTGTAACATACAAGCCCTAGGACTATTCTTAGCTAATCCTTACCGTGAAAGAGGTAAAGACAAATTGATAGCTAGATGAGGTAGTGCAATGTATAGGCAGGATCGTAGGTGCAAAATGAATAAATCGCTAAAAAAATGGGTATACTGCCAGCTATAAGGTTTGTCTTGCCTAAGTAAACATAAATGACCCCAAAATCAATAGGATCAACACCTAAATTGGGTTCAATGATGCCAAAATTAACAAAAGTGATGAGAGTTTGGTTGGTCTTAATGAGAGAGGATGATCAACTAAAGTCGGTTAAGGTCTTGTGACGCAAACCTCGTGATCATATGATCACGCAACCTACAATCAAGATTTGTTATCTAATCTTAGAAAGCCGAAAGAGATCAGATATGAGTGTAATATAATGGAAACATATCCCAAGACACCAACACTATTGAAATGAAGTCGAATGACACCATAAAGCCAGTTAATCTTTGATATGTCAGATTCAGTTCGTTCAAAAACAAAAACAAATGCAAGAATCTCTCTCACACGTTAAACTGAAAAGTTTAGAAGTATTATTCATTAAAAATTACCAAAATTTAGGCTTACAAGAGTTCAAGTATTTCTGAAAAATTAACCATAATTGATCTACCCTTGTGGGCTGAATTGACTTATAGAATTGACCCAAAACCTATATTAGTAAGCCCAAACCCTAATCTAAACAAGCTTTGGGCTATAGCTATAGCTGGAATAATAAAAATAAAACCATTAAGTTAATTCCCTATATTGTTATAAGGAAAAAAAAGAAAAAAAAAACAATACAAGTCTAATATAAGCCTTGTTTATAGCCTAAAATGCTACCGAATGATCCTAGAAACTAATATGTTATTAAATACTACCAGCCCTTCTTTCCTTGTGTAGTTAAGATGAATAAGGAATCCTTATAAGAAAAGAATTTTGAAACATTTATGAATCTTTGCCACACTTGAAAATTATATTGAAGACCATTTAAAGATCCTTGTATAACTAGAAAATTCTCAAAACAAGTTGCCACATCCTTGTAGGAAAAGGAAGTCCATAAGTTAAAAGAAAGTAAATAATAAAATTTGTATAGCCTGTTCCAACCTATATCACAAGTCCTTCCCAATCTCCAAATCACCTAAACTTTTACCCCAATATAGAAAAATACCTATGAAAACTTTTGAAAATGTTTTAGCTTGATCTAATGGTTTGATTTGGAGTTATGGTCAATAGCGTAAAACTGGACAATATGAAATTTTACTCCAAAATCCGAATCTAACCTTGTTTGGATCATGTCATTCCCTCTCTCTTCAAGATGATTCATCCTTAAATCACCAATAAGTTTAATGGACAATTTCTTAGTCTCTTGTTGAAGCATTTAAAGTTCTCTTCTTGCATGTATTTGCCTCCAACAACATTGTATGAAAGTAGTAGCCGATAATAATTTCAAAAAAGCACGTCTTGCTATCCATTTGTGTGTATATTCTTGGATGATAATCATTGTTGAACTCTTTTATTTTTCATCCTTTTAGTGTAGCTGAAGCTCTTTATTCTTCACATTCTTTATTAGTTTCATTATAAATCTTTGCAAGTCATTCACCCTTGCGCTCTTTATCTAACCTCATAAAAGCATTATGATTATAAATATTTGAAACTCGTAACCTCCATTTTTCCTTACTTATATTAAATTTCTTCCAATCAACCCAACTAATTTGTTGCTTCATTGAATCCATATAATCTTTTAGCTCCTTCATCACCCGAAACAGCAACTCAAGTTGTTTGGTGAAAGCTTGCATCTTTTAGTTCTTTCAAAACTAGAACTCCAACCAATCCAAGTCAGAGGTTTCATAATGCAATCCAATTATGAATATAGACTCAAGAATCATGCAAAACTATGATTACAATTTCACGAGTAGTAATTCAAATTCATACAAATTGTGGACAAAATGAAGACGTGAAATGAAATAGAAGTAAAAATTAATTAAAAAAAACACTTATTTGACTCCTAAATAACCCAAATATAATATAAACAAATTGTTTTGGTCTAAACATAGAGTAGAAAAACATGTTTTGGAACTTGACACAAATCTGACCTATTACGTAATTTTGAAGCACCAGAATTAAAACTAACTCCTAATGATATGAAAATGATCTGAAATTCAATATGTAGTATCTTGATATACAACAAAATACAGATCTAAGTTTATAGGTCATTCTCTTATTCCTAGATATCAAAAACCATGTATAATCAATTTGCAACAGAATTAAACCTCGAATTGAAACCTTAAGAAAATGATATCAAAATAAGAACAAATTTAATATGTAAGCAGTATATGAAATTTCAATTAATTATGAGGTGGATTGCTTAGGGTTTTCTAAGAGTTGTGTTTTTATGGCAGAATTGCAACAAGCTTTGAATAACATATATATATATATATTAAATGTTATGTTACTGATATGTTTAGGGATAGTAACATAATGAAATATATTTTGTTGTACTAGTATACTGCAGACACAATGAAGAAGAAGAAGAGGAATATTGGCGTAAACACTGAAAACTTAACAAAACACTAGGAAATTTTTTTTTCAAAAAGCTATGACTTGTTCTTAGAGCCTAGCTTTGATACCAACTGATGTGAATCTCAAGATCACATGGTCATGCAACCCACAATCAAGATTGAGATATGATCTTGGAAAGCCAAAAGAGGTCTGATAGGGGTGTGACACAATGAAAACTTGTTTCAAGGCACCAACACTATTGGAATGAAATCGAATAACACCACGAAGCTAGTTAATCTTTGATAAGTTAGATTCAGTTCATTTAAGAACCAAAGAATGCAAAAATCTCTCACACACGTTAAACTGAAAAGTTTAGAAGTATTATTCATCAAAAGTGACATGAAGGCCATTATAAGAAAATGATTTATTCCTAACTTTTATTAAATAGAGCTCTTTCAAAAATTAGAGAGGTTACATCAGGGTTCAAAAATTGTGAAAGATTACCACAAGAAGATAGAGATTGCAATGATCAAAGCTAATATGGCTAAAGATAGGGAAGCTACTATGTCTAGGTTTCTTAATGAGCTGAATAGAGAAATAACTAATGTTGTTGAGTTATAACACTTTATGGAGGTAGATGACATGATTTATATGGGTATAAAAGTGGAGAGACAATTCAAAAAGAAAGGACATGTTCGGTTAGCATTCAATTCAGGTTCTTTATCTCCATGGAAGTTGAATTTGAGGGGAGAGGGGGCTACCCACCAAAACCTTTTGTCCCTACCAAAGCTAAACCATCTAAAGCTAAGGTTAAAGCCTTTGTGAGTTTCAAAAGTAAATCTGACACTCAACCTAAACTTACTAATGATGTTAAATGTTTTAGGTGTTAAGGGCTTGGACATTACATTTTAGAGTGTCCAAACAAGAGGATAATGGTGATGAGAGACAATGGTGATGTAGAATTCGAGAGTGAAAAATCAAATTGTGAAGACATTCCACCATTTGAGGTTTGTACTAGGGATGAATTGGCATTATCTATTGAGGAGTCCTTTGTTATAAGGCATACATTTTAGGTTCAGATGAAGGAAGATGAAAGTGATTAGCAAAGGGAAAACATCTTCTATACGTGATGCTATGTACAAAATAAAATGTGTAGTTTAATTGCTAATGTGGCTAACATTACCCTTGTTAGTAAACTAGATTTGTGTATTGGTAAGCACACTAGACCTTATAGATTGCAATGGTTGAATGATAGTGGTGAAGTGAAAGTGACTAAACAGGTTATGGTTTCGTTTTCAATTGGAAAGTATGTTGATGAAGTTCTATGTGATGTTGTACTAATGCAAATGAGTCAAATCTTATTGGAGAGACCATAGAAATGTGATAGGAAGGCAATTCATGATGGGGTTAAAAATAGGTATACCATTTTAAAAAATGGTAAAATCATCACTATTATACCTCTTACACCTAAACAGGTATATAATGATCAAATAAAGTTAAAAGGTGAGCATGAGGCTATGGAGAGTGAAAATCAAAGTGAGGAACAAGGGGGGCAAGAACCATCAAATTCGGTCAGAACCCAAAACACTACTGCAAGCCATTTACCCACCCATCTAAACAAAAACAAACATTCAACCAACACTCCAAACAAATTAGACCATTCAGCCACTACCTAAAAACACCCAAATTTGGTCGTGAGTGGAGGTAAGACAAGAGGAGTGAAAAAAATCAGTAAATGTGATAAGAATTGTGTGGTAAAAAAAAAACAATAAACAACCTAATCTTTGTGCTAGGAAGGGTAAGGTCAGATCTATATTTTTCACTAATAAGCCAATGGTTTTACTTATGTACAAGGAGAATTATTTTAATATTAATGATCTTGATCATGTTGTGCCTAGTGTTGCTATTTCTTTGTTATGGGAGTTTGAAGATGTGTTTTCTAAAGATATACCTAGCGGATTCACCCTTGAGGGGAATAGAACATAAGATTGTTCTTCTACCAAAAAATGTGATTCCTAATTGACTAGCCTCTAGAAGCAATCTCGAGGAAATAAAAGAGCTTCAAAGGCAAGTTGATGAGCTGATGGAGAAAAGGTACATTCGTGAGAGTATGAGCCTATGTGTTGTGCTAGTGTTACTTGTGCCTAAGAAGGATGGAAAATGAAGGATGTGTGTTGATTGTCGAGCCATCAGCAACATAATGGTAAATTATAGACATCCCATTTCTAAGCTTGATGACATGCTATATAAGTTACATGAATCATATATTTTCTTTAAAATTTAATTTGAAAAGTGGGTAACATTAGAGTAGGGTGAAAGAAGGTAATGAGTGAAAAATTGCATTTAAGACTAACCATGGTTTGTATGAATGGTTAGTGATGTTGTTTGTACTTACAAATACACCTAGTACGTTTATGCATTTAATAAATCATGTATCATATGCGCTTATAGGTAAGTTTGTGGTTGTGTATTTCAATGATATTTTGATCTATAGCAAGAACTTAAAGAAGCATCTTGATCATTTATGTAATGTACTTAGTGTGTTGTGTAGTGAGAAATTGTATGCTAACCTTAAGAAGTGTACTTTTTACATGGAGAAAATTGTGTTTCTTGGCTATGTTGTAACTACACTAGGTATTAAGATGGATGAGGAGAAAGTTAAGGCCATTTAGGATTGGCCTACACCAAAATCAGTAAGTGAGGTAAGGAGTTTTCATGGGGTTTGTTGTTACATATTTTTAAGCCCCACGTGCTGGAGATGGTGTGTACCTCTTTTGAACCAAATGCAGGAGTTTAGTTCATGATTGTTGAGGAATTGACAAAAACAGAGAATAAAAAAGTGTTTTTCTAACCCTATTTCAGCTATTTCCTGCTCTCTTTATCCTCCCTCTTTTGATGTCGAAATCGTCAGGTTTCTTAGGCTAACTAGGAGTTTTCATAATGCTAAATTCATTCCTTTTTTATTTGGTCTTTAAGTTTGGATAAATCTCTCAGAATTTACACTAAAAAACTGATTCTGCTGCTGTCGCAATTCTGTTGTAATACCAATTTTGTTCCAACTTAGACTTTGATTCTGACTTGGTTTTGTGCAATATCTAACCATCCCAGCTATATTCCGTCATTCATGACATGTTAAAGAATTGACCTGCACCTTTTTTGGGTCCTAGGGCTCACTGTTCTTATGTCAAACTCTTATTCAAATTGGGATGCTTGACATTGTCAGTTTCCGAATCAGATCGAGAGATCTTTTTGACCAACCAGATTACGACCAGTTTCTTTCTTCAAAAAAAATTTATCTCACTTTGAACCCTTCATAAAAGTTGTAGTCCTATATGTGTAGATGAATTTGGGTTTTTAATCTCCTGATTTCGATATTAGAAGCTCAATATCTAATGTGAAAGCAGAGAATCCTGCCGCGAGAAGGATTCCAACCTGAGTTGTTTTGCAATTCTGTTCTTCAAAACAATTTTATCTAAACTTGAATCCCTCATGAAAGTTGTAGTCCTGTACGTGTAGATGAATTTAGGTTTTTGAATCGACTAATTTCGATATCAGAAGCTTAAGATATCCCCGTTTGAAGGTCTAGCTTGAAAGCAAAGAATCTTGTCACGAGAAGGGTTGTAGCCTGAGCTCGCAGGTCTGATTCGAGGGATTACGGGCCGGTTTGAAGGAATTTTTTTGGACCAAGTACTGAATTGAAAAGTGCTAAAATAAGGGATTTAATTGAAGATAAATTAGAAGGAAATGGGTTGGTTTTTAAGAAGTTGAAGAGGGGGACTAGATCATCAGAAAATGACAGGAATTCTACCATGTCGGATAAGGAAATACAACTTTGAAGCATGGTACTGTTCATTTGTGTTTTAAACAGTACCCCTCCCCATCTAAAATTCTTTTCTTTTCTCTGCACAATCCTCGTCGTCTGCCATTCTTTCCTTTTCTCTGCACAACCCTCCCCGTCTGCAATTTGTTTCTTTTCTCTACACAACTATTCCCGATGGTTTCCATGATTCTCTTGCCCAATTTTTGAGCTGCAAATCATGTTTTTTTCTGCCTCAATCCAAAGGAAATAGTTGGTGCCTCACAGTGCTAGTTATGGAAGGATAGAAAGGAGCCACGCCATCCTCTAATTACTGGAAAGTAATCACTAGAATCATCAGAATATCAATCAGAATATTCTGGTTTCCTATTTTGTTTTATCTAATTGTAAGTAACCCAAAATTATCCTAGATTAGTGTGTTTTGTTTTCTAAATAGAGCTGCGTGTAGTCTATATATAAGCCTCCTCTGCTGACGGGATGAAAAAAAAGAGCAGGGAAACGAGATGAAAAAAGAGAGCAGGGAAACGAAAAGGAAGAGACAAAGAAAGGAGAGAAAAAACACAGAGAACAAGGGAGAAAAAAGAGCTTTTTTTTCTTTCATCCTTTCATTACTG
>Ga0307509_10009804_pt1 | contig 11872 bp, 16 predicted proteins | sample 10_EM_MG_FD_202245 | JGI IMG/M metagenome (GOLD analysis project Ga0307509, IMG submission 202245) | Populus trichocarpa ectomycorrhiza microbial communities from riparian zone in the Pacific Northwest, United States - 10_EM | ecosystem: Host-associated > Plants > Roots > Unclassified | place... | reverse complement strand
ATCTTAGCAAGATGACGGAGTGGGGGAGGTATAGAACCCCGCAAGGTGAATCAAACGCATCTCAAAGAAAATTATTGACGATATCAAATCGTATGTCGCAAAAGTGACATGTTTATGAGCAAGAAACGTCAGATATGAATCTCGTCAGTGCACGCACCGACTAAGTGGGAGGCTGGGTCGAGATGGAAACCATAACATAGGGGTCGTTGAGTGTGCTGTAGGTAATGCACTGACACATCAAGTGGAGACTAGGGAATGGCCGATTTGTAAATCCGGAAGCTCAAGCCCCAGAGCCGTTCCTTTGATGCATAACAGCACCGCATGGACGTCAGGGCGTCGATTGATTGACAGTGAGTGTATGGGAGGAACAATGAAATGCCCAGGTTATCGAAAGTCTATGCCATACACCGAACACCAAAGGTGTGTCGAAGAAAAAAATGCTATCCAGGCTGTCGGGTGAACTGGATAACGCTAAGGGACACGCACGATTACGCAGCCTTGTGCGGGAGACGAGCCCGTCGGTTGCGTTGAGTGTGTGCAGTACCGTCACGGTTGCATCAGCCACTGGTAAATTTGTAATGTCCTGGCGCTTCGAGAGGCAGATTATGTTCATACCATAGGAAGGAACCCGATGGCATAACTGTATGGGCGGCGGCGCAGTTCACGTATCCCATCTTTACAGTTAGTGACACTCCACAATTGGTGACTCAGGTACGGGTACATGGCACAGGCAAAGGGTTCAAGTTCTCAATTCCGTGTGATCCACTCCAACCCGAAGTCACGTGCGCTGAATCAGCCGATTGGTCAGATTTGATAGCAAACAATTGATTAGATTGAGCGCGGTTCCGAGTCACAGCTCATCGATGCGCTCATCCTTGCCCAGCGTTAGTTCGTCGATGTGGCTTCGAGCCGTCGGGGCGCTCAACATGAATTCTGGTCTATGAGTGCCACTCAATTCTTGCAAAGCCCCCTTTTGTCTTCTGATGTGCCGAATCGTTTCCCTGGCGCCATGCAGCGCGTGCTTGCTCCCATCATGCGATGGGTTTGCTGTGTAGCCTGTGCGGGAACGGAGTCGTGGCCTTGATTCATCACAGCGTCACTATGCTCTATCATGATGTCGAAAGACCCCCGGGTGCATAATCTGATTGTCCCATCCTCACCCTCACCGAGCGCAAATTTGCGAATCACCCAGTGTCTGAAGCAACATCCGTGACCACATAGCGACGCATTCCGGTACGTCGCTCCCTAATCCCTGGAGCATACCTTCCTGTAGTAGTTGAAGCACTGCACTTGACTTGATGCTGACCATCGGTGCGGAAACACGCGGCCCTATCCCACTTATTGCTTATCCTCTGGCCATCTTCATCGTTAATTGGTAAGCGTAATGGGCATCATCGGAAGCCTCGTTGCTTATAGTGACGACTGAGAAAAAACCTCTCGATTACACTGGACTCTCAAGTCGACTTGAGCTGAAATCTGTAATAGATTGAATTCCACTGATTCAATTCCCGATCCATCGCAAGTGTACGCACGTACTAATATGGTGACCCAAAGTCATGAACGCCGGCCACATGCTCTGCCCACAGCCCCAACCTGTCCTCCGTAAACAGTGTCAGACCAATCGTACAGGAAGTTAGGATCGGTAACGATGGTCACGCCAGAGGCCGCTTGAACTCACTGCCAGTGGCAGCATGTAAAGTGGTATCACGTGAGCGTTTCCGCGGCTCCACAGTTGGTCCGCCTCTCGCGCACTGGTTCTGATGCCAGGCTCAGGCTATGCATGATTCCCTCTGGCTCTAGTTGCGTTATTTTTCATCTCCTTGTATCCTCCTGCATCGAATAAGCCCATATCTCCTGCGTCCTACTTTCTCGCTGTGACTCCTCATCATTTGTAGTTACAATACCACCGAGTGGAAAGATATCAACGTCACTTTCCCTCAGGCTGCGACACAAAGCCTGTACTTCATCTTGAATCATCTTGTTATCCTCCCTATCTCTGTGCTACGGTGCTACCGTCACAGTACCGTGGCAGTCAACGTACCCACCAGTAACAGGACCAGACCCCCAAATGCCTCCTAGTTCGTTCAACGTGCCTTTCTCCTTCGTGCACAACTTCACAACTCACCACTCTGCGCGTCTGCATGACGAACACATTTCTCCCTCTGAGTGGGGTACTATAAGGTTCCCTTTCACATTGTCATTTTTTGGAATTTTTTTCAGAAACATAAATCTGGAGGTGGCACTGGTAAAGATTGGGCACGGAGCTGTGCCGGCCAATGAATTCATCCGTTGAAGAAAAGCTCGGTGAAACAAGGCTGAGATTCGATTGGCCCGGAACGTATCCAGATGGTCTCTATGGTACCATCCACATAAATTCCTGCAGCCGAACGTTGTCACTACGTTGTCCGACTCTGAGACAACAACATCAAATTACTTTATTTAGTGGCTATAATACAATACTGCCGCGCGATAATGATACCCCTTGTCCAGACTGTCCACTTGCCTCTCACATCGACTCGTTAAGAGCTCCAGCCCGACAACAACCAGGCCTCGGTGCGGAGCATGCCCACTACATCCATGCCTACGCCCGCGTCCGGGAGCTGTACCCGCTTCTCCAAGATAGTCGCGAGGCCCTTGAAGCTGGTAGAACATCCGGCATGCGCCGAGGGGGACGCCAAGAACGCTTCGCGATGCATGAATACGAGCTGCGATAGCTCGGCATCCCCGATGGCGGCTGGCGAGTGCGACGCGTTGCCGTAACCGTGATAACATGCGAAAGCTTGTAGGATCGCGCACGGACAGGGTGATGACGAGGGTGAGGATGGCCGCGCCTGCGCAGCCGATCGCGACGAGCTCGAAACGTCCGTGGAATCTGACTGTGATGGGTCAGAGAACCCCGAGGAAAAAGGTTGATTGTGGTCGAACGTACTTGGTACCCTCTGTCGTCATCCATCATCTGAATGTCAGATGAGGTGAGTGGGACGCCACTGGTGTGCTGTAACATGGTTTGAATCAGATTTGGAGCGTGTGTGGTTGGTTATCGACGCACAGAAATCGGAGTGTCGAAGGTCAGTGCGTTGAGCAGTGCTGCAAGTTCAATATCGATCTACAACATATGCCCGAGTGGTCAGCTCCGAGCGGTCACAAAAGACAGAGCCACTGCACACCTGAGACATGATGTGTGTGTGGAGCAAGAGCGTTACGCGACAAATATATAATGGCTCGAACAGTGGAGAACGGATGGAGCTCTAGAGTGGCGGTGGGTGGTGTTTAGAAAAAAAATGTGGTGACATCGGAGGGCTTTTGTATGGGCACGGGAATCTTCCAGGGGTTTCGGAAGCGAGGCCGAGGCGGCAGGGCACTGCCACGCCCCGACCGTGCTGCTAACCTCGCGGCCAACACGCGCCTAGAATCCATCTACCCGATTGGCTGCTTGCCATCGATTGCAACACAATGCGGCTGTGACTCGGTTTGTGGTCATGAGGTCACTTGGTGCCGCCCTGGGCAAGCCTAACACCACTTTTGCTTATCACAACCCTTACTCGTTGTTGGGCGGCCTCTCCTATGCCTTGACTGGACTGACTCCAAGTGGCCTCAGACAATGGAAGAAAAAAAGGGGGAAGATGATAGGCGCCAGTTGGCGTCGGTCTTCCCCGAGGCAGGTTCGCCGATGCCAACGGAACTTCGGTCTTATTGTACCATCCCACATTTTTGTTTCTTGGGTGCAAGGGTTAGCCGTCTGTTGGCGAGCAGGCGAACTATCAAGGGTACTACAACTTGGGGAGGGGATGTTTGTCTGATAATGTATCACAGGCTTCACAGAACACAGAACATTCCGAACGTCGTTCTCTTCGAACAGGGTATAGAATCAAGTTCCGAGGAAATAGGGGGTTTTTATCCTATCTCCCATTCCATCGGACTGATTCCCAGTTTTCCCAGAGAACTTGCTGTGAATGGGAGCTGCGAGAAAGTTTGAATTGCTGGACTATCACGGTATGTCGAAAGACGGAGTATGACTCGGAACAACACAACCCCGAAACCTCGTGCAAGTTGGCGTGGTTCGTAGATTATCGTGGGTTGGACTGATGAACGATCTTGGATAAAAGTTCAACTCAGGTACCATCGACTGGCATGACCCCCTAAATGTCTGTGGTGCTGTGCTGGAGCGAAGAACGAGGGAACTAGGAATGGAAGTACTGTATCTGAGAGGGGCATGCCGGTGAGGCCTATGAGGGTCCACACCTGAGATCTGCCTCGTTGCTAAACGATGGCCTAGACTTTTTTGATCTCCGCAGTCAGCCGGCAACGATGGGAGCGAAGTCCTCGACGTTCAATTGGCGAAAATGGCGAGAACGTCTCCATTTCCGTACGAAAACTCAACTCAACTCGGGAGGTGGCCACCACTTGGCTGGTTTTCCTCAGTGGGGACCATAACACAGATGCGCCTTACGACACCATTACCATTACAACTGTAGTCGCACTGCCAATCGCAATCGCATCAATGTTGACGTTCTGATGAGTGGCACGTGGTCAACGCGTGAATTGCTATACTGCATGTGCACAACACGTGTGGCGTCCCCATCACATTATGCTGGCGTTAGGTTGGCGTTTCTGTGACACATGGTATCAGTGGGGCATGCCAAACCATCTCAGGGAAAGCCCGTTCAGGAGAAATGTCAGTATTGAAATTTAAACGTATTATGCTGTACTACCACGGTGTCTCCGCCTAACTCACAAAAGAGAAGCATTATGTTCCCGGCATTCATCCGGCGCGAGTAGTAGATAATGCGACCATGATGTCCCAGATTATGCCCCGAGAAAACGGATGAGTTCTCGGGGGTTAGGCGGGATGTTCTCGTAGCCTTTTGCCTTGAAGGAGCAATAACTCCGCTCGTCAGCCTCGCGTCCATCTGACACAACGTTAACACATATTTTCCCACCCGGGACAAACTATCATGAATCATTAGTGGTGTGGTACCAGCGAATCGGCGACCGAAGTCCGTGGCCGACCCCATCAAATTTTTACCTCGTCGATGCTGTGCAGGTCGGGGATCAATCATGGAGGTCATGCGACATGGCTGGTCCGGATACCTGTACACGGGTTTAAGCCACAAATGACATGACAGCTGCGGGGCCGAAATTGTAAAATACTGTATGTGTTCAATTCAACCAACGTCTGGTCTCCAAATGCTACCCTTTCCACTTCCTCTCATCCCCACGACCCCCCATTTTCCGGGCGCTTGATGACCTCGCGTCACCGAAGATCGACACTGGCTTTAAAATAGGAATAGGTTGAAGAATCAGGTGGTACGACTCGTCTATATTTTTATCCACTCCTTTTTCTATTTTACCACTGGCGCTGGCATCCATACATACAGCACCGTGACCGGCATCTCCATTCGTCATGCGTCAAATTCGCCGGATGGTTGAGGAAATTTTATACCCACCACTTTCGCTATCCACCTTGACGCCTTGCCTTTTCTTTCTCTGATCAGCGAGTTTGCTAGTTAGATTCTTGGGGGTCAAGGCGCTGCTATAACCCATCTTGTCCGGGCGAAAGGCTTATTTTCACACACATTGCTGATTCCCCACCCTCTCTTGACGTGCCTGTCCTCCATAGACGACAAGGTCCCGATCCCGAATTACACCATTCCTTGGACGCTTCCTTTCCCTTCCTCGGAACCCTCACCCTCCCTCTTTCTCTCCCACTCATTCCCAACAGAAGAAAGAAAAAAACCGTATTACGAATCCAATGGACCCGTTACCAGATACCCCAGTTCCAACCCTCGGATGGTCACACGTCGGCATCGGCCTCACCTTTATTGCGCTCGGCTCGGTGGTCTCGCAGGCGCTTCACCTCCGTATCGGCTCCTCACTCGTGATCTCCGCCTTGCGCTGCATCGTGCAGCTTACCGTGGTGGCGACTATCTTGCAGCACGTGTTCGCCACCAAGAACTTGTGGAGTGTTGCGGGGATAGCAGGTACGTTCCTCCCCTCGCTCGTGGGAGCGGGGCATTTTTATTACGTGTAGTGACGATGCCCTGACCCTTAAGCCGATTTGCAGTCCTTCTGAACACGCTTGGCACGCTCGAGACCGGTGAGCCATCTAAACTCCGTATGGTTCTCTGGCTTACTCACGCTACTGATCGGAACAGTTGTGGTCAAGGCCAGGAGGAGATGCCAGAATATGGTGCGTGTGACTCATTTCGGTTCAGTGTTGAAGGGCATGGTTTACGGATATTCCCCTTCGTTGATTAGTTTTCTACCGTGCTCTTTGCGATGTTGGCCTCGACCATCCCGGTTGCTATCATGGGAGCGCAATATGCGATGCGCGTTTCACCCTTTTGGACTCCGGAACAATTCAGTCAGTATCGATACGGTTTCTCTCGCGAATGACGTTATCCGACCATCTCGATTCTGACCTGTACACTGTCAGTCCCCGTGATGGGTATGCTATGTGGGAACGCGATCGCGGCCGTTATGGTTGCGCAGAGCTTTATTCTGAAAGAGCTCGAGTAAGTTTGTCCCCTCTTACCATGTTTCCACCTCGCCGAACGCGCGCCAATCGTATGGGGCTTTTGCAGTGAAAACCGCGACAAGACAGAGACGTTACTCGCGTTTGGCGCATCACGCTTCGAAGCCTGTCGTCCGCTCGCGGTTGAAGCTATTCGGCTTGCCATGATGCCTACCATCAACGCAATGAGGTACGCAGGCACCGTTCGCACGCGCGGGTATCACTTCCACTGTTCATTATCTCCTCAAATGCAGCGTGATAGGAATTATCGCGATCCCGGGCATGATGACAGGTGCTATCCTGGGTGGCGCTGACGTGCAACAAGCCGCGCGGCTGCAGATGATCATCATGTTCATGATATCCGCATCGAGCGCGCTCGCGTGCATCGCCGCAACGCTCTTTACGTTGTACGAATGCGTGGACTCGGACCATCGCATCCGCAGCGACCATATCTTCACGCGCCCTCACACGCTCCGCCGTGTCAGCGATGACACCGTCCGGGCCATGATCAGTACTGTCTGGGCAATTCCTCGGTTTATGCGGCGCGCATGGATCCTTGTCGCGAAACAAATGCCACATGAGGAGGAGACAGTCGGCGGCGGTAACGGCCATGACCGAATAATCAACTCGCAATCAGAGCGCTCGCCACTGCTACCCTGAAACGTAGGCGAAGCTGGTTTTGTCGCCACTGGCATAGATAAAGGACACCGGGAGAGAGAGAAAGTGGTGCCGTTGTGTCGGGCTGGTTGAGACATATCGGGAGTTTTGGGGTACTGGTCCAGTTTGTGGGTCGTGGGAGGGTGAGCTATTTCACGTAAAATGGCGGCCAGCGTCGTATGGAAAAGGAAGAAGCGCAGCAGGGGTTGACTCGCTTCTCTCAGGGGGGGGCACCGACCAGAGAACACCTCCACCGCGAGGGAGGGATGTTGCTCGGGTTCACAGGCTATCTATCAGTGGTACGATAGAGGCACCATAGGAGAGCCATTTTTGGCGTAATCATGGGACTGGCATTGGTAGATAGTGTATTGAATGGGTCAGCCGAGCGCCAATCGGCGGACATTTCGGCTTGGGATAAAACGGGAGAGCTCTTCGACCTGGATCGCCGTAAACGCAACTTGACCGTGGTCCTGTTCTGTTCTGTGACGATCGAAAGACGTTTGATCGTTGCGACAGCTCTGTATGTCCCTTCACTTCACACTCGCTTTTATATTGATTTGCAACCAACCACTCACACCCCTCTCATCAAGATCCAATGTATACCGTCGTTCAAGAGATTCCGATTAATACGTGTTACCCGGTCAAATGTGACAAGTGTGGCAAGACGACCTGGGCGGTAGGACGTTCCCTGATTTCGTGATTCGCTTGATATTAAGCCAAACTCGCAGGGTTGTGGGAGCCACGTCGAATCGGTGAGTCGACCCGACTTTTTTTTTTGGAAGGGAAGGGTGAGGGTGTGGGTGAAAACTTGTTTTCTGGGCCTGGGTGGGACGGCTTTACGCGCCTAACGTCCGATCGCGGGTTTGGGTTCGTTCGTAACCCTCGATTTTTTGCGCGAGTCGTGTCCAGGTCGTTTATGTCACCCAGTTGTCACCCTCATCGACAGTTGTCAATTAAGGGGGAGGCAGGAGGACCCAACCACCTTGTTTTGCTCTCTTTTTTTTTTCGATTGGAAAGGTTGACGTATGAACAGGTTATGAGTGGGATCAAGGAAGAGGATCGTTGCAAATGCCCCCGTTGATCTGTTCTGTAAAGTAGTTGTTGTTGTGAATGTATTCAGATGATGATGATGAAGAATGAGCGATTAACGACTGTTGCCGTAATTGGGATTCGACGCCTCTTTTTAACTTTGCCTTTGCGTTCGCCTATATTTTCTCCTTCTCCCTCTCTCTTTCCCTTTTCTCTCTCTCCCGCTTCGTGCGGTCTCGGACGCTCTCCACATAAATTTGCTGCCACCTCAAAATAGCCCTGGCTCAATTTCAAACCCGCTCCCAGCTTCCGACCGTCGCGCACTGCCACTCCCGCTCCCACTCCTCCCTCTTCCTCTTCGCCCCTACTCCCACATCCACCCTTACCCCCGACGGCCCCGCCCTCGCCCCGTTCTTCGTCTTTTCATGTCCCAGACACGATGGACACGGCCGATCTGAACATCATGAGCCAGCCGCCGTTCGACCCCTCCGCAGACGTGCGCATCACGCACACAGTCTGCCAGGGCCGTGCGGACGGTGTCGATCGCAATAGCGCAGGTGGCGGCCTCATCCTAAATCATTACCTCCGCGGGCCTTCCGTGGGCAAGGGCCAACACGGCACTGTATACAAATGCTGGGATCTCGCGCAGGATAACGTCGAAGTCGTGCGTCACATAATCTTCTTCTTCCTCCCCTGTTCTTTTCTTTTTATCTCTCTCACCACAATCCCCCCCCCCCTCTCCCCCCTTCCTCCATATTGCCTTGCTACCCGCATGTAGGCTATCAAGGTCGTGTCGCGCCACAATCCTCGCGCCGACCGCCTCAACCAGCTCAAGCGGAAGCGCATCCCGCGCTCGGGGCCGCATCTGCCCGTCACCGACAACCTCGGCAGCCAAGAGTACAAAATCAGAAAAGAGATCGCCGTCATGAAGCTCTGTCGCCATCCCCACGTCGTGCGCTTGCTAGAAGTCATAGATGACAAGTTGTACCAAAAGGTCTACATGGGTCAGTCCCCCCCCTCCCTCCCGTTTGCCCATCGTCTCTATGCCCTCGGATTTTGTTCCCAGAGCGTAGATGATGCGTTGGGACTATGCTTATCTACTTGCTGGTGTTTCCTTCCCGGTCGCTGACGCTATCACAGTGATGGAGTTCCTCGGCGGTGGCGAGATCAAGTGGCGTGATTCAGATAGCAACCCAGTGCTTCGGGTAGACCAGTCGAGGCGAATCTGTAGAGACGTCATCCTCGGCCTAGAGTATCGTTCGTGGCTCCCCCCTCTTTCCCCCTCCCTCCATACCATTATTTTGTTACACGTTCTCTAACCTTTGTGGCTTTAGTCCACTTTCAGGGCATCATTCATCGCGATATCAAACCCGCTAACCTCATGTGGACGTCCGACCGTCGCACCGTCAAGATAACCGATTTTGGAGTCGCTCACATATCGGCGGCGCAACGGCTGGCTGGATCAGGCAGAAATAAATCAGAAAGTGGAGCGGCGACGACCGACCCGGACGCCGTTCTCCAACTTCTTTTCGACGACTCGGAACTCTGCAAGACGGCCGGCACGCCGTCCTTTCTCGCACCGGAGGTCATCTACGACTTTGGGACCGAGATACCTTCCCCTGCCCCCCTTACACCTTCCCCCTCGGACGTCCTCGCGGCAGGAGACTCTAATTCCGTGGTAACGCTTCAGGCGCCGGCGCCTCATCGTCCGCCCATCACAAAAGCGATCGACGTTTGGGCATTTGGCGTGACGCTCTACTGTCTATTGTTTGGCAGGACCCCCTTTCGGGTGGAGAGCAACCACGAATTTGCTTTATACAGCGTCATTTGCACGCAGGATTGGGACGTGGAACCATTCATGGGCTTGGATCGCATTCCCACAGAGGGACGACACCACAATTGTCCGAGTGACAGGCCATGCTGCGAAGGTGCCGAGATTATCAGGTTGCTCCAGCGCTTGCTCGAGAAGGGTGTGAATAAGCGGATCACACTCGACGAGGTCAAGGTAAGTAATAACCCCTTATGACTTTTTTCTCACTTATCGCGACCCTTGAACTTAATCTTACTATTTTCAGCGTCACCGATGGTTTCTCCGCGACATTCCAGACCGCGAACGTTGGGTAAGAGAGACCCTCCCGGACAGCAAAGAAAAGGTCGTCACTCGCATCACAGAGGATGCCATCTCTGACGCCGTCTCGCCACTCCGCTTCCGCTGGCGTCAGCGAATCACCAACCGCCTCACATCCTTCTTGCGCATCCGCCCCCAGCGCTCCTTCCGCTCTGTAGATGGTGGCCACTCTGACTCGGAAGACGTTGGCGTGCGGTCCCTACCCTCAGTTAGGTTGAGTCGGCACAACAGCAAGAAGGAACCGTCCCGGCAGGCACGGGCATCTAGCTCCCGTCCCACTCAGTCCTCGAGCAAGCCAAGAGAGAAAACGCATCATACACGAGGCGAAACGCATCCGCCGATAGCGTCCAGCTCTCGCCAATCGCGCTCCGTGGCCGATATATCGAGTCCGCCCCGATCAAAGTCATCCGATACGCGCACACCCATCTCCTCCAGTGGCGGTGCGCAGGCGAACAAGAACCTCGAGAGACGGCGCGGCTCGGCCTCGCTCCTCACTTCTTCCGAACGGCTGGCATCCTCCGTGCATTCTTTAAGCCCTACGACCGATGATCCCCGACCCCGCAGCCGCTTCTCTCTCTCCTCGCTACGCTGGCGCCGCGGTGACACACAGCCCTCCCTAGCCTCTGCCTCCGCAACGGCCTCGGTGCCTGTGACACCTCCCATGTCAAGTCGCGAGCCGTCCCGCATGACACTTCCGCCGAGCATATCTGCGGTCTCATCAGCACTCGTCATGGGAGATACCCCACCAGCCATGCGCGCCTCGAGCTGGGGCGACGTCGGTGACTATGGCCGCCTCGTGCGCGCACAGGAAGTCGCGAGTATGCACTCGGGCGCTGGTGATCACGACGAACCGCTCGATCCGGACGTTTTCGTCGTCGGCGCAGGAGGCTTCGCCACAGGCCCGCTACCACCTACGCCGAGCGGCAGCGCAGGCGCGCTCTCAGCCGTCGCGGGCCTCGCCCCGCCATATGGTAGAATGGCGACGGACCGCGTGTGCCGCGGCCCGCAGGTCCCGCCCTTGGCGCTTGGATTGATATCACGTGGGTCCCACGGGTCGTCAGGATTTGGCCCAGCCTCCGCTTCCGCTGGGAGCTCGCCCGTGGTTGTGGGCGGCAGCAGCAGGTGGCACGCGCCGCGTTCGATCATGCAACTTTCGTCTTCTCTTAGCTCTGAGGAGGGCGGATCGGGCGCGGGCGCGGGCGAGGGCGAGGTTGAGGGTGAGGGAGACGATAATGCGTCGGACGCCGACTCGGATAGCTTTTTTGCCCGGAACTCGGAGGAGGTCGCCCGTCCGCGCGTCGTCATGCCCAACGCCACCGCGCACGGTGCCTTCCATGGTGATTGCTCGTATGGTGGTGATGACGATTGGGGATATGGAGGCAGTGCTCCGCACAGTGCGAGTGCGGACGGGGAGAAGGAGGTGTATGGGGCTGGTGAGGATGATGAAGACGATGACGACGATGACGACGAAGATGGTGGGAGCGGCGAGCAACAGATCGAAGTGCGTCGGAGACAGTTGACGTGGGCCGTGCAAGATGTCGACG
>Ga0307509_10009803_pt1 | contig 11873 bp, 9 predicted proteins | sample 10_EM_MG_FD_202245 | JGI IMG/M metagenome (GOLD analysis project Ga0307509, IMG submission 202245) | Populus trichocarpa ectomycorrhiza microbial communities from riparian zone in the Pacific Northwest, United States - 10_EM | ecosystem: Host-associated > Plants > Roots > Unclassified | place... | reverse complement strand
TTTCATTTCCTTTCTTTCTTCTTTATCACCGGTTGGAGCTCGCCAGTTGTCACAATTGACAACTCCCGTAAAAGAACGCCCACCGGGGAGGAACCCGAACAGTACCGTACTCGTACTATACTCGAGTACCGGTGTGGGGGTATTCGCTACGCTTCCCCTAGTTGGATGGTGTGATCGTGACCTTCTACTAAACCGGATGAAAAGTCTGTGGAGAATTGACCTGGCGACCTACTGTCTAATCGAATGAACAGGGGTGGGAGAGACGTAGAAGATCTTGGATAAATTTAATGGGCAAGAGAACGTCGTCTATTGGGTGTTGATACCCCCCGGAGGCTGCTGCTGTCTAAACTATGATACTCGTAGGCTACAGTATATTCCAGCTGCTCCCCTGCATAGAATCCACGTTTTGAAAGACCGTGCTTTGGTCGCCGGCCGTTACTTTTACGCTTCGTTCTCCGGTCCACTATCCATTCGTCCCTTGTCAGCCATTGGCTCAATACCCGAGCACGACACGGTCATACAAACCTCGATTTCGACGATCCCAACATTTCGTTCGTTATCGAAGGGTTCTTTCCTCTTTGGTGGTAATATTGCTGGAGCTCCATCGTTCCCACCGCCACCGATAAAGCTAAGGATGCCCGTCACAAACTTCCAAACAAAGAACATATTCTCCTCGAGGTCTACTGCTACTAAAAATTTGCCGTCGATTGAGAAACTGAGAAAGTTCGCGAGGCTATGATGGCCCTGCAGAGCATTGACTTCTGCAGAGGTCTTGAGATCGTATATCATTATTATTCCCGGGGAGATGGACAGTGCGAGCCGCTGCGTTGGACGGTGGAAGGCGATGGTTGGATACCTAAATCTCCGTATTAGGATGGCTTGATAAGAGGTCCGGGAATTACGCACGCATCCACCATCTCGTTGATCAATTCCGTGATCGTTGGCATCACTTTCTCTCTCAAGCCTCCGTTTGGGTCTAGTATCTTGACGACGGCAGTGATTATCAAGCTTAACACGTCCCGGAATAGGATTGCGTCCTCGCGGACTATCATGGTTACGATTCTCATGGCGGCAAGAGAGACACCCAATGCTGTTGAGAGTGATACCGCAGCTAATGCCGCGGGTTGGGAAGAAGATGAACCGTATGAGATATTATTGGCCAGGCCAGATCCTAGAAGAGGGGAATTTTTCTCTGCGATATCGAGTATACATTTATTGAGAGTATTTCGCCGGGCTTCGGAGAAGTCATCCATTGTCGAAGCGGATATGCGGATCAAGATATGAATTACTTCAAAGGGGTCGAAGAGGGATTGGAATGTTGTCCAACCATGACCCACAAGTTCAATGGCTGTGTCTTGGAACGAGTGATTACTATCGCCCAAGAGCAATTCAACTGACAGCGCAATGCATTTCTTCAGCCTGTCACGGGGTTAGAAAGGCTTGTTCTGCTCGTGCGGTGGGGGCTATCATGGCCGACATACCCTTGCTCAACACTATCAGGGTGATCTGCAATTAGCTGTCCAAGAATAACAACAGACCGAACCACCTCCTTCGATGAAAACAGCTCCGGTGGAACCTGGGCGGGTACTGACTTAAGGTTAGCTGGAGCTGAAGGTTGGGGGTGGGTTCTCACAGAAACGTGCCCAGTAGGCTATTGTGTTTGTTCGCCCCTCTTCGGATAGAGTGCCTATAGAAATACTAAGACATTTCCTTGCGGTTCCTCGCATTATTGCTACCCGGTCCTATTAGTCGATTAAACTTTCATGAGATCGCAAGGGTTTAGACATACGACTCTCATCCATCCAGTACTTGGCAAACACTCCCAATGCAGGCTCGTTCTTCGCGATTGCCAACCGACTCAGGGCCCTTTCTATGACATTACCAAAGAATTCCCAATTCCCGCTAGCTTCCAGTAGTCCGCCGACAGTGGACAAGGCAGCCAACAATACACATGCGGAAACGGTAGGACTGATACCCGATATCCCATCCTTAGACTCGTTGGAGACTTCCTTCGCCAGTATGGATACGTTTTTTCCAGCACCCATCTGCCCTAATACCGCCGGTTTCTTCCTCCTGAAGAATAGTGACTGAACCGAAGTTCGCACTTCGTAGTCATCCTCCTCTTCCCAATCCGATAGCTCCGCTATGCCACCCGGGACGAGAGCAGTAAGCAATGACTTGGCAGTAATGAAGGCAGGATGGTTTCCCACAACCCTCCTTTCGCTGCTTCGTGTTCGCTCTTTAGCTATCTTCACTGCATGGCCTAATACATCCAGAACAGCCCGGACATTGACAGAGGCGGTCGGAAGTCCCCTCTCGCATAACCTCTCGCAATTCTTGATGGTGCCGTCTCCATTTGTGTCATCTCCCTCCCCTTCTCTGTCTTCCTCCACGAACTCAAATTTGCCCACACGAACCTCTCGCCATCCCTCCCCTACAAGGTCTCTCTCATATGTGCCCAGAGTGCCTCTATCTCTATCACTTCCTCGAGAAGATGGAGGTGCCTTGAGTACGCCTCCATCCTCCTCACCCAGATCCCACTCCCGACGTACGTAATCTTCGTAGGTCAGGAGGATTATATTCTGCGCGGTCTTGGTGGCGTATGAAACGAGGGGAGAGTAGTCGTGGCTCGGGAAAGTGACCATTATGCGAGCGCGTTCTACATCTACTATTGAAGCAGTTCCATCTGCCGAAGAAGCGATGAGAGTGAAGCGTAGTCTCTTGCCTAGGTCTGATAGGAGGAGATTAGCGGAGCACACTGTTGTAGATGATATTGAGAGCCTTTTCGACGGTTGGAGTGAACTATCATTCATGGTTATGTTAGCACAGGGTAAACAGTGGAGGGGGTAGGACGTACGGTGCCTCGATAATGAACAACTCCCCATTAGTAGTTCCAACAATAAGATACTCTTTACCGCCCTTTATTCCTGCATCCTTGCCATGTGCAACGTGTTCGCCAACCCTCACCCTTTTAAGAAGGCAAATACAAGCAGTGGTAGGCACGCATATCTCCTTGATCGGCTCATGGTAAGAGAGTAGAAACGAGGACAACGAGTGAAGGCGAATATTAGACCCATACGCGATCGCAAGCATATTGACAAATATAGCTGAACAGGACGACGTGATATCATCTTGGAGTGAAGAAGACGAGGTGAGGACTATCGGGTTTACGAATCTTATTAGTTTTTGTTTCATATGGTTTAATTGCTTTATATGGACATTTGAAGTAAGCACACCTTCATTTTTCTCCACCCACTCTATACCCGCACCAGCAGCATTAGCGGCATTAGCGGCATTAGCTGATAATATACCCATCATAAAATCCCCGTGAGCTTTTTCCCGCCCCGAGCCCGACCCGAGGTGACTGAATGCTGCAATAAGATATTTGTCTCCTTGTCTTGTACATGCCATCGAAATGACCCTACGTTTGCCACGTGTAGGGTCTAACGACAGCCTGATGCTATGGCTAAATGTGGTATTTTCACCCAGTTCGAAGACTTCAATCTGGCCATCCTCCGACCAAACCATGACCATGGCTTTCCTAATCCCTTTTTTAGGAACTATCTGGTATCCAGCGACACCAATTTCCAAGCCCACCGGAACAATCCCTTTGAGCGTAAATTTTGCATCCTCAAGCACATAGGAGCTAACACCAGTCTTCTGGATTATCACATAACCCTTCTCAGAAGCTCTTTCAAAGCATCTGATCCTGCCCATATCCTCCTTGATCTCTATGGAGAACTGTTTGGTATAGTCTCGTTCCATCGCCAACGCCAATCTTCCTCTTCCACCTTCTTCTAATCTCCGACTGTTCAAGCCCCATCCTTGTACTTGGCCATCAGGTAATAAGGTCATTGCCCTACTCCTACCGCTGACAACCGGGAGGGGCCAGTCAAGATTCCCTGTCCACAGGAGCACCGTCTCTAGGGTCTCCGCATTAAGAACCAAAATCTCAGTACTGGCCCCATAGACCATCACAACCGGATCCTTAGCGTCAGCTTTCTGCTTCTTAACTATCCGTAGCCCTCGTGGTCTGGTCGAGATTGTCGAACAGACATTCTGCAGACATCGACCGTCTGCTAGAGACCATTTACACAATGCCCCAACGGAATCCAGTGAAAGCAATAACTCTTGTTCGATTGCTTCTGTGCGGGCGAGGAGGGGTTCTAATGCTACCACCGGAGCTTTATGGCCGCAGAGACGAGCTCGTGGGATGGGATCGTGGGTAGCAGTAGAGAGAACCAGAAGCTCACCGTTGGCCAAACCTAAAACAAGCCATCCCTCGAGGAATCTTGAAGTGGTAATTGAAGTATATGGGGGCTGAAACGGGGTTGAGTCCCAGTGGGCAAATGGGATGTAGAATGGAGGTGATGCCATTATTGGTTTGCGGAAGCTTTGAGAGGTGTGGTTAGGGAATTCTGTTTTGGGGATAAGAGACAGGTAGAGTACGGTAGGCGAGCTGCTGAGCCGCCAGACGTGACCATGCCGGCATCATCTCCTACCGGCACTCGTACTTGCGCATTCCACAAGTATCCGGATGACTTGGCGCCAAGATTCAATTCCAACTCTGGGTAGGGGAAGCCCTAAAACGGAGCCTACTAGAAATCGTGCTGCATCTACAACCCCTATAACTCACTCAAAGGTTAATATATTTTATATAATTCTCCGCCCTCTGAATCTCCAATCTATTGTTTATTAAATGATAGAAAGGAAACAAATACCAAGGAGGTTAAGGAGGAGCCTTAGCAGTTTGAAGTTGGGCATCTTTAGGTTACAGTACTAGTTAAAGGTTTCTTCGACCATCTGGCGATCAGACCTCGAAACGCCTTGGCATCAGGATACTTTTGGAATGCGCAAGTACGAGTAGACTGCCATGCCGTCCCCGTCGGTGTCTCAGACAGGTGGCTAAGGCGCTATCTCAATATTCTTCGGTGGGTGGGTATGATCGCATACGGGTAGCTAATATCAGTCATGGCTTGGGGTTTGCATACGGTACCTGGGAATTCGTAGTGACTTAATTCTGTCAGACGCTGACAGGCCTGGCGCAGAATTCCCCACGGATTCATTAGTCTATGATAGTACGGTACTCGAGTAGATAAATTATCACAGAAAACGTAGCTGTTGAAGAAAAATGCAAAGAAAGCGGATTCAAATGAACCATCGCTCCACCGTCGACTCGCTCGGAGAAAGTATACCTCTGGCTAAATTACATGGTATTGACAAAACTCCATTTGACAAGATTAAGTTTGTAATCTATCAGAACTTTTGGACAAGAATCTCACGCGTCTGCCAACTCCCAAACACTCACAACACCATCATCTCCGCAGCTCACAATAACTTCGTCGTTCTCCCCCTTTGCATCTTTGTCCCACCGTTTGCTCCATTGCACGCAATTGACTTCGAATACGCCATGAGCGCCTTCAATCTCCGCCACAACCTTCCATTCTGTCATTTGTGGTTTCTTCTCGTCACGCTCGGCCATTTCAGTATCAACGGAGGATATCTCCTTGTAGACCACTATCCTTCCGTCGCTGGCACAACTCACTATCCTCCCACTCCTTGAGCTCCATGAAACCTTGTATATCGCTCGCGTGTGAACCTGAGGAAGCGTAGAGGTCTCAACCCAATTCTCTTCGATCGACTCTCCACGTAGAATACTCGGTGGGGCCTTCTTCGCTTCGGCTGCGGAACCAGATCTCGATATCCGTGTCCAAACTTTTATTGATAGATCATCGGAACAACTAGCAAGCCGGGAGCCCCACTCTCCGCGATATCCCGGAGACGCAGGCTTTTCAAATTCGACGGTCCAAACGGTAGCTGTATGGCCCTCTAATAGGGAACAGCAAACCCAGTCTTCAGAACCTTCTCGATAAAGTCGAATGGTGTTGTCGTAGGAAGAAGACGCAAGTAAGACCTCTTCAGGATGCCAGGCCACACACTTGACATCCTGTGTATGCTCCTGCATAACCTCCAATGTTTCAAAGTTATCTTCGTCGATCTCCTCCCAAATCCAGACAGTCTTATCACGGCTACAAGTAGCCAGGAAATTCCCACCGGCACTCCAGGCGACACTCTTAACCTCACTCTCATGCCCGTCCAATACAAGAGCAAATCTCCATTCCTCCTCTTCCTCATCTCCTCCTTCAAGCTGGCTGTTGCCAGTGTCTAGGTCATGCTCATACCGCCGCCAGATACCAATTGTTGCATCGAAGGAGCCGGTGCAGAGAACAGATTCGCCGGTAAGGCCGGGTTTCCAAGCAACACTTCGGATGGAGCGCTTGTGTCCACCCTCAATTGTCGAGAGCGAGTTGTAGGTTTGGAGCGAGATGATACGGGCGGTTTTGTCTGAGGAGGCGGTGGCTATGAGTGGGAGGGTTGGATGAATTGCGACTTGCCAGACTCGCTCCGCTTGAGGCGGGAGGGAAGTGACTTTTTTGAGCCGCATTTAGAGTTGAGTAGTGGATTGGTAAAGCACTGGTACTATGAAGGCGGGGGAGGGGCAGCCTGCAGCTTCATCTGGTTGGTGGAACAATTTTATCTTATCAGATCGTCTAGTGGATGGGCCGGCAAACAAGAGCTTTGTCTTGGGGCACATAGGGGGCACGGTAGGTACGTATGAAAGACCCAGACGTGTCTTCTGAGGGCAGGTACGAACCCAACACCAATACCTTGACCTCTTTCTTAAGATTTGATGTCAGTGACGACTCTACAAACAAACACCAGTGGCTCTCTGTTGGCAGATGCTTATGGTGCCTTCGACCTGTCTTGCTCACTGCCTACCGCATCGGCTCTTGAATCAATATTAAACTATCTTTCTTCAGCAGGAAGACACGAACAACCAGCCGCGCCGCAGACCGAGGGACCTGCCTCGATGGCACCATAAATCGGTCCTATTGGGAATTGAACCCTCGACCAACCTAGTGGCGAGATCAAAGCTTCAATCACCAGTCAAATATCAAGGTACGGTACAATCCCCCGCTGCTCTTTGCTCCGTCACAAAGCCTCCCACCCAACCCGCCTCTCGATGTTTATGGGCGCAGGAGCGTCTCGGCCAATGCATAAAGTGATGAGAACCTCAGATACTGCTGAGCTCAGAGTGGAGTGGCAATGCCTTCCAGCCCTCTCAGGCCCCATCGCCGTCTCTTCGGTCCAGAAGTCTGGGTCCAAGGTTTGTTTTCCGCCTGGGAGATGTAACCTAGCCGAACTCTGGACTGTGAAATGTGCAGGAGGGTTTATAGAGTGGTAGCAGTGATCAGTTTAAAAGGCAAGTCTGATTTTGCTGGATGGGCGCTGGTTGGTGGTTAAGTAGAGGTGGTTGTGTTGTCGGTTTGTGTGATACCGGTGCTCTAACAACTTTGTTTAGGGATTACAAGCTTCGGCAGGGGAACACTTGGGCCAGGCATTGAGTGATCTAAACTGAATATATATTCCATATGCCGAACGGTGCTCTGGGGCCAGTAGGGCGTTTCTCTGTCTGCATTGACCATTGCTCTTATTGATCTTGGGATCGTCCCTCCTGGAATGTGGGTAATTGAGTCATGTCCGGGTTTTGGATTGGGAGTCGTCTTTGAAGGACAGAGGATCCAGAGTCCCTACAGTAGGGGTATTTGGCACTTCATAGAGTTTGCCGGTAGGATCCTAGTTTACGACATGGTGTTCTAAAGCTTTCAAGCGGCTGTGCCACATGTCCATGAGGCACGATACCCCAAACCTAGCGGAGTTTGAAATACCACCTCTCTGTAAATAATTCCTTCCGAAATAACGACCTATGATACCTACTGTATTTAAAATGATAATTCTAGCTGTGGGCACTTCACAAACGACCAGAACCACACCAAACCACACCATCACATTACCAACCCTCCAAACACACGTGACACCAGCAAAACATACGAGGGGGGGCACATTCGGAAGGGAGGATACCGTAGCCTGGTACCGGTACGATAGTAATGGACGAAGGAGACGTCAGTGATGTGGAAGAAAAGGTATCATTTATAGCCACGAGCGAAGAATAAAGAGCAGTGAAGAGAATGAATAAACTCCATTTTCATCTTTTCCACTTTGGGCCAGACAGGTGGGGGCAAATCCATGGGAGGGCGGAACGGGCGTTCTTTCAAAATTTTATGGCTATCATGATTTGGGGGGGGGGGGGAGAAGAAAAAGACCCCCTACGATATCATACACCTCCCACGCAATCTCGGAGACTAACTTACCATATTTCAACCTTTTCCGCAAGCTCAGATCAACCCTAGCTAATTCCATTCGCCGCCGCAAAAAAAAGGCTGGATATCGGCGAGTGAAGCATATCATGGGTGTCTTCATCACAGCTCTCTTGTTATTTTCAAGGACATGCCCGACGAGGGCTTTTTGTTTTTTATTTTTAAATCATATGCATTTGTTTAAGGTACAAAGACAGCATCCTCCGTCTCCTCTACACACCTGGCGATTGAAATCTCAACACCACGAGATTATCACTACTTTTCCAAACTCCACCCCCTGTTATGAGTTCGCTCTAGGGGGTGGAGTCATACCTCCTCTACACTTCCCTTCCCTTAGGTTTACCCCTTTGGGCTTTCTTCTCTCTGGGATGATGGATTTCGTCTCCTTTGATGATGTTTCCTCTCCCTACCCTGCTTTTGCTCTGCCTCGCTTAGAGCATTTGCACGGTCGGCAACACTCTTCTCAACGCCCATGTTACAGACGGCCGGGTACACGGTTTGCAGTAAGAGAAAATATTTCAACAGGCCACGGTCAATTTCTCTACTCTCTTTCTTTTAAGAGGCTGCCTAGTCAAGACACGAACGCGGTTTCCGATAGTTTCTACGGCACAGAGTTGGATCTACCCCTCTTTCTCCTCCTCCTCACACTGTCGGATCGGCTAGCACCCTACTGCTTCTCGACTTTTGAGGCTGGTACCCACAACTACCTGGCTGGTATCCATAACTACTTCTTCACCATTCGGACTATGACCACGGTCCCTCACGGCCTGCCTCTGGGGGGATGGTATTGCACTATCTCCTTCCTCTTTTTCGAGTGTGCGGCCAAAGTGGATGACGCCTTTGGCCTCCCCAGGACTTCGATCATGCCGAGCCTGGCACTCCCCGCGCTGAGTGTGTGGAATTTTCCAAGTGGTCTCTGGTACGTTTGCTTTTTGTTTTTCCTTTGTTTGGATGATCGTACCACGGGTTTTCCTAACTCTTCCTGCTTGTTCTTTGATTTGATTCCTTTCGTCTATCCTCTTAGCTAGTCAAGGGTTTCTTGTTGGGGGCGAGATGTGCGGTTGGTTCCATACCAGAGGGACTTGGGGGGTTCGCTTTTTCCCAGGGGTAGTTGGGGGTTTTTTTATGCTATAGCGTAAGCTGCATGCAAGATTTTGTACCCTAAAACAATAATGATATGATTCAAAAAAAAAAAAAAAAAAAAGAAAAGGTACAAAGACAGCATCCCCCGTCTCCTCTACACACCCGGCGATTGAAATCTCAACACCACGAGATTATCACCACTTTTCTTTTCTCCACCCCCCACCATGAGCTCGCTCTAGGGGGTGGAGTCATACCTCCTCTACCCTCCCCTTCCCTTAGGTTTATCCCTTTGGGCTTTCTTCACTCTGGGTTGATGGTTTTCATCTTCTTTTGATAATGTTTCCTCTCCCTACCCCGCTTTTGCTCTGCCACCCTTAGAGCATCTGCACGGTCGGCAACACTCTCCTCAACGCCCATGTTACAGACGGCCGGGAATACGGTTTGCAGTAAGAGAAAACATTCAACAGGCCACGGTCGATTTCTCTGTTCTCTCTTCCCTTTGAGAGGCTGCCTAGTCAGACACAAACGCGGTTACCGATAGTTTCCATGGCATAGAGTTGGGTCTACCTCTCCTTCTCATCTTCTCCTCGCAGTCGGATCGGCTGGCACCCTCCTGCTTCGCTCTCTGGCTGGCACCCTACTGCTTCTACACCCTGGGCCTCTGTTCCCTTCTGATCTCTGGGCTTGGGTGATTGTCATGGCTGGGTACGTGGCTTTTGCCTGGGTTTGGGGTAGGGGTTTGATGCCTGCCGCCTCTGTTGCCTCCAGGTGACATGCACTCCCTCCCGGTTTCTTTTCCGGTGGGCCTACGGTCCCTACTTCGCCCTGCGACACACTTCCGTTTGTGTTGGTTTCGGTTACCGATCTTTCTCTTGGTGGTCTTGTCTACCCTTGGGTCTGGGATGTAAGAGCCCTAGGTAAATTTACCTCTTTGTGTGTGATCATTGGCCTACGGCATTGTCCTGCGGGCTCCTTGGCCTCTCCCCTGCTGTGGCAAAATAGGGTCAGTCGTTGGGCTATGGGTGGGTTGGTTATGGGTTGGGCTAGGATTGATCTTCCTTGAGTTTGTTGAGGTTTCAGTACTTTCCTTGGTTGTTCACTGTTGGGGTGGGGAGTTTTCTTATGGGCTGCACGTCGATGGAGGTTTCTTGGTTCGTTGCATCAGCAAAAATACTAGCCTGCGTCCTGTGCGTCCTGTGCGTCAGACGCACCTGACGCACAGAACGTCAATCGCGAATCAGGACGCACCGGGCGCACATCTAAAACTCAGGACGCACCAGGCGCACACCTAATACTCAGGACGCAACCAGACGCAGCACCTAATCCCCAGGACGCAACCAGACGCAGCACCCAATCCTCAGGACGCAACCAGATGCAGCACCCAATCCTCAGGACGCAACCAGACGCAGCACCTAATCCTCAGAACGCCACCAGACGTCGTCCCTACTCTTCCTGAGATATCTGAAATAAGCGAAGTGTCCCCCCTTTACCTGTTTTTGACCTTGGTCACCCGGGTCACAATATATTTCACATCATTGAAAAGTATTAAATTTACTACTAATAGTCTTCTATTCTTCTAATATACAGTGTATTGGACTGCACCCCCTTCACCCCCCCCCTTCCTCCCTCCCCTTCCCCTCCCAGGACCTTATAGCTCCATGGAGAATTGCCGCCTCAGAACCTCCTTTATACCGGCATGTAGCTGGCGTCGAGCCCAGCAATCGGGTGCCTTCAGATCCGGGATCGGCCTCGCGGTTGTGGAGGAATCTGGCATCAAGTCCTGGGATCGCCAGAGTACCTAATTCTAAAGACCCCCTCCAGAGTAGTTAACGATTTCATGGATATTGGTGCGACAGAGACGTACCTTATACCAACGTGTAGCCGACGTCAAGCCCAGCAACCCTGTGTCTTCAGATCCGGGATCGGTCAAGTGGTTGTGGAGGAATCTGGCATCGTGTCCTGGGATCGCCAGAGTACCTAATTCTAAAGACCCCCTCCAGAGTAGTTAACAATTTCATGGATATTGATGCGACGGAGACGTACCTTATACCAACGTGTAGCCGACGTCAAGCCCAGCAACCCTGTGTCTTCAGATCCGGGATCGGTCAAGTGGTTGTAGAGGAATCTGCATCGAGTCCTGGGATCGCCAGAGTACCTAATTCTAAAGACCCCCTCCAGAGTAGTTAACAATTTCATGGATACTGATGCGACAGAGACGTAGCCTATGCCGGCATGTAGCCAACGTCGAGCCCAGCAACTCTGAGTCTTCAGATCCGGGATCGGTCCAGTGGTTGTGGAGGAATCTGGCATCGAGTCCTGGGATCGCCAGAGTACCTAATTCTAAAGACCCCCGCCAGAGTAGTTAACAACTTCATGGATATTGATGCGACGGAGACGTAACCTATACCGGCATGTAGCTAACGTCGAGCCCAGCAACCCTGTGTCTTCAGACCCGGGATCGGTCAAGTGGTTGTGGAGGAATCTGCCATTGAGTCCTGGGATCGCCAGCATCCCCTCTTTCCCTTCCCAGGACCCCCCCCCCAGAGTAGATAGCGATTTCATGAGTATTGA
>Ga0307509_10009802_pt1 | contig 11875 bp, 8 predicted proteins | sample 10_EM_MG_FD_202245 | JGI IMG/M metagenome (GOLD analysis project Ga0307509, IMG submission 202245) | Populus trichocarpa ectomycorrhiza microbial communities from riparian zone in the Pacific Northwest, United States - 10_EM | ecosystem: Host-associated > Plants > Roots > Unclassified | place... | reverse complement strand
TGGCGGTGGGGTGTTTGGGGCGGGGGTTGATGCTGTACGGGGCCTACCGGCACCGGTCGGTGCAAGTCAGCCCGCCCCGGCCCACTCCTTGACTCAGGCCGGGGTAATCCAGCCCGCCCCGGCCCACTCCTTGACTCAGGCCGGGGTAATCCAGCCCGCCCCGGCCCACTCCTTGACTCGGGCCGGCAAAATCCAGCCCGTCCGGCGATTGAGGACGAGGCCCTTTCGGGGCCGAAGCGGGGGCCTGGGGGCGGCAGCCCCCAGCAACGCCCGCATCAACACCCCGCACCAACACCCGCTCAACCGTCGGAGTACTTCGCATCGGCCGCCGGATCCAGCGCCAGCCGATACCCCCGTTTCACCACCGTCTGGATCAACTTCGGTGCCCCGAGTGCCGTGCGGAGGCGGGCCATCGCCGTCTCTACGGCGTGCTCGTCGCGCCCGGCGCCGGGCAGGGCCCGGAGGAGTTCCGCGCGGGCGACGACCCAGCCGGGGCGGCGGGACAGCGCGCGCAGGAGAGACATACCGGCCGGCGGGACCGGCCGTAGCGTGCCGTCGACCAGGACCGCGTGGCCGCGGATCTCCACCCGGTGGCCCGCGACGGGCAGGGTGCGGGCGCGGGCGGGGAGTTCCTGGCAGAGGAGCTGGACGAGCGGGCCGAGGCGGAAGCGCTCGGGCTGGACCGTGGTGACGCCGTGGTTCTGCAGCGGAAGCGCGGTGACGGGACCGACGCAGGCCGGGAGGACGTCGTGGTGCAGGGCGGCGAGGAGTTCGGGCAGCAGGCCCCGGGTCTCGGCGCGGGAGAGGAGCGACGCGGCGGCCGGGGCGCTGGTGAAGGTCAGCGCGTCCAGGCCGCGCGAGACCGCCGCGTCCAGCATCCGGTCCACCGGGGCGATGTCCTCGGGCGGCATCCACCGGTACACGGGGACCACCACGACCTCCGCTCCCCCGGCCCGCAAGGACTCCACGAACCCGGGCAGCGGTTCACCGTGCAGCTGTACGGCGACCCGGCGGCCGTCGACACCCTCCTCCAGGAGCCGGTCGAGCACCTCGGCCATGGACTCGGACGAGGGGGACCACTCCTCGGTGAGACCGGCGGCCCGTACCGCCCCTTTGACCTTGGGTCCGCGGGCGAGCAGTTCCACCCCGCGCAGCCGGTCGAGGAGAGCTTCGCCGAGCCCCCATCCGTCGGCGGCCTCGACCCACCCGCGGAACCCGATCGCGGTGGTGGCCACCACCACATCGGGCGCCTGGTCGATCAACTCCTTGGTGGCGGCGAGCAGTTCGCTGTCGTCGGCGAGGGGCACGATGCGCAGCGCGGGCGCGTGCACGACCACCGCGCCGCGCCGCTGGAGCAGAACCCCCAGCTCGTCGGCGCGGCGCGCGGCGGTGACGCCCACGGTGAACCCGGAGAGGGGGCCGTGGGGCGCGCTCTCCGGTCGCTGCGGTTGTTCGTACATGGCTCTCGTCCCGAACGTAGTCGTACCTGCAGTCGTGCAGGGGATGGTGCGGCGGTGCCTACATGCCGAACGAGCCTGTCAACGGTGCGTGACAGGCTCGGTTCGACTTCATGTCAGCGGTGTTACGTCACACCTCGGCATAGCTGAGCTGCGGCTTCGTCTCCGATGCGGAAGCTTTGGCCTGCGCCTGGGCGGTCGGGCGGCGAAGGTATACGGCCCAGGTGACCACGAAGCAGAGGCCGTAGAAGGCGAGGAAGGCGACGAACGCGCCGGTGCCGGAGCCGTAGGAGAGGAAGGACTGCCGGAAGGCGAGGTTGATGCCGACCCCGCCGAGCGCGCCCACGGCCCCGATGAGCCCCATGGAGGCACCGGACAGCCGACGCCCGTAGGCAGCCGCCTCGTCACCGGTGAGCCCCTTCGCGAGGGCCTTGGTCTGGAAGATGCCGGGGATCATCTTGTACGTCGACCCGTTGCCGAGCCCGCTGAGCACGAACAGGACGATGAACACGGTGACGAACAGCGGCAGCGACTTCTGCATGCTGGCGACGACCAGGATGGCGGTGGCGGCGGCCATGGCGACGAAGTTCCACAGGGTGATCTTCGCGCCGCCGTAGCGGTCGGCGAGCCAGCCGCCGACGGGGCGGATCAGCGAGCCGAGCAGCGGGCCGATGAAGGTGAGGTACGCGGCCTGCAGCGGCGTACGGCCGAACTGGACCTGAAGGACCTGGCCGAACGCGAAGGCGTAGCCGATGAACGACCCGAACGTGCCGATGTACAGGAACGCCATGATCCAGGTGTGCCAGTCCCGCGCGGCGTCCTTGGCGGCGCCGGTGTCGTTCTTCACGGAGGTGAGGTTGTCCATGAAGAGGGCGGCGAGGGTGGCGGCGATCAGGATCAGCGGGATGTAGATCCCGAGCAGCACGCGCGGCCCGCCGCTGGCCCCGATGATCGCGAGGGCGATCAGCTGGATGACCGGGACACCGATGTTGCCGCCCCCGGCATTGAGCCCGAGCGCCCACCCCTTTTTCCGCAGCGGGAAGAAGGCGTTGATGTTGGTCATGGAGGAGGCGAAGTTGCCGCCGCCGATACCGGCCAGCAGGCCGATCCAGAGGAAGGTGTCGAAGGAGGTCCCCGGCTTCATCACCACGAAGGCGGCGATGGTGGGGATGAGGAGGAGGCTCGCGGAGACGATGGTCCAGTTCCGCCCGCCGAATATGGCGACCGCGAAGGTGTACGGCACCCGGACGACCGCGCCGACGAGCGTGACCATCGAGGTCAGCAGGAACTTGTCGGCCGGGGTCAGCCCGTACTCCGGGCCCATGAAGAGCACCAGCACGGACCACAGGGTCCAGATCGAGAAGCCGATGTGCTCGGAGAGCACGGAGAACAGGAGATTGCGACGGGCGACCTTCTCTCCGGTCTCCCGCCAGAAGGTCTCGTCCTCCGGATCCCAGTGCTCGATCCACTTGCCAGTGGCTGTCATGACGCCTCCACGGTCCACTACGGGGTAACGAGCGGTGATGCATCCCGAAGGTAGGGAGGGCGGGTTTCCACGCTGTGGCTGTGAGTGACCGGAAGGGAACGTTGCTCTCACGAGCGGAGAGTGGGCGCGGTGAGGTCGTGGTCGGTTCCTCAGGGCAGCACGCGTCGACCGGTCTCCACGTCGGCGCAGTACAGGCGGGTCTCCTTGTCGTTCCGGCTCCGGGCCCTGAACAGGAAACGGTCGCCGTCGAGCGGCACCGGCAAGACCTCCGGCCGGATGGTGTGCGAAGCCCACAGCACGCGACCGTCCCGGAGCACGGCCATCCCGTCGTCGCCCGAGGCGAGCACATACCCGGGCCCGGCGGTGAGGTACTCCGGCTCTCGCACGGTCATCTTGTACGGGCCCCGCAGCCTCAACCGCCGCAGGCCACCCCGTGGGTCGACCTCGGCGGTGTACAGCCGGCGATCCCAGCAGAGGGCGTACATCCAGTCACCGACGCACAGCACTCTCATGAAGGAGCCCCGTTGCAGCCACCCCAGCTTCCAGCTCTCCAACAACTCGGCCCGGTCCAGGCCCGCGTACCCCAGCAGCCGGACCCGGCGCCCGGCGGGCCGGTGGAACAACACGCGCCCGCCGTCGACGAGTTCGGGGTGTCCCCAGATGTACCTCTGGGCTTCCACGGGGAACCGGGTCTCGGCGAGTTGCTCGCCGGTGTCCGAGGCTCCTACGACGAGGCTCTTGGGCCCGTAGGGCCCGCCGCGCCAGCAAAGGAAGACGGCCGCGTCCTCGACAGGTCCTCCGGCCCGGCGGAGCAGCTCCCCCTCCCCTCCGCTCCAGATCTCGTCACCGCTACGGCCGTGCAGTGCCCGCAGCCGGCCCGCTTCCAGAATCACCCGCTCCCCCCGCACGACGAGCCCGTCGATCCGCTCGAACTCGTCCTCCCACAACGTCTCGCCGGTGAGCGCGTCGACGCCGGCGATCGATCCGCGTTCCTCGGACGTGCCGTTCCACACGACGAAGGTCGAGTCACCGACGGCGACAACGGCGCACAGGGCACTCTCGCGACGGGTCCAGCGCACCCTGCCGGTGGCCGCGTCCAGCGCGGTGAACGCATCGCGCCCCGTCTCCCGCCTTACGGGGACGGCGACCACGGCACCGGCGACGGCCACATACGGCGGCCACACCTCCGCGACCTCGCGACCGCACCAGCGCACCCGCCCGGTGCCGACATCGACAGCGGCGACGCGCTCGCCCGGCACGGACACGTACACCGTGTCGCCCACCACAACCGGATGTCCCACCCCGGCGCCCTTGGCCCGCAGCGTCCACAGCCGCCGCTCCGGGTCCGCCGTGACGCTCAACGGCACTGTGTCGTCGGCCACTTGTCCCCCTGGGGTTCCCCCACCCGAGACACGGCAGCCTACCGACGGCGGCTGTCAGGCGCGGCAGTGCGCGCTGTCGGCACCCTCAAGCCCCCCTCCGCCGACTCCCCCCACCACTGACCCCGTTCGGCCACAACCTCGGCCCCCGCTTCGCCGCGATGTCCTCGATCCAGCCGAACGCCAGGATCGCCAACGCGATGAGCGGCCAGATGAGGATGAACATCAGGAACGTGTCCGCCTTGTCGAGGAGGGCGGTGGCGCTGTCGCTCTCCATGAAGGGCAGGTTGTACAGCTGGTCGATGATCGGGACCGTGGCCATGATGAGGAGGTTGTGCCACAGGTAGATCGTGACGGCGCGGTTGTTGGAGAGGGTCACCAGCTTGTCCCAGCGGGCCAGGCGGCCCGGCAACTCCTGCCAGGACGGGGCGTATTGGAGCAGGATCACCACGATCCCGAAGGACCAGGTCGCCTGCGCCAGCGGGATGTCGTTCAAGTCCCAGCCGTCCGGGCCCAGATGACCCGACGCCCACCACAGGCCGAAGCCCATGATGACGGTCGCGCCCGACACCGCGAGATAGCGCGGGACCCGCTTCAGCACGCCCTCGTGGTGGGCGAAGCCCAGGACCCAACAGCCGCCGTACACCGCGAAGTCGGACACCGCGTTGCCCGTCTCACCGGGGATCGTCACCAGGCCAGTGCCGACAACTGCCGTCAGCAGCAAGGGCGCCAGCAGCGTGGCCCACGGAACCCTGCGGAACGCCCACAGCAGCAGCGGTGACGCGATCACGAACCACAGATACGCCCGCAGGTACCAGAGCGGGCCCGCAGCCTGGTCCGCCCACGTGCTCTCCAACAGGCCCGATTCGGAGCCCAGATGCTCGGGGTACGGCGGTGCGCCGAACGGCACGAGGTAGTCGAACACCTTCGCCGCACCCCACCAAGTGCCGCCCAGATCAGGGTCCTTGAGCGGGTTCCAGCCCATCGCGAACATCAGCACCAGGACCACCGCGCTGAACGCCCAGAGCGGGGGCAGCAGTCGTCGTAGCCGACCCTTGATCACGCCCAGCGCGGGACGGTTCAGCGAGCGGGCCATCAGGGAACCCGCCAGCGCGAACATCACGCCCATGGAAGGGAACAGGACAGACAGCCAGGCCCAGCCGAAGAGGTGGTAGACGACCACCCGGACCAGCGCGATCGAGCGGAGGAGGTCGAGGTAGCGGTCCCGGCCGCCGCCGCCCGGCTTGGGCTTTGCCTTCGCCGGGTCCGGCGCCAACTCCGGCTCCTGCTGCCGCTGTTGGGGAATCCCGTAGGCCGGCGTCGATTCGGGATCGGACCCGGAGCCCTGGTTCGTTCCCGTCGTGTATCCGTGCGTCATGCGACCGGCCTCCGATCGTCACTGCCACTGCGGCTGCGCTGGGTCGGTACCGGACCGCCGGGTGCCTCCACGACTCCCGTACGCCGCAGCTTCTGCCAGCGCAGGCGGCCTCCGGTGAGCGCGGTGATCCAGGACTGGAGCAGTACGACGTACATGAGTTGGCGGTAGAGGATCTGCTGGAGCGGCAGCGAGACGAGGTGGGTCATGCGTTCGCGGTCCAGGCGGAACGCGTACGCCGCGCAGAACGCCTGGATGGCGAGGACGCCCAGCCAGGCCAGGAACGTCTTCTCCGTCGGGCCGAACACCAGGCCGTAGAGCAGGAATACGTCGATCAGCGGGGCCAGGATGGGCGCCACGACCATGAACAGGGCCACCAGTGGCAGGCCGACCCTGCCGAAGCGGCCGGACGGGCCGCGGTCGAGCAGCGCGCCCCGGTGTTTCCAGATCGCCTGCATCGTGCCGTACGACCACCGGTAGCGCTGGGACCACAACTGCTGGACCGTCTCCGGGGCCTCGGTCCAGGCGCGGGCCTTCTCGGCGTACACCACCCGCCAGCCGTCGCGGTGCATCGCCATCGTGATGTCGGTGTCCTCGGCGAGGGTGTCGTCGCTCATGCCGCCGACCCGCTCCAGCGCGCTTGTCCTGAAGGCCCCCACGGCGCCCGGGATCGTCGGCATGCAGCGGAGGACGTCGTACATCCGGCGGTCGAGGTTGAAGCCCATCACGTACTCGATGTGCTGCCAGGCGCCGATGAGGGAATCCCGGTTGCCGACCTTGGCGTTGCCGGCGACCGCGCCGACGCGCGGGTCGCCGAAGGGCTGGACCAACTCCCGTACGGTGGCCGGTTCGAAGACCGTGTCGCCGTCCATCATGACGACGAGGTCGTGACTGGCGTTCGCCAGGCCGCGGTTGAGGGCGGCCGGTTTGCCCGCGTTGTGCTGGCGTACGACCCGGACGTTCGGGAGGTCCATCGCCTCGACGATTCTCGCCGTGCCGTCCGCCGAGCCGTCGTCGACGACGATCACCTCGACGGGATGTTCGCTCGCCATCAGTGAACGGACCGTGTTCTCAATGCACTTGGCCTCGTTGTACGCCGGGACGAGGACGGTGACCGGTTCGGTGACCGGTGGGCCCCAGGCGAAGTCCTTGCGGCGGACCCGGCGGGCGTGGAGCACGGAGAGCAGGAGCATCAGCGCGAAGCGGGCGATGACGAGGGACCCGGTGATCGCCAGGCCGACGACCAGGACGTCGGTGATGTTGTCCGAGGCCTGGACCAGGAAGATCCATGCCTTGCCCTTCCACAGGTTCACGCCGGTCACCGGGGTGAGCGCGCTGCGGGCGCCGAGCGCCTCGGTGAGGTTGTCGAACCGGTAGCCCTTGGCCTGCATCTCCGGCAGGAACCTGTCGAGCGCCTGCACGGTCTGGTGGCGGTCGCCGCCGGAGTCGTGCATGAGGACGATCGCGCCCTTGCCGTCGCGCGGGGTGGCATTGCTGATGATCTTCGCGACGCCGGGCTTCTGCCAGTCCTCGCTGTCCGTGTTGTTGACGGCGGTGAGGTAGCCGCGGGTGCCGATGTACTCGGTCACCGGCCAGGACAGGTTGTCCATCGCGTCGGCGGAGGACGAGTACGGCGGCCGGAACAGCGACGTGCGGATGCCGGCCGCGCCGGTGATCGCCAGCTGGGTCTGCGACAGCTCCCAGTCGATGCGCTTCTTGGACTGGAAGGAGAGGTCGGGGTGGCTGAAGGTGTGCACACCGACCTCGTTGCCCTCGTCCACGATGCGTTTGACCAGCTCCGGATAGCGCGAGGTCATGGTGCCGGTGACGAAGAAGACGCCGTGCGCGTGATGCTTCTTCAGCACGTCCAGGACCTTGGGCGTCCAGGTCGGGTCGGGGCCGTCGTCGAAGGTGAGGACGATGTCGCGGTCCGGCACGTCCAGACTCGTCGTACGGCCGCTGCGGGTGTCGATGACCGGGCCGCCGTCGAGGATCTTGTCCGGCACCTTGTCGGTTGCCGCCTCGGGGCGGATGCGGTGGTCGGCGAGGATCTCGCTGTGCACATAGCCGCGCAGCATCAGCATCGCCAGCATCGCGACGAGGAGCAGCATCGGCAGCAGGAACCGCATGGAGAGGCGGCGCCGCCGGGAGCCGCGTGCCGCTTTGGGCATGCCTCCGTGACGGCCGCCCGGGGCCGTGTTCGTGGCTGCGGGGCGGCGGTTGTGCGATGCCATCAGACGATGTGCTCCGGGGTCGTGGACGGGGCCGGTGCCGGTGCCGGTTCGGAGGGCGCGGCGGGCTCCTGTGCCACGGGCGACGGCGTGTTCGGGGCGTCGGCGACCGTGCCGGTGCCCGCCGTCGGAGTCGGGGTCGGCGTCGTCGGCTGCGCCGGGGCGCTCGTACCGCCCGTGGGCGTGCTCGGGCCGGACGACGGGGTGTCCTGCGGATGCGAGGGCTGTACGACCGGATTGCTCACGGTCCCGCCGGCCGGCGTCGGCGTGCTCTTGGTCGCGGACGGCTTGGCAGAAGCGGACGTACTCGCCTTGCTGCCGGGGGCCTTGGACGCGCCGCTCGCGCTCGCACTGGCGCCCGGCGACGGTGTCGTACCGTCACTCGCCGTCGGAATGTTCCCCGGCGCCACGCTGCCGCCGCCACCGGACGGCCGGCCCGACTCGGCGGGCAGCGGCGAGGTGTCGACCTTGCTCGCGGGCGGGTCGTCCTTCTGCCCCGGCACCGGAAGCCACGGCGCGTCGGAGCTGCCGGACAGCAGCGTGGCGACGATGACGACGGCGTACACCGCGCAGGCGATGCCGACGGCCATGCCGATCCGGCGGTACCTACGGCTGCGACGGCCGGACTCGTCGACGAAGACGGGCCCGTCCGATCCGTCGTGACCGGCGCCCTTCGCCCCCGGATCGTCCAACTCCTCGGCGGGGCCGTCGAGTTGGACGGTGACCTCGTCGGGGTCGTTCGCCGCGGGCGCGCCCCAGGGATCGGCCAGGGCACCGGACGGCCCGATGGGCGGACCGGTGAGCGGACCGGTGAGCGACCCTGCCGGTCCCTTGCGTACGCCTTTGGGCACGACGGGCCAGGACGAGCCCGGCGGTCCGGAAGGCTCGGACGACTCGGTCCGCATACGGCCGCCCTGACTGCCATGGGCGGCATGACTGGCATGACCGGCGCGACCACCGTGACGGCCATGCCGGCCGCCCTCCAGGATCTCCGATCCCCCAGCCGCTCCGGCTGCTCCGGTCTCCGGGAACGCCTGGGCCTCTCCGCCTACGACCGGTACGTCTCTGGTCGCGGATGCAGCCTGGGGCCATTCCGGTTGGGCGTCTTCTCGCCACTTTTCCACGCGTACGCACATCCCCCCACGGAACTGTTCCGGGCGCGCAGACGACCCTGAGCACACGCCGTCGAACCGGGCCCCCACCCGGTCCACGCGCCCCCCTTACCACACCGTGCTCAGGTCCCCGAAGGTAGCGCAACGCAACCTCACATGTACGAGGATGCGTAATTTCTACGTCTTTAGCATGTCCACGTCCATGGCCGGAATCCATCCATCGACGGGCCTACGAAGCCACCCCTCGGCGCTGCCGATCTCCACCGCAGCCCGTCGAAGCGCGTCGAATCCGGGGTGCACCAGCCCCTTTCGCCACACGAGCGACACGGGGGACAAGGGCACCGGCTTCACCAGGGGCCGCAGCACGGTTCGACGCATGGCCGGAAAGTCCACTACAGCAAGAATCGGGTTCCGCGTCCGGCCCATCACCCGTTCGAATTCCTCTTCCCCCACGGCCATCGGTGCGGGCGCCGCAACCTCGATGTCACGCCCCTCGAACAACCGCCGCGCGAGATCCGTCCACTCCGGGGTACGCGGATTCCCGGCCCCCGCGTACACGGCCTCCCCCTTGAGCGCGTCCACCGGCACCTCCGCGAGCGCCGCCAGCCGGTGGTCCTCGGGGAGCACGACCGCCATCGGCTCGTACCGCACGAGTTGATGACCGAGCCCGGCCCGCAGCGCCCGGTCGAGCCCGGCGAACCTCCCGAACGACACGTCGAGCCGCCCCGCCAGCAACTCCCCTGCGGCGCCCGTCAGTCCACTCTCGTAGCGGGCCATCAGCTCCTGCTCCGGGGCGAGTTCACGGGCCCTGTGCAGCACCCGGCGCCCGGTGCCCAGCCCCGGCGAGTTCAGATCCACCAGCAGGGGCCGGGCCTGGCGGAACGCGGCGAGCAACTCGTCCTGCGCGGCGAGCACTTGCCGGGCGTACGGCACCAACCGCGCACCGTCCGCCGTCAGCGTCACCTGCCGGGTGGTCCGCACGAACAGCTCGGCGCCCAACTCCCGCTCCAGGCGCCGCACATCACGACTGAGCGCCTGCTGGGCGACGTAGAGCCGGGTGGCGGCGCGGGTGAAGTGCAGTTCCTCGGCGACGGCGAGAAAGGCGCGGAGGAGTCGGGGGTCCACGTGAGCCGGTGTCCAGGGCATCCGGCGAACTTACAACGCAGGTGCGTGAATCGGCGCGGAACAGGTGTTGGACCCCTTGATCGTCCGGGGGTGACGGTGGGAGACATGTACCGCCGCCTCTTCTCCCTCCCCGGCACCCGCGCCTTCACCGCCGGGAACCTGATCGCCCGTCTCCCCGCAGGCATGTTCAGCGTGAGTGCGGTCGTGATGATCGCCGGTTCACGTGGCTCCTACGCCCTCGCCGGCACGGTCACCGCGACCGGCCTCGCGGCGACAGCGCTCGCCGGCCCGTGGATCGCGCGCCTGACCGACCGCCACGGCCAGTCCCGAACGGCGGTGCCGGCAACGGCGGTTGCGGTCCTCGGCTCCGTGGCACTCCTCCTCTGCGTGCGCTACGGCGCCCCCGACTGGACCCTGTTCGCCGCGTACGCGGCCACCGCGACGACCCCCAACACCGGCGGCATGTCCCGCGCCCGCTGGGCCCATCTGCTCGCCGGTGACACCGAGGCCCTGCACACCGCGAACTCCTTCGAGCAGGCGGCCGACGAGCTGTGCTTCATGCTGGGCCCGGCACTGGCGGCGTTCCTGTGCGGCACGTTCTTCCCGGAGGCGGGGACGCTGGTCGGCGCGGTGCTACTGCTCACCGGCATCCTGATCTTCACGGCACAGCGTTCGACGGAACCGCCGCCTAGCCCGACCCCGAAGGGCGCCCCGCCCTTGCGCGTGCCCGGCGTCCCTCCCCTCCTCGCCGGTTTCGTGGCGACGGGCGCGGTGTTCGGTTCGATGGAGGTCGCCACGCTCGCGTACGCGAACGCGACGGGTCACCGTGCGGTGGGCGGTGCGGTGTTGGCCCTTCAGGCGGCCGGCTCGTGCGCGGCCGGCCTGCTGTACGGGAGGCTGAAACCGACGGGGGCGCCGGAACTCCGTCTGCGGTGGTGCCTGTTGGCGATGAGCGCTCTGATGACCCTGCCGTTGCTGGCAGCAAGCACGCTGGGCTCGCTACCGGCGTTGGCGGCGGCCTTGCTGCCGGCGGGCATGGCAACGGCCCCGACGATGGTCACCGCGATGACCCTGCTCCAACACCGCACACCGGAAGGCCGGTTGAACGAGGGCATGAGCCTGGCGGTGACGGGCTTGCTGCTGGGGATCGCGTGCGGCTCGGCGGCAGCGGGCTGGACAACGGACCACGCCTCACCAACGGCGGCATTCTGGCTGCCAGTTGCGGCAGCAACAACGGCCCTGCTGCTCGGAGTACTGAGCAAGTCAACCCCCTAAGGGCAGCTCACCCAGCGGCGCGGGGAACTGCGCGACCAGCCCCCACCGACCGGCACCTACCCCCCAACTTCATCGAACCGCTTGCGTCAATCTCCGCCTAACCCATTGACGCACCAGCACCGCCTACATACGTTCCTCCATCGAAGCGCTTCGACACCCATCCGACTCCCGCGGAGGCACTGGATGTTGACGACACGAAGGCGAACGATGACGGCCGCCGCGATCGTGACAGGGGCCCTGCTCCTCACGTCCTGCGGCAACTCGGACAGCGGTACCTCCGACGGCAAAACCCTCAAGCTCTGGCACTACGAGGGCCCCGACAGCGCGATGGGCGTCGCCTGGAACGAGGCCATCAAGGAGTTCAAGGCCCAACACCCGGGCGTCAAGGTGAAGTTCGAGGAGAAGGGCTTCGAGCAGATCCAGAAGACGGCCCCG
>Ga0307509_10009801_pt1 | contig 11876 bp, 17 predicted proteins | sample 10_EM_MG_FD_202245 | JGI IMG/M metagenome (GOLD analysis project Ga0307509, IMG submission 202245) | Populus trichocarpa ectomycorrhiza microbial communities from riparian zone in the Pacific Northwest, United States - 10_EM | ecosystem: Host-associated > Plants > Roots > Unclassified | place... | reverse complement strand
TATCACTTTCACCTTCCCCACTCAATCTGCACCACCCCTTGAATTCCTCAGTCTCCATGAGCCACTCCCCGACATCATTGACTCGGCGCTCTTGAATGTCGGAATGTCGTAAGCCGGGATCCAGCGGTGATAGCCAGGTTAGGAGTGGAGACAGATCATCGGCGATGGTACAGTTGTTCCACACATTATTAGTAGTCGTATTATAAGAGTCTGTAGTATTTTGGCAGTTGGTACTATTATTGAAGATATTTTGTGACATCTTCGACTGTTTATTGTTTGCTTCGATGAAGAAGAGGACTTGCTGAGCATGCCTGGTTGATGGTGTTCTTGGGGGCCTAAGAAACGTGAGGTCTTGAGAAAGCAAAGCGGGGGTCTCTTAAAGCACCCTTGTAAAGTTAGGTCCAGTTACTCTTAGGCGCCAAGAACATTCCAATAGAATAAACGCCTGTAAAACTAATATCACTCTCGTCGCTACTATTGGCACTATTTGATAGTGCGTCATGTGTACGGTGCTTAGGGGGTGAGCATAAGTGAAGCGAGCCCTATTTCTATCTACCATCTAAAACCTTGAGATGAGACTAATAAAGTAAAATGACAATACTTCTAGATAGAGCTTTGACCCATGGTAATTACATTCCGTGATTACCGATTCCTGAAATCAAAAAGAATCTCCACCATAAACAGTCTCCAAGGTAACCCAGAGCTCTCCTCCCCTCCTGAACAGATGCTTGCTAGTGAGTTTTGTATAAGGAAACGACTGGTGGCCAGCATAGTGACTCCGGTTTATGCAAGTAAACTAGTCTAAGGTTTCTTGTCTAGGTTAGCTATCCAGCCAGGCGCCTCACCGTGACTTACCCTTAAGACCCGGTAAGCAACAGCTCAAACAACCACTACTCAAGAGAGAAATATGCCTTCTATTGTAGAAGTTCTTGATATGAATTTTTCAGGCTTCCAGCTACACGATCTATACCCTACGGATAGAGTATTAGCCGGTGCACCGATATATGCTTAATAGATGGAAATGAAGTTAACTTGAATAGTAGGGACTCTGAGAGTTTTGAGTTGATCGAGAGAACATTTAGTGGATAAAATGGGATCAGGTTTTGAGAGATTACTTAACACTTAAGTTACACAATTCAATGTGTATATAAGAGGATTTTCGTTTAACTAACATACGAAGTTACCACCATCACCTATCACCGCATTCCTCGATTAATTTTTATTGTGCAAAGCAAAGCCATTGTTCTAGCAATTTCCTTCCCAAATGTAACACACCTCGTGGAGCGCTACCTTTGGAATGCCTAATCACTTAATCTCAGACCCTTGTTTCTGGGTCCTGACTCATGACACAAGTCGAGCACTCTCGCACTAGCTATCATATCATACCAACAAAACTCCTTCAGCCCTCGCTGGAGAAATTGCGACAACCTACTCCCAGGTGGCCAACCCTACAACTCTTTTTCTTTGCTGGAAGCTAAAAACACTATCGACAATAATAATATCTTGGATTTCGAGCTAGTGACATCAAGCTTTGCTAGTTAATGTGACAGAAGTGCTCCCCACCATATAGCAATTTCTGTTTCGCTTGAAAGTCACAGATTGTCTCATTACAAGCGCAGTGTCCCAAGTAAATCCCAAGCGCCTTACTGCTATTAGATATCCGGTTAAGAAATTGTAGCAGTCTTCCCAAGGGGAACACAAGAAATCCTCCGGTGGCCCCTAAGTTACCAAATATTTCTATTTGAAATATCGTACATGCCTAACAACTATATTCCTTTCGAGTCTCCCGTGGTCAATGAGACTCCCCACAAATGTCCTCGCACCCTCGATCACCTGATTTGCCATAATAAATCCTTTCAAACATTGAAAAATACGGCAGGACTAACATGGCGGTGTTCTGTGTAGAGGAGAGAGATGCTCTTTAATGTCTAGTCTTACCAGAGGAAGCTATTTAAGTAGAGAGCACACATGCCAAACCCATTCCCGAACAACCAATGATTGACCTACACCCAAACGTACTCGTGCTACTCAGCTAAGATTTGCCTTCCCAATTTGTCGTAGTAAGGTTTGCAAGGATCTTTCTGCCGAAGAGGAATAGTGTGTATATGATGCATGACTAGTGTGTACGCTAGCATTGGGAAGACTACTACCGCATCTTCTAGTGAAACTCGTTTACACGCTAGGAGGTCGAAAGAAAGTGTGGCGAAATACACAAACCCCTTTGAGTGAGAGTAGCCTTTAGAGTAGTATTCTCACCAATTTGTCCTCCATTTCAAGGAAGTGACTAACCGGGAAGGGTTACTTTGTGAGAAATCCTGACTTACACCTTATCCCGACCTCTTAGCGTGAAAAGGATTTTCACCAAAATGCGGTATTGCGTGGGCACGTTCAAGGTTGGTATAGTGAATAGAAGTTAGTGTGAACCATCCTATGGAGGTACAGCCCATAAGTATTGGATACTTTACTAGCAGGGGGTGTTTGTGCTAGCAAGGGTGACGGGGTGAATTAAGTAGCTACCATACTCCATTCGCTCCGCTTATACCCAATTCATTACTCTTACCTAACGCTAGCCGAACACCCCTGCTAGTAAAATATACAATACTTATGGGCTGTACCTCCGTAGAATCCGCTATTAGGTACCGGAAGTTAGATCTGCATTAGTTATGCACTGTCGGACCCTTAGATAGCTTTCCTTTAATTTTCGTTCGCTTGTTACGTGGCCGCGTAAGTGAGCAGTCTTGGTGGATAGGGGTTTGTTATTATAGTTAATTAGTGTGGAAGCCATGGAGGGACGGAGGTGAAGTGTGGATTTCTTCGGTTGATGGGAACCGTTCATCGTTCTTCATCCTTCATCACTTTTCCGAGAGCTGATCACTTCGGTATATCGTAACCGTCAGTGTTCGGCTTTCAACTTCAATCTATAAATTTCAGTTTCTTTCGTTTTCTTTTGCTGGTGACCTTCGAACCGTCAACCGTCAAGATTGCCAACACCCACGAAAGAACGCCTACCGGAGAAGACCCACCACAACATTAACTTACTGCGCCCCTTCCTCGTACGAAACCACCAATCAGCATCTGCCCGGGTGCCCGGGTGGCCAGGGAGGCAGTCTATCTTCCATCATGATTTTCATCATTGTTCACCACCTTATTCTTTTTTGTTGCCTTCTGAGTTCGCGCTACCATCTTGCTTCAGAACCACTGCTTGAATACAGATTAAGGGATACCAGGCACTATGGCGTGGAATACGGTAGCGGAATATCTGGGATACTTCCCTGGCAACAACTTTCAGCCATCTGTGGCTTGCGGCTTGAGCATACTCCAGTTCCGATACGGATATGGAAGCCCATAGCGATCTTAGCTTCACAACTTGTCCAGGGGGTTGTCGAAAAGTCTGTCGAACTCTTGGCAGCAAATCCCATACTAAACTCCGCCAAGAGTTCGACAGACTTTCCCACAACCCCCTGTCCACCAGTATCGGGTGCACTAATTAGAAGAAAACTCTGCTTCATGCCAAGAATTCTTTAAAATTGCCATCCCCTCTGCTTTTCTCCCCTCCTCGGAACCATATAACCCACTCTATCACATAGAATTACTCGAGAACCCATCTTCTACACCTCCAAAGCAGCAAAAAATCCAGAATGTCTCGTCAGGTTAGCGATAATATTAACACCTCTTTCAATACTACCCAGTCTTTTGACAATACTTGGAACAATTACACTGTGGTCAACGAGGGGTCGGGAATACTAACCTGACTATCCCTACTTGAACCCCAGAGCCGCTATAAGGATATTAGAGCCCGTAGAGTTGACGAGATTGGAGACTGGCTCTTGCGGACTGAGGAATATAGGAATTGGTTAGGTGGCATTCGTAGGGGTAAATCTGCGGGTTCAGCGTTGTTCTGCCACGGAGGTCCCGGTGTTGGTAAGACCTACATTAGGTAAGACAGAACATACTAGAGGAAAGCAATGTATTGCTGATCAACTGTGATGTTAGCTCGCTGGTGATAGATACATTATGCTAGCAGGATTTGGAGGAGACTCCTGCAGTTGCTTGCTTCGACTTCGACTTCGCTACGCACGATGAACAATCCCCGGAGGCGGTTCTGGGCTCGGTTCTGAAACAGGTTGTTTGTGGACTGGAAGAGGTTCCGGAGAGGGTAGTCAAAGCTTTTCGGAACAGTGAGAAGGTCCTTGGTGGTCAAAGCCTAGCACTTGCCGAAATTGTAGAGTTCCTGCAGGATATTTCCTCCTCCAAACGTACATTTATATGCATTGACGCCCTAGACGAGTGCCCACCAAGATATCGGGCGGGGCTTCTCGACTCACTCAACCAAATACTCCAGAAGTCCCACGGTGCTCGGCTATTCTTAACCGGGAGACCGCATATCCGGGGTGAGGTTGACAAACATCTTGCGGGGAGTGCATGGACAAGATCCATAACACCAACCAAGGATGATATCACCACATTTCTCCGAGCAAAACCCAAAGAGGATACGATGCCGGACGCGATGGACGAGAGTTTACAAGAGGAAATTATACAGAAGATCCCAGAAACAATTTCAGAAATGTAGGTAGGAAGGGGAACTTGTAAAAGTACCCAAAGTTGTGTGCTAAAGGATATTATATCTAGATTCCTGCTTGTCTTCTTAAGCATCGAGACGATCCTACAAGAGCCGACTATCTATCGAAGGAGAAAAAAGCATAGCGCAATGGGGAATGCGTACAGGACGATGTTAGCGAGGATAAGGGCTCAAATAGGGGAGAAATCTAGGCTCGGGATGGCAGTTCTGAAGTAGGTCTCCCATTCGAGGCGGCCGTTACAGGTGGATGAGATATGCCACGCCATAGCAATCCGGATAGGGTCAAATGATCTCGATAATGATGATATCCCTTCGATATCGACCTTGCTGGACTGTTGCCAAGGACTTGTCACCGTGGATCAGAGTACTTCGACTGTTAGGTTGATCCATTTTACGCTCAAAGAGCATCTTTGCAGACATGCCGAGCTCTTTGACAGGGCCCATTCGACGATGGCGGAAACCTGCCTAACGTACCTCAACTTCCAAAGTATTAAGGATCTTCCAGCTGGCCTGCCCCCTGACCCCCGCGATACACCCTTCCTTGAGTATTCTTCTCTATATTGGGGCACCCACATGCGAAAGGGGAGCTCTCCGGTCGCGCAAAAACCCTCGCGCTCCAGCTTCTTGTCATTTACGATCGCCACATATCTGCCTCATCTCTTTGGGAGTCGGTCACCGAGAAGTTTCCTATTTACCGTCACCCTGGCGATAAGCTGTTTTCTGCGCTGCACTGTACCTCTTATTTCGGCATCCCCGAAGTCACGAACACTCTGATAAAGATGGACAGATGGGATGTAAACCAAAGAGATGGCCTGGGCTTGACACCGCTCATATGGGCTGCAAGATATGGGCATGAAGACGTGGTGAGGTTGCTCCTCCAAAAAAAAGATATCCACCCAGATGTGGGAGACGAGAATTATGGTCGAACTGCACTGTCGTGGGCGGCTGGAAATGGACATGAGGGAGTTGTGATGCTATTTCTCGGGCTACAATTTGTCAATCCTGGGAGCGTAGGCAGCCTGCGGGGGAAGGTGGCGCGAGCAGTTGGTCTCCTCTGTGGCGGGAGATATGTCAACCCAGATAGTTTAAGTAGGTACGGCCGAACGCCACTTTCTTGGGCTGCCGAAAATGGCAATGAGGGAATAGTGAAGCTACTGCTGGAGCGGAAAGATGTCAACCCGGATAGTTCAAGTGAATGCGGCCGAACGCCACTCTGTTGGGCTGCCGAGAAGGGCCATGAGGGAATAGCGAAACTATTGTTGGAACGGAGAGATGTCGATCCCGATAGTTCAAGTGAATGTGGCCGAACACCGCTATTTTTGGCTGCCGAGAATGGCCATGAGGGAATAGTAAAGCTACTGTTGGGGCGGAGAAATGTCAACCCCAACGCCCCAGGAACGAAATATGGCAAAACACCGCTGTCGCTAGCTGCCGAGAATCGCTATAAGGGAGTAGTGAAGCTGCTGCTGGGGCGAGGAGGGGTCAACCCCAACATCCCGGAAACGCAATCTGGCAGGACACCGCTCTCGTTGGCTGCCGAGAATGGCTACAAGGGTATAGTGAAGCTACTGCTGAGGAGGGAAGATGTTAACCCCAACACCCCAAAACCGAAATATGGCAAAACACCGCTCTCGTTCGCTGCCGAGAATGGCCATAAGGGGATAGTGAAGCTACTGTTGGGGCGGCAAGATGTGAACCCTGACCCCACGGAGACCATTTATGGTAAAACACCACTCTCACTGGCAGCCGAGAAAGTCCATAAGGGAATTGTGAAGCTACTGCTGGGGCGAAAAGGTGTCAATCCCGACGCCCCATGAACGGTCTATGGAAAAAGACCGCTCTCGTTGGCTACCGAGAATGGTCATAAGGGAATAGTGAAGCTACTGCTGGGGCGCGAAGATGTCAACCCCGATAGCTCAGGTAGATACGGCCGAACACCGCTCTCTTGCGCTGCCGCACGGGGGCACGAGGGAATAGCCAAGCTACTGTTGGAGCGCGGTGATGTCAACCCGAGCCCAAGTGACTGCGACCGAACACTGCTCTCTTGGGCTGCAGAGAATGGCCATGAGGGAACAGTGAAGCTACTGTTGAGGCGGACGATGTCAGCCCCAATTGCTCGTGTAAATCCAGTTAAACCCTGCTCATGCTCTCGTACTAACTTAGCTGTCGAAAATGTACCGGGGGTTGTGGGTAAGTCTGGCGGCGAACGTGGCTCACAGAATTTCCATGTAAATGGCAGCCAAGACTTCGCCGTACTTTTGCTTAAAAATGGAATAGATTTAGGTTACGGCAGAGTATATATTCTCAGATTCCGATTTGGCAAGATTTTTGTATTTTTTGTAAAATTCGCGGTTATATTTAGTAGTAAACTACAGGGAATACCATGGCATGCAACCTAAGTTATGGCCTAAAAACCCTAAATTACAAAAGAAAATCCTCCACTCTCACCACATAACAAAACAAGAAAGATTTATAGACACAAAGGCCTATATGAATCCGCAACCTTCACAGTTACAAACTTCAAGTATCCGGCATCTCCTCCTCAACCTCCTCTTCAGGGCCCTCGGGCACTTTCGCGTGGTGGGAGGTGCATGTCAATGTGTGAGCTGCATGCGGGCCGCCACAATTCACACACTTAAGCGAGGTGTGGTTCCAAGGTCGGCCTCTTACGCGGCAAGTAGCTGTGGGGCAAGTGTGAGCCCCAGTCGGGTGGGAAGATGCCCACCCTCGGCACACAGCCGGATTGGTGCATTGGTTGTGTGGTGACCAAAGGCAGGGCAGTTGGAACACTGAGTGTGGGAGTTGAACTGCAGACGACGCTCGGCCCTATATGTTGAGGAAAAGGCCGCTAAGGGCTTGCGGACAAAGCCCGGCGTCTTAGGGCCTGTCATGGTGAGGACAACAGTGGATGCTACTTTTCCAACACGCGATTCTTCGGTAGTGAGCCATCTAGGCATTCCAGCAAGGGCCAGCCCAGAGTTGAAAGTAGTGAGCTCAGTGGCGGCCGTGTCCATTGAGTACGAGGTCAGAATCCCGTGCAGCAAGAGTTGCGTCACCGGCGTGTCCAGTTGAACACTGACACTACCAGGAATGAGGTGTAGGAAGAAGCCCACCTTGCTGTTAAGAATGGTGGCCTTAATTGTTTCCATATAAATAAGAGTAACTGTCAGTCCTTTCACAGTTACAGTTTGTACATAGGTGCCCGCCAGCGCTTGGTTTATCTCGTCGCGGAGTTCCAGCGCTGACATTGGGAGTGGGGTGCCTTCTCGCTTAATGATAAGCCGGCGTTCGCGTATGGTTGGAGCCTTTCTAGGAGGGGATCGGGCAGGAGTTGAGGGTCCAACAATCGTCTGGACGTCGTTGGTTTTCTTTCTGCCTTTCTTAACAATCGTGGACCACATAGGTGCAAGGGTGAGGGGGGATAGGCGTGCAGTCGGTTGGGGGAGGCTTGGGACAGGATTTACCTCAGGCTCCGAGGGCATCTTTGCAGTTACCTTGAAAGGTATCGGTGTGGGTGTTTGAGGGCAGGGAGTCTGAGTCTAAGGGCGACTATCTCCTCCGTAAGGATATCGACACTTTCAACAAGTGCATCTACAGCCGACCTGTATTCTTTGTGAATCATCTGGAATATCTCTAAGAGGACGCAGGTGTAGAGGTTATCGCCGACAGGGGGGATATCTCCCGAGAATGACGTCCTCGCCGAGTGGTTGAAATGCTAAAGATAATAATTGATGGGGGTAGAGTATGACGGCGTTTCAAATTGGGGGAGGGTTGAGGTGGAGCATCTCTGACGCTTACACGAAGAGGGGCCTTGCGATAGAAGGGAGGGTGGTAACGTGGCAGTGGAGGGGCCAGCGCCAGCCGGTGGAATAGGTTCGCCTGCTGGTTGCTTTCCTTTCCTACGCTTGCACGCTTTGAACGGAGGGACAGAGGGATCCATGTATGATTCGTGTAACCTGACAGGTCATGTTACATGGAAAACTCGAGATAATTATATGGTATGGAGAAAAGTGCAGTTAGCACTTTTGAGGAAAATAGGGGAGTTGAACAAATGTTAGTTATAACTATAAGCTAATGGAGCGACTCCCTAACCAGGCATGCACAACCTAACAGCAGTACGTTCCAAGGAGTACGCCAGTCGAACCCGGCTAGCCCGTAGTATATCTGGAAAAGGACAACCCGCCCGATTCGTAGACCGAAGTCCGAGAACCCGGCCAGCACACGGGAATCACAAAATAAACCACCCAACTAGGGTACGACAATGTTAATCCACCTCCCATGGCCATTCATCAAACACAACCGTAAGCAAGGTCATAGCCACAACCAAGCCCACATTCCGGTAGACCGGTCACGTATCCCTTCAACCAAACATAAATCCAAATCCAAAAAATCAACAACCATGGACCGCTATCCATCTCGTATCCCTTCAAATTCATCAACATCTCCACAAGATATCCATCCCGACCAACACCGCTCGGCCACCATCTCTAATCTACTCCTCAAACAAGGACACAATGCTCTCTAGACAGCCTTCCCCATCACGTAGTCTCAAATGGTTTCCAATAACCAAAGGGGAAGACAAGTTACATACGCACGGGTCGGGCATGCTCATCCACCACTGTAAGGCAGCCGTATTCCTATCAACCGTAGATAAGCTGTCCCAGTCATGCACGATATTGTACCAAAAAGGCACAAAATAATATAAAGCACAGCTAGGAAATCGGGCGATATAACTACGGAATATTTTAGCCCTACTGCCGCACTTCCCACAAGGACCAGCCGGCGGACACCACAAGAGGGCAACTCGACTCCTACCACCACCAATACCAACAAACCTCAGTGGAAGCTGACACTTATCGTTGCCGTCGCAGATCTTCAACAGGCATCTAGCACTCCTGCTATCAGGGGCCCCCAGATGAAACAAGCTGAGAGTACCATCGATCAACTAGGTGACCATCCTCTGAAAGGGATTTCCACAGACCATGACCATGTTATCATTGTCCTTGTGTTTACACAGAATGCCCATGCCCAGATTAAAATGCGACTGCCACCAGTTGTGCCAAGCTGGAACTCGCTTATCATTGAACAAAGTCGGGAATGGAAGACGCTTGACAAGATACCTGTCACACAAAACCAAATAGAAGCGTTTGTTCCCACCTCGACAGTTCTCATGGCTACGGACATCAGTACCGCTGCACAGTCGCAACAGGATCTAATGATCAAGTCTGCTGAGACCTCGTAGGTGTCTAGGCTTTTTTGGAGTCCGATCATAGTAATCATGGCCTTCAGCCTTGTGCCAATGCGGCCATTCCGTCTGTTGCAAATCTCTGGCAATCATAGCATGTCTAAGACCTAGAACGACACCTGCCGGGTTCCTAGGGTGCATGATACCACCCACTGCCTCTTTGGCCTTGGCCTCCAACATCTCATTGCTAGCAATGCCATAGTGACCTGGGATCTAGGTAACACAGACCACGCTAAAGCGATTGAACACGCGTGTCAGGGCATCCCACATGGCAGCAGATTCACCTTCAGACTCTATCTGCGCAATACACATAATGGCCGGAGCGCAATTAGCAAATATGCTAACTCTACCATGGAAGTCTGAGCATACATCCCGCAGCGCCGCAATAATAGTGAAGATCTCGCATTCCACAATACTCCATGTAGCGGGAGTGGCAAAGGCACAGCACCTTCCGTCATACTACACTTGTCAGTTGTCCATGCCATCGCGCACCCTTTCGCACTCTTCGGGCCGTCGGTGTATATGATGAGGAGGTCTGGTTCCAGAACTGCATCTTCATATGCATTGTGAAATCGCTTCGTAGCCAGTTCCTTTCATTTCGTAATACAGAAAGTCGGCGTAGTCAACGCAACCTCCTCGGACAACATTGGATATGCCAGCATCCCGTCAACCATCCAGTCACCCCTAACAGCACTAAACCATGGATGGTCGTCACAGTACTGGTAATGGATCATATAGGTATAACACCGGCTCTGCAGATACCGACCCTCTATATGAACTAGTGGTGTGCCAAACTCCGCAAGCATAATATTATTGGCAAGTTTCATAGAACAGCGGAACAGAGACCAAGACAGTCATTGACTTGGACCTGAATTCGCTGCACATACGACGTATAGTCGGATATGAACTCAAGCTCATAATAGACGGTCGGTAGGTAGGCAGCCTGAAACAAGCGGTAAGTGCACCACGCATCCAGTCCCCCATCACTACCAAACCTTCTCCCCAACGTGGATATCCTCCTCCTTACACCCTAACCTCTATCCAACCAATAAGATACATGAAAACACATATTAAAGAAAACATGAAACCTATAACCTAGAACCCTAAGATCCGCCACAGGTGTCAGTATGCCCCATTAATATCCAAACACTCCCATGCCGTCCCACCAAAACCAATCCATTTGGTCTTGATCGCGCTAAACCCCATCCGTCTACCCCTTGCCCCTCTATCATAGTCCTTAAACAACTCCACCATCGTGTACCTTGTCAGATCCTTGCTATCAGAAGCAACAAGGATAACGCTATCGTCCACATAACTGCCAATCACGGTGCGAACCGAAGGGGAATATCTGAGGTGTGGCTCGAAGATGTCGGCGACATAAACACTAAACAAAAAAGGTGAGAGTGGGGAATCTTGGGGAACACCACAGTAAACGAAATATGATTTTGATATCCGACCATTAAAGCTGAATCTAACCACACATCGGCTAGCCCATCTCCTAACCCAAAGTATCAGGTGGGGAGAGCACTCCAGGGCTGATAAAAACTGGGATAACAAGTCAATGTCGATATTGTCGAAACCACCTTTAACATCCATGGAAAGCATGGCACACTTATAGCCCTGGTTGTGTCGCAAAAACTCAAACACAACAGACATAGCATCATGAATGCCGTGCTTGCTTCTGGATCTGAACTGAGTTCGTCCTAGTACCACATGCTCGGCAATCCTTAGTAAAACAATCCTCTCGACCACATTCGAAAGTGTTGGCAGCAGGTGAATCATCCACCAGCTTTTAACAATGTGTAACGGGGGCACTCTGTAGGAAGACGGATCCTACGATTGCGACCGCACCGAAGACTCAAAGTAGAAGTAAGGATCAAAATAAAGATAAAGATAATTCAAAGTAGAATCAAGCGGTAAAACTTGATATCGTTAAGCCTGAAAGCTTCACTCAATAAGTTCTCTCGAGGATCGTTGGTTATCAGAATAGGGTGTCTCTCGCTTTAGTTAAGTAGAATAATGTAAAGCCAGAGGACACCCGTCAACCATTCT
>Ga0307509_10009800_pt1 | contig 11877 bp, 8 predicted proteins | sample 10_EM_MG_FD_202245 | JGI IMG/M metagenome (GOLD analysis project Ga0307509, IMG submission 202245) | Populus trichocarpa ectomycorrhiza microbial communities from riparian zone in the Pacific Northwest, United States - 10_EM | ecosystem: Host-associated > Plants > Roots > Unclassified | place... | reverse complement strand
ACTAAACCATCGAGCCCGGTCACGGGGTTCGATGGGAAATCAAACAGTGACTGGGCCCGTCGGCGACTTGTTCGCGTGATCACCGGGGCCGAGAAAATCACAGCGAACTGCACACGGAGAAGCCCTGATTCAGCACCGGTGGACGCGGGTTCGATTCCCGCCATCTCCACTCATCCCATGTTTGTAGTTGAGCACAGCGGTAAAGCCCCCACTGCTTCGGCAGTGGGGGCTTTTTCCTGTCACCGCACAGTGAAGCTCGACATCCGCAACCCGTTGGTGAGCACCAGATACACGTCCGTACGGCCTTTCGCCGCACCTGAGAGATCCGCGGTCACCGTCTCGTAGTCGTACGACGACGGAGTCGCCGTCGTGTGAACCGTCCCCACGAGCTTTCCCGTCGGGGAGCCGAGCCGGACCTCGATCGTGCCGGTTGCCGTTCCCGCCACCCGGGCCGTGAACTTCGTTGCCCCCGCGCCCAGTTGGGCGTCCGCGAACTTCAGCCACGCGCCATCCGCCGCCGCGCCCACCGCCGTGCCGCTCGCCTTGGACTCGTCGACGAGGTGGACGGCGGAGTAGTCGTCGAAGTTCTCGGCGCGGGTCGTTCGGGACAGGTTCCGGGGCGGGATGGTCTCCCCGTGGGCCTGCCAGGTCGTACGGGCCCGGATGTCCGCCGACGACGCTCCGGCCATGACGTCGTACGTGCCGGATTCCACGACCCATTTCGAGCGCGTGACGTCCCAGTGGGCCAAGTCCTTCTGCTGGATCTCCAGGTGGACTGTCTTTGTCTCCCCAGGCTTGAGCGAGACCCGTTGGAAGGCCTTGAGCTGCTTCAGGGGTTCCTTGTCGCGGGAGGTGCGCTGGTGCGTGTAGAGCTGGACGACCTCGTCGCCCGCTCGTGTGCCGGTGTTGGTGACCGGGACCTCGTAGCCGCCGGCGACGGGTTTCAGGGTGCCGTAGCGGAAGGTCGTGTACGAGAGGCCGTAGCCGAAGGGGTAGAGGGGGGTGCCCTGGAAGTACTGGTAGGTGCGGTCGGACTTGATGATGTCGTAGTCGAGGATCGACGGGAGGTCGGCGTCCGAGCGGTACCAGGTCTGGGTGAGGCGGCCGGACGGGTTGACGTCGCCGTAGAGGACGTCGGCGAGGGCGTTGCCCGTCTCCTGGCCGGCGTGGGAGGTCCAGAGGAGGGCCGGGACCTCTTGCTGGAGGGCGCCGAGGGTGGTCGGGTAGCTGTTCTCGACGATCACGACCGTCTTCGGGTTGGCCCGGTGGACGGCCTTGACCAGCGCTTCCTGTGAGGGGGCCAGCGACATGTCCGTGCGGTCGTGGGCCTCGCGGCCGTTGATCGACGGCATCGAGCCGATGACGACGACCGCCGTGTCCTTGCCCTTCACCGCGGCCACGGCGTCGTCGATGCCGTTGCGGACCACGTCCTTCGCGTAGTGCGCCGCCTGGTCCTTGGGTACCAGGCCCAGGGTGCCGTTCGCGTCGGTCGGGCCGAGGTAGACCGGGTTCGACCACCAGGACTCGGCCGTCTCGTAGCCCGCGTATCTCAGCAAGTACGTGCCGTCGTCCTGCTGTTCCAGCTTGAACTGCTGCTGGACGTACCAACCGTTCGGCTGCGTCTGGTCGTTGACGAAGTTCGACCAGTTGTAGCCGACGTACTTGCCGTTGGCGGCCGAGCGCAGGGTGACGATGCCCGAGCCCCAGTCGAAGGCGTCGAACTGGGCTGCGGGCGTCGGGGTGTTGGTGGTCTCCTGCAAGGGGGCGCCCGTGTCGCCGGTGCCGGCCGTGACGTACTCGCCGGTCGCCGTGTCGCGCAGGGCGATGCGGTCGACTCCCTCGCTGGTGGCCACGGGTGCTTTCAGTTTCGCGGCGATGCCCTGCGCGGGGGTGACGGCGTAGGGGAGCGTGCCCGAGTACCAGTCGGTGTAGAGCGTGTCGGCGAGGGGGCCGACCACTGCCACGTTTTTCTGTGTCGTTCTCAGCGGAAGTGACACACTTTTCTTGAGCAGTACCGTCCCCTCGGCCGCCGCCTTGCGCGCCAGTTGCCGATGCGCCGGGCTGTCGATGAACGAGGCGTCGATCGAGCCGTACTTGCCGCCGCCCGGGTCGAACTCGCCGAGCCGGACGCGGACGGACAGGATGTCCGACACCGCCTTGTCGATGTCCGACACCTTCAACAGGCCTTGCTGCAAAGCAGAGTTGATCGCCGTCGTCGTCGGGCCGGGGTCCGCGCTGTTGTCCGTGAAGCTGTCGACGCCCGCCTTGAGTGCCGCCGCGTCGCCCTCCGTGATCGTGGGGTAGTACTGCTGAGGAGTGACGAGATTGCCGGGGGCGAAGGCGTCGGTGACGTTCAGCAGGTCCTGGCCGGTCCAGGTCCTCACCACGTCGTTCAGGTCCGGATTCACCGTCGCGGGACGGCCGTTGACCAGGTTGTACGACGTCATCACGCCCGTTGCCGCGTCCGCCGCGATCGCCGGTTCGAAGGCGGCCTCGTCGTACTCCTTCTCCACCCGTGGGCGCAGGTCGGAGGAGGTGGTCGCGCGGTCGACCTCGTTGTTGTAGCCGAGGTAGTGCTTGAGGGTGGGTGCCGTCTTGAGGTGGTCCGGGTCGCCGCCGGTCAGGCCTTCGCCGAAGGCCGTGGCGAGGGCGCCGGTCAGTTCGGGGTCCTCGCTGTAGCCCTCCTCGTTGCGGCCCCAGCGCGGGTCCCGCAACAGGTTCACCACCGGGGCCCAGAGGTTCAACCCCCAGCCGTCCGGGCGCTGTTGCTGGAAGCCGCGGGCCTCGTCGCCGACCGCCGAGCCGACCTGCTCCATCAGCGCCGGGTCCCAGGTGGAGGCGAGTCCGATGGCCTGCGGGAAGACGGTGGCCTTGCCGAGCCAGGCCACCCCGTGCAGCGCCTCGGTGCCGGTGCGGAAGGACTGGATGCCGAGGCGGGGGATCGCCGGCTCGTACTGGTGGAGGAGGGAGATCTTCTCGTCGAGGGTCAGCCGGCCCAGGAGGTCGTCAACACGCTTGCTGACGGAGAGAGTTGGATCGCGAAAGGGGTACGGGGTGTCGGCCGTCGCCGGGACCGTCGCTCCCAGGCCGACGATCAGGGCGAACGCCACGGCGAGCGTGGTTCTGTGACTTGTTCTGTGACTTCTTCTCTTGCCTTTCATGTCGCGGCTCCTTCGGGTAGGTCCTTGCTCCAACGGTGGTGAGGTCAGGGCGCGTTGCGGGGTGCCGTGCTCGCTCGTTCCGTCAGCCGGGGTGCGAGCAGCGTCGCGCCGGGCACGGTCTTGCCGCCCAGCTTCTTCATCAGTAACTCGACCGAGCGGGAGCCCAGTTCTGCGGCGGGCAGCGCGACCGAGGTGACCGGGACCCGTACGGACTCGGCGAGTTCGTCGGGGCAGATCGCGGTGACCGACAGATCGCCGGGGACACGCAGACCGAGCTGCTCGAAGGCGTCGACGAGGGGTTCCAGGAGGGGTTCGTTGTGGACGACGACTCCGGTCAACGCGGGCTGTTCGCGCAGCAGTTGTTCGGCTACGGCGGCTGCCGCGGCGGGCGCCGGCTCGCAGGGGTGGACGCAGGAGATGAGCCCGTTGCGGTGCGCGGCGGCCGTGAAGCCCTGAACGACCCGCTGGGCGAAGGCGGTTCGGCGGACGTACACCTCGGGCGGTGAACCGACGAGGGCGACGACCCGGTGCCCGAGCCCCGCGAGCCGTTCCACACACAGCTCGCCGGCCGCCTTGAAGTCGAGGTCGATGCAGGTCAGCCCGTCGGCCTCGGCGGGGAAGCCGATCAGCACGGACGGCCGGTCCAGGGAGCGGAGCAACGGCAGCCGGGGGTCGTCCAGTTGGACGTCCATCACGATCATCGCGTCGACCAGTGCCGAGTCCACGACCCGCCGCAGCCCCTCCTCGCCCTCCTCCTGGGTGAGCAGCAGCACGTCGTGGTCGTGGCGCCGGGCCGTGGTCGCCACCGACATCGCGAACTGCATGACCACCGGGACGTGGATGCCGGTGCGTAAGGGGATGACGAGGGCCAGCACGTTCGACCGGCTGCTGGCCAGGGCACGGGCACCGGCGTGCGGCCGGTAGCCCAGCTCGCGGATGGACGCCTCGACGCGCTGCCGGGTCTCCTGGGAGATCGGGCGCTTGCCGCTCAGCGCGTACGACACGGTGCTGGGGGAGACCCCGGCGTGCCGGGCCACGTCCGTGATCTTCACCATCAGCCCAGCTCCAGGGTCAGGAACCCGCTGCCCGACTTCGACCGTTCCCCGGCGGCCAGCGCCCACACCACGGACGGGTCACTGCAGGACGCCCGGAGCGTGTCCCCTTCCCGTACGACGGTGAAGGTCACGTCGCCGACCGGTACCGTCACCTGCGCGCCCCGCTCCAGGCCGTACACCCGCAGGGTCACCCCGTCGGCGAAGTCGTAGTCGGGCCGGTCGGTCACCGCGCCGACCGGGATCACCGCGCCGGGCCGGACCAGGAGCGGCACGCTGTCGAAGCCGTGCTTCTCGCGCGTCCAGCGCGGCCCGGTGACCGTGCGGCCGGTGAGGTAGTGGGTCCAGGTGCCCTCGGGGACGTAGTACGAGACGTCCCCGTCGTCGCTGAACACGGGCGCGACCAGCAGATCGCTCCCGAGCATGTACTGCCGTTCCAGATGCGCGCACCCCGGGTCGTCCGGGAACTCCAGCACCATCGCCCGCATCATCGGCACGCCCTCGGCGGAGGCGGTGCGGGCGGTCTCGTAGAGATACGGCATGAGGCTCAGCTTGAGGCGGGTGAACTGCCGTAGTACGTCCACGGATTCCTCGTCGAAGAGCCACGGGACCCGGTAGGAGGAGCTGCCGTGCAGGCGGCTGTGGGAGGACAACAGGCCGAAGGCCAGCCAGCGTTTGAAGAGGGCGGGGGTCGGGGTGCCCTCGAAGCCGCCGATGTCGTGGCTCCAGTAGCCGAAGCCGGACAGGCCCAGCGAGAGCCCGCCGCGCAACGACTCGGCCATCGACTCGTACGTCGCCTCGCAGTCGCCGCCCCAGTGAACGGGGTACTTCTGGCTGCCCGTTGTGGCCGAGCGGGCGAAGACGACGGCCTCGCCCTCGCCCCGGTGCTTGCGCAGGACGTCGAAGACCGTGCGGTTGTAGAGGTAGGTGTAGTAGTTGTGCATCCGCTCGGGGTCCGCGCCGTCCGCGTAGGCGACGTCGACCGGTACCCGCTCGCCGAAGTCGGTCTTGAAGCAGTCGACGCCCTGTGCGAGCAGCGCCTCCAGCTTGCCGGCGTACCAGTCGCGGGCGGCCGGGCTGGTGAAGTCGACCAGGGCCATGCCCGGTTGCCACAGGTCCCACTGCCAGACACTGCCGTCCGGCCGGCGCAGCAGGTGCCCGAGCGCCTTGCCCTCGGCGAAGAGCGGCGAGCGCTGCGCGATGTACGGGTTGATCCAGACGCAGATGTGCAGCCCGCGGTCCTTCAGCCGGGCGAGCATGCCCTCCGGGTCGGGGAAGACCCGCGGATCCCACTGGAAGTCGCACCAGTTGAACTCGCGCATCCAGAAACAGTCGAAGTGGAAGACGGACAGCGGGAGTTCACGCTCCCGCATGCCCTCGATGAAGGACGTCACCGTCTCCTCGTCGTAGGAGGTGGTGAACGACGTCGACAGCCACAGCCCGAACGACCAGGCGGGGGGCAGCGCCGGCCGGCCGGTGAGGGCGGAGTACTTGCGGAGGATGTCCTTCGGAGTCGGGCCGTAGATGACGTAGTACGTCAGCTGCTGGCTCTCCACGCTGAACTGGACCCGGGACACGGCCTCCGAGCCGACCTCGAAGGAGACCCGGCCGGGGTGGTCGACGAAGACGCCGTAGCCCGCGTCGGTCAGATAGAAGGGGACGTTCTTGTAGGCCTGTTCGGTCGCGGTGCCGCCGTCGGCGTTCCACATGTCGACGACCTGGCCGTTCTTGACGAGCGGGCCGAAGCGTTCGCCGAGTCCGTAGACGGAGGTGCCGACTTGGAGCCCGAGCTGCTCGCGGAGGTAGTGGGCGCCGGTCGCGTCCCGCATGATGCCCATGCCCTTGGGACCGCTGCCGGTGAGGACCCGGCCGTGGGCGAGGAAGTCGACGTGCCAGGGCCCGGTGCGCGCCACCTGGACCGACAGCGCGCCGGAGGTGAGGGTCGCACGCTCGTCGTCGTAGGACGTGTGGACGGCGCTGTGCTTTTCTGGGGGACATCCCCCAGACCCCCGGACGCTCTTCTGCACCTCGAATTGGGGGCCGCGCGGCTGTTCGCCCTCGAAGTGGGTGAAGGTGACGCCGATGACGTCGGGCATCGGGGCGTGGGCGCTGATCGTCACGACCGGTCCCTTCAGCAGGTCGCCGCGGTGGCGGATGGGGACGGTCGGCGCGTGGATCTCCAACGCGCCGTCCGGGGCGGTGACATCGAGGACTTCGACCGGGTGGGCGGCGGTGACGCCCTCGCGCAGCAGCCAGTAGCCGTCGGTGAACTTCACGTGGGGGGTCCCCTTACTACTTGACGGCGCCCACGGCGATACCGCGCGTGAGGGTCCGCTGGAAGACGAGGAAGAAGACGATGGCGGGCAACACGCCCAGCAGGGCGGCCGCGTTGGTCATCGTGGCGTCCATCAGACGCTGGCCCTGGAGGACGCCGAGGGCCACCGACACGGTCTGGTTGTCGTTGGAGATCAGCATGACCAGGGGGAGCAGGAACTCGTTCCAGGTCCAGATGAAGAAGAAGACCAGGAGGACGCCGATCGTGGGGCGGCTGACCGGGACCACGATCCGCCACAGCACCTGCCACTTGTTGGCGCCGTCGATCCGGGCCGCCTCGATGATCTCGCGGGGGAACTGGCTGAGCACGGACGAGAGGAGATACGTGCCGAACGCCGCCTGGATCACCGTGAACACGATGATGACGCTCAACCTGGTGTCGTACAGGCCGACTTGCTTGCTCAGGTAGTAGATCGGGTAGACCAGCGCCTCCTGCGGCAGCATGTTGGCGAGGACGAAGAAGGCCAGGACCCAAGTGCGGCCCCGGATACGGCCGATGCCGATCGCGTACGCGTTGAGGACCGAGAGCGCGGCGGCGAGGGCGGCCACCGAGCCGCTGATCAACACCGAGTTGAAGAGTTTCTGGCCGTAGTCGACGCGCTGCCAGAAGTCCTTGAGGCCGTCCAGGTAGAGGCCTTTGGGGAGGCTGAGCGGGCCGTGTTCGGAGTACTCGGCCGGTGACTTCACGGCGTTGATCAGGACGATCAGGAACGGGACGACCATGAAGAGGGCGGCGATGCAGAGGGCGATGAGCACCGGGTAGCGGCGCAGGGCGGTCGTCATGCGCGGTCACCTTCCTCCGCGCGGGTCTGGAGTTTCAGGAAGGCGAGGGACAGCACCAGGATGATCACGGTCAGCACCGTGGAGATCGCGGCACCGTAGCCGACCTGGGTCTTCTCGAAGAACGTGGTGAAGGAGAAGTAGGAGGGCACGTCGGTCGCGCCGCCCGGTCCGCCTTTCGTGAGCACGTACACCGCGCCGAACACCTTGAGCGCGGCGATCGTGCACCAGGTGAGGACGACGTAGATCTCGGGACGGATCTGCGGCAGCGTGATGTGCCAGAAGCGGCGCCACCAGCCGGCGCCGTCCAGCTCGGCGGCCTCGTAGAGCTGGGGGTCGACGCGTTGCAGGCCGGCCATGAACACCACGAGCGGGAAGCCGAGTTGGACCCAGACCATGACGCCCATGACGCTGTAGAACGCGATGTCCGGGTCGCCGAGCCAGTCCTGCTGCCAGGAGCCCAACCCCACTGCTTTCAGAAGGGTGTTGAGGGTGCCGTTGTCCGGAGCGAGGATCCAGCTCCAGACGATGCCGGCGACCGCGATCGGGAGCACCTGCGGGAGGTAGAAGCAGGCGCGGAGGATCGAGGCGATACGGCTGCCGAAGTGCTTGCCGATGTAGTCGAACAGGGCGGCGGCCAGGACGAGTCCGACGATCGTCGGTACGGCCGCCATCGCCACGACCATGAACAGGCTGTGCCGGAAGGACGCCCAGAACTCCGAATCGTCCAGCAGGTCACGGTAGTTGGCGAGGCCGGTCCACTTGGGGTCGCCGACGCCCTGCCAGTTCGTGAAGCTCACGGCCGTGTTCATCAGGAAGGGGACGACGATCACGGCGAGCGCGGCGAGGGCTCCGGGGAGCAGGAACAGGGCGTACGAGTTGCGGGGGCGAGGGCGGCGCGGGCCGGTGGTGTGGTGCCTGCCGTCGGCCCGCGCGCCCTTCTCGACGGTGACCGTCATGTCGACGGAACGCCCTTGTCGTACGCCTTCTGCAGGTTGCCGAGATAGGCGTCCGGCTTCTCGCTGCTGGTGATCAGCTTCTGGGTCTCGGAGACGAGGACGTCGTAGAAGCCGGGGACCGGCCAGTCGGGGTAGAAGGCCAGGCCGTCACGGGCCGTGAGGGTGTTGAAGTTGGCGATGAGTTCCTTGGACTTGGGGTCGGTGATCGCGGAGGTGTCTGCCGCGACCGGGATGCCGCCCTTGTTGCCCATCAGGTTCTGGATCTTCTTCGACAGGGTGATGTCGATGAAGTCGTAGGCGAGCTGCTTGTTCTTGGCGCCCTTGGGGACGACCCAGATGTTGCCGCCGGAGCCGAGGGTGAGGTTCGAGCCGGGCCAGAGGGTCGTGTCCCAGTCGAACTTGGCCTCCGTCTGGAAGCGGCCGTACCACCAGCTGCCGGAGAACAGGATCGGCGCCTTGCCCTGGATCCAGGAGACACCGGCGTCCTCGGCCTTGGTGGAGCTGGAGGTCTTGGCGATGTAGCCCTTCTTCACCCAGTCGGCGAACGTCGTCGCCGCGTAGGTCCAGGCCGGGTCGTGGAAGTCCGTCTTGCCCTTGTACAGCTCGTACTTGTCGACCCAGGCGCGGTCGGCCTTCGACAGCGCGAGCTGGTAGAGGTACTGCTGGGCCGGGTACTCGGCGCCCGCGTTGGCGAGCGGGGTGACGCCCTTCGCCACGAACTGGTCCATGGCGGCGGTGAGTTCGTCGAACGTCTTCGGCTCGGCGATCTTGTACTTCTTGAAGAGGTCCTTGTTGTAGTAGACCATCGTGTACTCGCCGTAGTCGGTCACGCCGTACCACTTGCCGGAGCCCATCACTCCGTTGGTGTCGTACATGTCCGTGGTGCCGACGCTCTTGGGGATCTTCTTGTCCCAGCCGCGCTTCGTCGCCTCGGCGGTGAGGTCGGTGAGCAGGCCCTGTTTGGAGAGCAGGCCTGCCGTCGCGTTGCCCTTGTTGTACTCCATGACGTCCGGCGCGTCGGAGGAGTTGAGGACCATCGGGGCCGTCTTCTGGATCTGCTCGAAGCCCTTCTCCTCGAACTTCACCTTGACGCCCGGGTGTTGGGCCTTGAACTCCTTGATGGCCTCGTTCCAGGCCACGCCCATCGCACTGTCGGGGCCCTCGTAGTGCCAGAGCTTCAGGGTCTTGCCGTCTGAACTACCGCTGTCCGAGTTGCCGCAGGACGTGAGGAGCAGAGCTCCCGTCACGATCACCGCAGCCGTCATCGTTCGCCTTCGGGTCGTCAACATCCAGGGCCTCCGGGGGAGTCGGATGGGTGTCGAAGCGCTTCGATGGAGGAACGTATGTAGGCGGTGGTGATGCGTCAATGGGTTAGGCGGAGATTGGCGCAAGCGGTTCGATGAACGGTGGTGCGCCGTGGGGGCCGGGGGAGACCGTGTACGCGGGGGCCGGGAATCCGCGTACCCCGGAGTGGACGGATCTCGTGCGGCGGTTGTTCGAGGGGCGTGACATCGCGGTTGCGGCGCCCGCACCGATGGCCGTAGGGGAAGAGGAATTCGAACGGGTGATGGGGCGGATGCGGAACCCGGTTCTTGCCGTGGTGGGCTTTCCGGCCATGCCCCGGACCGTGTTGCGGCCCCTGGTGAAGCCGGTGCCCCTGTCCCCCGTGTCGCTCGTGTGGCGAAAGGGGCTGGTGCACCCCGGATTCGACGCGCTTCGACGGGCTGCGGTGGAGATCGGTGGTGCCGAGGAGTGGCTTCGGCGGCCCGGCGATGGGTGGATTCCGGCCATGGACGTGGACATGCTAAAGACGTAGAAAATGCGCATCCCGGCACATGCGAGGTCCCGTTGCGCTACCTTCGGGGGCCTGAGCACGGTGTGGTAAGGGGGGCGCGTGGACCGGGTGGGGGCCCGGTTCGACGACGTGTGCTCAGGGTCGTCTGCGCGCCCGGAACAGTTCCGTGGGGGGATGTGCGTGCGCGTGGAAAAGTGGCGAGAAGAAGCCCAACCGGAATGGCCCCAGGCTGCATCCGCGACCAGAGACGTACCGGTCGTAGGCGGAGAGGCCCAGGCGTTCCCGGAGACCGGAGTGGCCCGAGCGGGCGGTGGGTCGGAGATCCTTGAGGGCGGTCGGCACGGCCGCCAAAGCGGTCACAGCGGTCATGGCAGTCATGCCGCCGGGCGTATACGGACCGAGCTGTCCCAGTCGTCCGGGCCGCCGGGGTCGTCCTGGCCCGTCGTGCCCAAGGGAGTACGCAAGGGGCCGGCAGGACCGCTCACCGGTTCGCCTACCGGTCCGCCCATCGGTTCGCCTACCGGTTCGCCCGTCGGTTCGCCTGTCGGGCCTTCCGGTGCCCTGGTCGATCCCTGGGGTGCGGCCGCGGCGAACGATCCCGACGAGGTGACCGTCCAACTCGACGGGCCCGCCGAGGAGTTGGGAAGCGTTCCAGGGGCGAAGGGCGTCGGGCAGGACGGATCCGACGGGCCCGTCTTCGTCGACGCGTCCGGTCGCCGTAGCCGTAGGTACCGTCGGATCGGTATGGCCATCGGCATCGCCTGCGCGGTCTACGCCGTCGTCATCGTCGTGACCCTGTTGTCCGGCAGCTCGGACGCGCCCTGGCTCCCGGTGCCGGGGCAGAAGGACGACCCGCCCGCGGGCAAGGTCGACACCTCGCCGCTGCCCGCCCAGTCCGGCCGGCCGTCCGGCGGCAGCGGCAGCGTGGCGCCGGGGAACATTCCCACGGCGAGTGACGGTACGACACCGTCGCCCGGCGCCAGTGCGAGCGCGAGCGGCGCGTCCAAGGCGCCCGGCAGCAAGGCGTCCACGTCCGCGTCCGCCAAGCCGTCCGCGAGCAAGAGCGCGTCGGCGCCGGCCGGCGGGACCGTGAGCAATCCGGTCGTACAGCCTTCGCATCCGCAGGAGACTCCGTCGTCCGGCCCGAGCACACCGACGGGCAGTACGAGTGCCCCGGCGTCGCCGACGCCGAGCCCGACCGTGAGCGCGGGCACCGGCACGGTCGCCGACGGCCCGAGCAGCCCGTCGCCCGTGGCCCAGGGGCCGGCCGCGCCCGCCGAACCCACGCCCGCACCGGCACCGTCCAAGACTCCGGAGCACATCGTCTGATGGCATCGCACAACCGCCGCCCCGCCGCCACGAACACGGCCCCGGGCGGCCGTCACGGAGGCATACCCAAAGCGGCCCGCGGCTCCCGGCGCCGCCGCCTGTCCATGCGGTTCCTGCTGCCGATGCTGCTTCTCGTCGCGATGCTGGCGATGCTGATGCTGCGCGGCTATGTCCACAGCGAGATCCTCGCCGACCACCGCATCCGCCCCGAGGCGGCGACGAACAAGGTGCCGGAGAAGATCCTCGACGGCGGCCCGGTGATCGACACCCGCAGCGGCCGTACGACGAGCCTGGACGTGCCGGACCGCGACATCGTCCTCACCTTCGACGACGGCCCCGACCCGACCTGGACGCCCAAGGTCCTGGACGTGCTGAAGAAGCATCACGCGCACGCCGTCTTCTTCGTCACCGGCACCATGACCTCGCGCTACCCGGAGCTGGTCAAACGCATCGTGGACGAGGGCAAC
>Ga0307509_10009798_pt1 | contig 11878 bp, 13 predicted proteins | sample 10_EM_MG_FD_202245 | JGI IMG/M metagenome (GOLD analysis project Ga0307509, IMG submission 202245) | Populus trichocarpa ectomycorrhiza microbial communities from riparian zone in the Pacific Northwest, United States - 10_EM | ecosystem: Host-associated > Plants > Roots > Unclassified | place... | reverse complement strand
CTTCGGACCAACCAATGACTGGGTCTCTTGAGCTCTCTCGGCCGGGGTTCATCGCGAGCCGGTTATTGTCCCTCCCGGGCGGCATCCACTTCCGGGAGCTCATTTTGACATGGAGCCGCGAGGAAGATGTTTTGTCGACAAAAGGGTTGGTGGAGGGGTGTTCTCACTCCCTTGAGTATCTTGAGATTAGTAGTGGCGAGTTTGGTACGCCCACTTGGTATCCGCTTCCGCACCGGCAACTTACTTCTGGTTTTAGACGACTCGGTTGACCTCTCGAAGGCGACAAGGCTCAAAGATACGGTCTTTTTGGTCCGATTGCGGAGAGTTGACTGGATCGCCATGGCACTTCGAACGATGTACCCGAACATCGAGATCTTAAACAAATCACGATTTACCTGCAATCATACCACCCGGGCCTCATTGGTTCTGACGTCAGGCGAAGCATCGGAGAACTGATTTTTGGGCAATGGTTGGAGCTTGACCGTCTTCTTGCCCAACTCTGGGAGTCACACTCAATCCGTCCGAAGATCGCTCACCTTAACGGGGGGGAGAAAGATGCAACCGACTGTGTGAGGTGTTTGTTGCCGGAGATAACGGGGTTATTTGGATTGTAGGGTTGGGACTTCGGGCTGAGGACTGGAAGTGAAGATGGGCTTCCGCTCAGTTCCGGGGTTGGAAGAGCGTAGTGAAGGAACTAATGATGGGATTGTCGGGTGGTTTGTAATAGGTTGTGCTCTACACTCGAATACGCAGCCCTCATGATTTCTACCCGTGCACGTGTCCTTCTGCGCTGGCCCGGGCACGGAGCCGTTTCCAGCCAATTCTCCGAAGCCACTGAGAGGTCCGGTGAACGAGACGTGCTAGTGCCCGCTTCAGTGGCTTGACGAACAACCTTCGTCGTTCCGCGGAGAGCACCCTGGATTTCTGGGGTTCCCGTCAAAGGTGGGTGAGGATGTATGCGCTTAAACGGAGGGGAACGACGGCGACGGACCTTCAGTAATACCTCAGCACCTTCACAACCACCGGGGACTCCAGGCGAATCAACGTTGTACGGACTGCACGAAAGGCATCCGTCACGTCGATCATCGGCGACGACGGACTCGATTTGGTCCCCATGCCCGGGGTGTTATCAACGCCTCTGCACCGGGTAAACAAACGACGCTATGGGATCGTCAGGTAAGCGAACACACAGCATCAGATGAGAGGATAGGACGACGTCTGCGCGGGAGAATGGGGAACGAGAGACACCAGTTACGGACGTTAGTCAAAGACTGCCGGGCGCCAGAGATGCTCTACCCTCCGAACGGGAACCACGATGTCGATTCCACACCTCCCACCAGAACTGCTGGACCACATCATCGACCTTCTACGTGGCAGTCCAAGAGCGCTCAGGAATTGCTGCCTCGTCTCCAAATTGTGGGTTCCACGTACCCGAAAATACCTTTTCGCCAATATTGCATTCCGCAACGCGACCTTGCTGCAATCATGGAAGAAGACATTTCCAGATCCTTCAACCTCTCCGGCCCTTTACGCCAAAACTCTATCTGTTGCTTGCTCCCACGTCGTCACGGCTGCGGATGCACAACCGGGTGGTTGGATCAGGGGTTTTTCTCATGTTGTCCATTTGGAGGTGGGCCGTCCAAGCATGTATGGCAGCGCGCCGCCGGTCTCTCTCATCTCATTCCACGCACTCTCACCCGTCCTCAAAACTCTCCACGTACATCTTCTCATCCTTCCACCCACGCAGGTTTTCGACCTCGCCCTTTCATTCCCGCTTCTCGAGGACCTGACCGTGACCGCTTGCGAGAGCTCGCTCGATGATGGCAATGGTTCCGGCAGGCCGTCGACCGCCGTCCAGCCTTCGAGCCTACCGATGTTTACCGGGTCTCTCGAGCTCACGAATGCGGGGATAAAGCCTATCAGTCGTCGATTATTGTCCCTACCGGGCGGTGTCCACTTCCGGAAGCTCGCCTTGAAGTGGTCTAAAGCGGAAGATCCTTTGTTGACGATGGCTTTGGTGGAGGGATGTTCTCATACCCTTGAATCTCTCGATATCACTTATGTCCCACGTTGTACGTCCATTCGCGTCGTCCACATCGCCAACAACTTATTCCGTTTCTAGTCGAGTTGGGGTCAGTTTCGTTCAACCTCTCGAAAGCAACCAAACTCGGAGAGGCGGTTTTTCGGCTCGGATCGCTGGGCGCCGAATGGATCACCACGATCCTCAAAACCATCACACCCAAGCACCGAGATCTTCAACATATCTCGATTTATATGCCCCGCTACTTGCCCCCCATTGATACCGATTTCCACGTTAGGCGAACTGTCGGGGAAGAAACCTATCGGCAGTGGTTGGACCTTGATCGTCTACTCCTCCAATTCTGGGAGTCGCGTTCGATTCGCCCTAAGGTCGAACGGGATACCAGGTATTACATTGAGTGTTTGTTGCCGGCGGTAGCGGGGGGAGGGATGGTCGACATGGTTGAATGAAGGTACCCAAGCGTAGGTACAGTAGGCGATCCATAGGGTCGCCCACCTCGCAATTGTAAACAGTTGGGGTGATTTAGGTCTCAGGATCTCAACCCATGCAATCTAACTCTCTTCGAGAACAGTGTCTCTCGACGCCAACGGTATCTCCGTAAGTGCGACTGAACCCGGCCCGGGCCGTGGCGGAAGCGCGGATGCTCCACCTCCTGAACGGAACCACGATGTCAACGCCATCCGAGTCCATCCCGCCGGAATTGCTGGATCTCATTGTCGACCTTCTATACGACACAGGAGACGCCCTTCGAGAATGCTGCCTCGTCTCTAAATCGTGGATCCCGCGCACCCGAAAGCACATTTTCGTCGACATCGGGTTCTATACATTGGAGAGCCTGCGATCATGGGAGGAGACGTTCCCAAATCCTTCGACATCTCCTGCCTGTTACACCAAAACTCTGTCCATTGGCTGCTACGAAGTCGTCGATGCAGGAGCGGGTGGCTGGATGAGGGCTTTTTCTCGAGTCGTGCGTCCGAAGGTGTGGATCTACCAATCGGCGAGCTCTCTCCTCCCATTCCACGGATTTTCGCCCGCCATCAAATCGCTCAGCTTGAGATTTCCTATCGCTGCGTCCGCGCGGATTTTTAACTTCATCCTTTCATTCCCCCTTCTTGAGGACTTAAGCGCGGTTATCTACTGCGGCGCCTGGACCGACAAGGACAATGGACCACCTACCGTCGCCCAGGCTTCGAGCCTACCCATGACCGGATCCCTCGAGCTCATTCAACAGGAAGCGACACGGCTTGTCGGACATCGGTTGTTGTCCATACCGGGTGGCATCCACTTCCGGCAGCTCAATTTGACGTTGTCATGCGAAGGAGATCTTTCGTCAGCAACGGCTTTGGTAGAGAGCTGTTCTCATAACCTCGAATCTCTCGATATTACTTGCGACTACCTTGGCATGTCCATTCGGCATTTGCATCCGAACCGACGGCTGATTTCTGCTCCCAGTCAAGTTGGAGTCAGAGGCTTCGGTTGACCTCTCCAAGGCGACAAGGCTCAAAGATTTGGGTTTTCGGGTCAAATTATGGAGGGTTGACTGGATCACTATGGCACTCCGAACGATCACACCTGAACATCGAAGTCTTCGACAAATCTCGATTCGCCTACCTTACGAGTCGATCCTCCCTGACGTCGGTGTCAGCATCAGGCAAACCATCGGAGAACAGCTTTCTGGGGATTGGCTGGAGCTCGACCACCTTCTTATCCAACTCTGGGAGTCGCACTTGGCCCGTCCGAAGATTCAGTACTGCGCAGGTCGGAGGCAAGACACAGGGCTGACCAAGTACATCCAGCGTTTCTTGCCAGAGATAACAGGAAGAGGGATAGTCGACCTGGCCGGTATATATAATAAATGGTGAACTCGGGGAGTGTGGAGTTGGGATTTCAAGCCACAGGTGTACGAGAGAGTCGAGGGTGGAGAGATTTCTGTTGTTGGGCTGTGGCGGTCGGGTCCAAGACAATATTTTGGGCCTCATTCCGCGGAATCCAGTCTATTTATCGGAATGGAACGCGCCATACCACGATGTAAGCTTTTGTTGATGTTTGTAATAAACAAAAAAATGTTATTCCACCGGTACTCGATTCCACCCCTTCGAAATGCAGTCCACTTTATGTGTACGTGCTTTCAATCGATACGAGTTTTCCACTACTCTGCTCCCGTTATGCAAACCCCACATCTCCTACCAGTGTTCCGCAATCAGAGTACTCGACCGGGTCGCGGCTTGATCGAAGACTCAAAAGGTAAGGGATGGCTTGGAATCCCTCAGAACGTACTTCGTTCACCAAGACCTAAGCACAAGATACTCACCTGACCACCCCGTGTGTGTACCCCCCTTCCAGAGTGATAGGATTCCCGTCTTCATCCAGACACTTGGAAATGTCAAAGGTAGCGAGAGTTTGAGCGACAGTCAAGAACAAGACTCGTGACGCGAAGTGCCTTCCAGGACAAATTCTAGAAAATCCGTGTGTTATCCGGGGAATGTAAAACTATCTTTCGTTGTGAATGAACATGCCTTCTACCATACCCGAACAACACCTGCTCAGGGTCCTTCACGTCGGGGTTGATCTGACCGTCTTTGAGGAACCGGCCAGGGTTGAAGGCATGCGCGTCTGGATACATTGATTCGTCCCGGAATAACGCCCTGTTCGATACTCAACCGGTTGCAAGAAACGGTCCACGGAAGTGGGTCGCGTACCATACGTTGTCCATGATCGTCGCGCCAGCAGGGATGAACTGTCCCTTGTATACATCGTCTTCCATCACCCGATTCGGGCTCCCTGAAGCCCGCGTCTAGCCAATTTCCACACGATGTGATGTTACACGAGGACGCACCGAGAGGGGTCGGAGGTCTCCATCGCAGGATCTCCTTCACGATGGCGGAGATGTACGGTAATTGAGGCATATCAGAGAAGCCTGGTAAACGCCCCCCACCCAAAACTTCGTCTAGTTGCTGTTGTGCTAAACGGACGACCTCGGGATGTAGGGTTGCCGCGAGGAAGAACGATTGGATGGCGGACGTGGTCTTCGCGATGGGGTGGTTAGCAGTGCCAAAAATGCAATCGCCGGGGTCACACTTACCGTCTCCTCACCAGCTAGCCGCACGACGAACTTGTGAATAACGCCCTTCCATGGGCATATGGCTGACGCTCACCGAGATATGCCGATCCACACACACCCCGAATCACGTCTTCGTCAACTCCTTGTTTTGCGAGTTCGGGTAGTTCCTCCAAACACGTCGCCACAATTGATGGAGTGGTAAGAGTTTCTGCCTGAAATTTGTTTTGGAAAAATGTCTGGATGGGGAGCGGTAATGGAAACACACCGACCTCAAAAGCTTCCTTGACGAGTTGGAACGGAAGGTTGATGGAATCGTCAATGTCCTTCTTTGCGAGCCTCGCGAACGTCTTGAAACCAGCTCCAGGAAACCATTCTGGGACATATTTGACTGTGGGAGTGAACGTTGTGAGATCTTTCGGGAAGAGCCCTTTTGACTGGAACTCATACGGATGGGGAAAGCATCCACGAGAAAGGCTCCAGGCAGCACGGCGCGATCAATGGCAGCCATCGCATCCTCGGACGCCGAGAAAAACCTATCCTTCTCAGATTTTACCTCCACCCCATAAGCAACCGACAGGACCAATGACCCGGTAAGGCTTGTCGGTAGAAAGGCACATACTAAGCCCAGGACAGTGCAAGGATTGGGCGAGGACTGACGTACAAACGTATATGCTTCAAGAAACGCTCGGGAGATTCGGAGAGTCGATGGAGGAAGATGTTTACCGCCGTGTGGACCTTGTCATCGAACTGACTTGCGGTGGAAGCGTTGAAGAAACGGTGGAATAACCGGCGGTGGGTACGCCAGAGATTCCCGTAATGCATCAGAGGGAAGGCCCAAGTGCAACCCATCCTAGAATAAGCCGTCATTTGTCTTGCGGATATGGAAGAGCGCGACAACACCTACAATTCGTTCACCATGGGCGCCCGAGGCTGGCGGCAGGTGTTGGTGAACGCTGAAGTTTTGAACGGGATGCAAAGTGTTTTCATACCTTATCCCCATATACAACTGAGCGCTGTTCCAGCAGATCTATGGCCGCATCGCTGCTGCTCAGCACGATCAGATGCGAACCCATCACATCCAGGTGCAAGATATCTGTCTCTGTAACCCGCGCACGTTAAACATCCCCAGCACGTGAGACTTGAGTATGAGCCTCCAAAGTACTCATTGCTCACCATGCTCCTGAGCCATCTTCGTAAACCCCTCCCAGATTGGATTGTTTGGAAAATCGAGCACGTTCCCGATAACTGGGTACCCTTTTGGTCCAGGAGGATAGGGGGTAGTACGCCTCAACGGCCATCGCCTCCGTAACACCGCGAGAGTGACCACGGTTGCGACCACAGCCAGAGTTAGACCAATGTACTTCTCCGATATCGACATGGGAGGCAGCGGCGAAAGGGGGACTGCTGAACCAGGGTCCAGGTCCACCCCTTTTGTGTTTGCTTACATAAATACCGCTCTTTTGCCGCACACAGAATTCAACTCCGGAAATCCGCGTGATGGTATTCCGAAGTCGTTTGTACTCCACTACAACCGACTCGGACTACGATTCCACTCGTCAGGACTACGATTCACTACGCACTGCGCGTTGGGGTTCACTGTCCAGCGCCTTCAGACGGCATTCAAACAAATCTCCGGTCAGTAAAACAATTGTCAGGATCACCGCAGGGTCGCCTTGTATGTGACGTGAAATCTGTCAAAAAACGTAATACGGGATAGCCCCACCTGCTACACTTCCCCCGTCGCTCACCTTCCCGGTCAAGTTCGTACCTCCACTGTCCTACGTGCAACTCAACCGGCCTTGTGGCGAACAGCTTGATTGACGGTCGCGCCTATTTACCCGGCTTCAGCCAACTCGCGATGGATTCGGACCAGTGAACCCCTTCATCCCCAACCACTGCGGGTGGGCCAATTCGACGGATGAGTCCGGAACTCTTAGGCCAGGACGCGTCCAATTTGGAGAGCCGTCCAACAAAAGAATAGGAATTCAACTAGCTGGGAATGGTGGCATACGATGTCCTCGGTGGGCGGACACCGCGTGCCCCATTTCACCAGCTCGTCGCGGTCCAGAAGATCCTGGCTGGCGAACGCCTCAGTAAACCCCAAGGAACGCAAGGGACGTGACTGAACCTAGGCTGATGTCCAACCTCAAATTCAGAGGGAGGGAGGAGGAGGCGAGGCGTTCAAGGGGGATGTCACCTCTGAACCGAGCCACCCCGGGCCGCAATGGAAGCGCAGATGCTCCGCCTCCCGAATGGAAACCACGATGTCAACGCCGTGCATCCAGCAGGACCTGCTGGATATTATTACCGACCTTCTGCTCGACACAGGAGACGCGCCTAGAAATGCTTCCTCGTCTCTAAATTGTGGATCCCGCGCACCCAAAAACATCTTTTCGTCGACATCGGGTTCTATATAACACCTTGGAGAGGCTGAGATCATGGGAGGAGACCTTCCCAAATCCTTCAACACCTCCTGCCTGTTACACCAAAACTCTAACCATTACCTCCAAGTCGTCGATGCAGGAGCGGGTGGCTGGATGAGGTTTCGCCGGTCGACCTCCGCGGGGGGTGGACCCGCTAGTCGGCGAGCACTGTTCCACGGGTCATCACCCGCCATCAGATCTCTCAGCTTGAGATTTCCCATCGTCCGGTCCACGTAGACTTTCGACTATACCCTTTCCATCCCCCTTCTCGAGGACGTAAGCGCGGTCACCCACTACAGAGCCTTGACCGACGATAACCACGGCCCCGATGGACCATCTACCGTCGCCCAGGCTTCGAGCCCACCCATGACTAGGTCCCTCAAGCTGGTTCAGCAGGGAGGAACGCAGCTTGTCGCACGTCGTCTGTTGTCCACTGCCGGCAACCCACTTTTACGTTGTTCCGCGAAGGAGATCTCTCGCCGGCAACACCTTTGGTCGAGAGCTGCTTTCATAACCAAGTTGAATCTCAACGTCACTTGCGACTTCTTTGGCATGTCCAATCGGTGTTTGCGTCCGAACTGACAACTTATTTCGGTTTCTAGCCAAGTTAGGGTCAGAGGCTCCGGTTGACTTCTCGAAGGCGACGAGGTTCAAAGGTTTGGGTTTTCGGGTCAGACTACAGAGGTTGGCTAGATCACTACGGCACTCCAACCGATCGCACCTGAACATCGAGATCTTCGACAGATCTCCTAACTTACGACTCGATCTTCTCTGACGTCGGTGTCAGTGTCAGGCAAAGGATCGGAGAAGAACCGTTTGGGTGTTGGCTGGAGCTCGACCGCCTTCTTATCCAACTCTGGGAGTTGCACTCGGCCTGTCCGAAGACTCTGAACTGCACAAGGTGGGGACAGGACACAACCATGACCGAGTCCTTCGAACGCCTCTCGCCGGAGGTAACGGGGAGATGGATAGTTGCCCTCGCCGAATGGGTAGAATGGATGGTGAACTCGAGGAGTAGGGTTAAGATTTCAGGCCGAGGGCTGTACGAGAGAGTCGAGGGAAGAGATATTTCTGTAGTTGAGCCGTGCTGGTCAGGTCCACGGTAACGACTTGGGCGTCATTCCATGGAACCCGGTCTATCCATCGGAATGGAACACGGCGTAGCGTGGTGTGAGTCTTTGCTGATGTGTCACGGTGTGTGTCGACAAAAACACGTTATCCCACCCCTTCAAAATGCAGTCCGCTGATTATCTGTAAGGTGCTTTCAATCGATACGGGTTTTCCACTACTCTGGTCCTGTTATACAAACCCCCGCATCTCCTACCAGTGTCCCGCAATCAGAGTGCTCGGCCGGGTCGCAGCTTGATCGAAGACCGAAAGGGTAAGGGATGGCTGGGAGTCCCTCAGAACGTACTTCATTCACCAAGACCGAAGCACAAGGTACTCACGTAGCAAGCCCGTGTGTGTATCTCCCTTCCGGAGTGATCGGATTCCCGTCTTCATCCAGACACTTGGAAATGTCAAAGGTAGCGAGAATTTGAGCGAAAGTCAAGAACAAGAATCGTGATGCGAAGTGCCGTCCAGGGCAAATCCTAGAAAATTGACGCGTTATCCGAGGAACATAAAATTCATTGTGAATGAACGTACCTTCTACCGTACCCGAACAGCACCTGCTCGGGGTCCTTCACGTCAGGATTAATCTGACCGTCTTTGAGGAACCGGCCAGGGTTGAAGGCATGCGCGTCTGGGTACACCGATTCATCCCGGAATATCGCCCTTTTCGATACTCAACCGGTTGCAAGAAACAGTCCACAGAAGTAGGTCACGTACCATACGTTGTCCACGATCGTTGCACCAGCGGGGATGAACTGTCCCTTGTATACATCATCCTCCATCAACCGATTCGGGCTCCCTGAAGCCACTCTAGTTTGTTTCATGCACAACATAACGTTACGGGAGGACGCACCGAGAGGAGTCGGAGGTCTCCATCGCAGGACCTCCTTCACAAGGGCGGAGATGTAGGGTAATCGAGGCATATCGGAGAAGTCTGGTAAACGCTCCCCACCCAGAACCTCGTCTAGTTGCTGTTGTGCCAAGCGAACGACCTCGGGATGTAGGGTTGCCGCCAGGAAGAACGATTTGATACCGGACGAGGTCTTCACAATGGCACAATTAGCGAGGAGTTTGCGGACGCAGGGGTCAGCTTACCGTCTCTCCACCAGCTAGCCGCGCGACGGGCTTGTAAACGACGTTCTTCCATGGGCGTGTGGCGTACGCTCACCGAGATATACCGACCCACATACACCCCGAATCACTTCTTCGTCAACTCCCTGTTTAGCAAGTTCAGGTAATTCCTCTAAACACGTAGCCACGATCGATGGTGTAGTGAGAGTCTCTGCCTGAAGTTCTTTTCAGTTGGATAGGGGGCGGTAAGGGAGGTTCACGAACCTCAAAAGATTCCTTAACACATTGGAACGGAGGGGTGATGGAATCGTCAATGTCCCTCCTGGCGATCCTCGCGAACGCCTTGAAACCAGCTCCAGGAAACCATTCCGGGACATACTTAACTGCGCAAGCGAACATTGTAAGACCTTCTTGGAAGAGTTGTTTCAACTGGAACTCATACGGATGGGGAAAGCATCCACGAGAAAGGCCCCAGGGAGCAGGGCGAGATCAATAGCAGCCATCGCATCCTCGGACGCCGAAAAAAACCTATCCCTCTCAGATTTTACGTCCACCCCGTACGCAATCGACAGGACCAAAGATCCGGCAAGGCTTGTCAGTAGGAAAGCGTATAGTAAGCCCAAGAGAGTGCAAGGATTGCGCGATGACTGACGTACAAACGTATATGCTTCAAGAAACGCTCGGGAGATTCAGAGAGTCGATGGAGGAAGACGTTTACTGAGCTATAGATCTTTTCGTCGAACTCAGATGCGTTCGAAGGGTTGAAGAAACGGTGGAATAACCGGCGGTGGGTACACCAGAGGTTCCCGTAACACATCACGGGTAAGGCCCAAGTGCAACCCATCCTAAAATAAGCCGTCGTTTGTATGCGCGGGTACGGAAGAGTACGACAACACCTACAATTCGTTCACCATGGGCAAGCGAGGCTAGCGGCAGGTGTTGGTGAGCGCTGGAGCTTTGAATGCGATGTAAAATGTTTTCATACCTTATCCCCATATACAACCGAGCGCTGTTCTAGCAGGTCTATGGCCGCATCGCTGCTGCTCAGCACAACCAGATGCGAACCCATCACATCCAGGTGCAAGATGTTGGTCTCTGCAACCCATCCACATTGAGCATCCCCAACACGTGAGCGCTTGATTACGAGCCTCGAAGTACTCATCGCTCACCGTACTCCTGAGCCATCTTCGTAAGCCCCTCCCAGATTGGATCCTTCGGAAAATCAAACACATTCCCTATAACCGGGTACCCTTTTGGTCCAGGAGGGTACGGGGTGGTACGCCTCAAGGCCCATTGCCTCCGTAACACAGTGAGAGTGACCACAGTTGCGACCACAGCCAAAGTTGGACCAACGTACTTCTCCGATATCGACATGGGAGGCAGCGGCAAGCGGGGGATTGCTGGAGGCTCCCAGGGTCCAGGTCTACCACTTTGGAGCTCGCTCACGTAAATACTGCCCTGAGAGGCCGTAGAACTACTGAAAGTGAGTGGGTCGCACTCTGTTGCCGCACACAGAATTCAACTCCGGAAATCCGCGTGATGGTATTCCGAAATCTACAACCGACTCGGACTACAATTCCACTCGTTAGGACTACGAATCACCAAGCACTGCGCGTTGGGGTTCAGGACGTTCACCGGCCGGCGCCTTCAGACGGTATTCAAACAAATCTCCGATCAGTGAAAGAATTGTCAGGATCACGGCAGGGTCGCTTTGCGAATCTGTTGGGAAACGTAATACGGGATAAACATAATCTACCGGACCGGAGTCGTAGTCTTCGGCATGCAATTCTTGGTGCATGTTAGTGAGGCTCCTACCCAGCCGTCGGTGAACGGCCAGGCTGAATCCGATGGTGCTGTAGCGTACGATCAGGTACTTTCCTCTTATGGGCAACTTGTGGGTCCGGTCTGTTCACGGACGGCTGGCATTAAACATGTGTAAACAAAACCAGTTAGGGAGGTTGTCATCGAGAGAAACTAAAATCAGCTCTCGCTCACGTGCTGTTTCGTATTTTTTGGATTGATCGAATCAGTGGTTTGAGCTGGGTAAACGCCTCGGCCCATGACCTTATTGCAAGCTGCGTCTCGTCTGAAACCGATGCAAGGACAAATATTCTATCTAGGAGTTACGAAAGATACAAACTAAGTCAGCTGGGAATCTTGTTAACCCGC
>Ga0307509_10009797_pt1 | contig 11878 bp, 9 predicted proteins | sample 10_EM_MG_FD_202245 | JGI IMG/M metagenome (GOLD analysis project Ga0307509, IMG submission 202245) | Populus trichocarpa ectomycorrhiza microbial communities from riparian zone in the Pacific Northwest, United States - 10_EM | ecosystem: Host-associated > Plants > Roots > Unclassified | place... | reverse complement strand
CAACATCATCTCCTTCATTGCCAACCATCGCCGTCACCATCGCACCGCCATCCCTCTCGCTCTCCCTCAAACTCGTCATCTGCCTTCACCATCCCTTTTGCCATCTCTGACATCTTCAACTTTCACATATTGCCGTCTCATTTCATCAATGTTTCACAAGAATGCTAGTCAACATTGGTGTCAACATGCCAACATCTACGCTTCTCCCGTCCTCCTCATCTGCGTGTTCTTGCTAGTCGGGAATGCGGCCTCTCTTTCTCACACACCATCTCATCTGGGGATATACTCAAACTCACCTTGTAGACACCGTTCTACCTTACAGTGGGTGAATCAACAATGTGCCCATCTGACATGTACCTGACCACTGAAGGTCCGCCCTGACCACTCAGTGTACCGCAATAGTAGTACAGGAAGGACTACGGACCTACTATTTCACCTACGCTCGGTAGCAATTCGGGACGGAAGATGATATGACCGAGCTCTTGCTCGGCCAAACCCCCCTACCGCCGCACGGGAAGAAATTCATGCTCTTGGTATTTGCTTGGAAGGCCCGCGGTGATGACAGGAAACCGAGTGGATGTCCTCCAGGGATGATCGTATGCCGGAGATGGACGGAGATCTATACCCTTTACGGACTTCGCCATTCATGACATACTTTCGCCATAACTTTATCGTCCGTTGAAGATGAGCCATGGTTTCGCGGCTTTGATATCAGCCGTTTAACACCGCCACTTCAAGTTTTCTCTAATCGCCTTGTCGCCTTGTCGACAAAAAAGACATAAGTGATAGAAGGTGATTTGCAGGACAACGTTCCGAGTCGAGATCAGCAGGATGGTAAGTGTAATGGAGTATCTTCTCTCGTTCAGTCTGAAAAATGCCCGTTTGTGTTTCGTGGTTCATTTATGAAAGGCTCGGGGAGGGCGACGCTGGAAGAGCCTGCTTCACAGGCTTTTTTGTTCTTCCCCCGAAAGAGACCCCCGTCAGGACAACACATAAAAATGTTGCCACAGCCAGAGAATGCCACCCCAGCCAGAACGAACACCTTGCAGTGAGGGATTACACCAACAGGAAACACGTACTTTGTTGCCAGCTCGAGTAGTAAGGGGCTGATGCGGCACCCTAAGTTATAAATTTCCCGTCCCCCTTTTCACCTCCTGGTCTCATTTGGCCTCAGGCAAACCGACAAGTCCTGCCATTCACGTATTGGACGTGCAAAGGGCGTGGCTGGGTCAAATGCTGATACAGTATATCTGACAGTTCGCATTCACCGATATCCCCGTGAAGGTTCCGGAGAGACGGAAAATCCCTGTCCTGGCTCACCCAGCTCCGGAACCCTAACCGTCACCGATCAACTCGCTAAGGCCTGAAGGACGGAAGGCACCATTTAGGCCATTCATTCTCGGGTTCTTGGTATTTCCCATTTCTCACTATTGTCTGTTCCGTACTCACAACCGAAGGCGCCGCATGGAATGTGCGTAATGTCGGCCGCGATCCGGGGGTAATTAGTTCCTTGATGAGACTAACTCATAGGGGTGTCTCCGCGATGATTTTGCATGTCATTACTCCCCGTTTAAGTCCGTGACAATGACGGTCAACTAGGGTAAGTGCTAGTCTGCGCAGAACGTACCGGGAATGCGCGGAACAGGAGGATTTTTCCTTGATAAGAAGTTCACTACGTTCGTTTCTCGCAGTCACGTTGAGGAGAGAGTAGAGGTAACAGGCTGCTTGGAACAATTAGATACTTGTGATCCAGAATCCGGGAGACTGAGAATGAGCGTTCCATGGTCCGGATTCAAGGTGATGACCAAGATCCATCCGCCTCTGTCACACCCGTTGCGAGCCGAGGCCAAAACGACGTCGATCAACATGGTGATATTTACTCAGCGACAACCTAATCGGGGTCAAAAAGTACAGCGGGTCCATGGAACGGAAAGCAGCGGCTTATCTGGCAAGGCAAGATTACATATCATACTGGACAAAACTCGGAGACGAGGAAGAAAAACTGCAGTTTTGAGAAGTAAGGGAAGAACTCCCAGCAGAACCAGAACACCACTCATTGAGACAAGGCTATAGATTCTTTATTACCGATCACGGTGAAGTTTCTCCCACCCCAGTTCTCCTGCAGCGCATGTACGTTGGAAGGAAGCCCTGATGTGCCTTGCTCGCCAGCGAAGCGGATACTCTTTGCGAGTTTGTCGACCTAGTAAGGAGGGGGGAGGAAAAGGAGGCTGTTAGGAAACGTCGCCTTCAAAAAATCACAAATTCCACCCACATCGATTTGGAACTTATTGCTGAATAGAGAGAATATGCCAGTGACCACTCTAAACCACTCAGTGAGCGACGGGGTCCCCCTTGTCTCGAATACAAACAATAGGGTAAACAGAAGGGCGTACTGGAGAGCGCTTTCGCCAAAGCGGGACTCAGACCGTCGCGTGTTCGTCAGCAAACCAGGACGGAATATGATTGTGTCCTTATAGCCAAGCTCGGCGAGCGCTTGCTCTGTCAAGCCTTTACTGCGCGTGTACAAAGCTGATGTGTTGGGATTTGCCATGTACGACTGCGGTGGGGATGGCGGCGCAGAGATGGTGCTGAGTCAACGAGACGTAGTAGCGCATAAGTAAGGATAGTGCGTACGGAGAGATAGATTAGTCGTTGATCTTTGTCAGCCTTCGCTGCTTTCGCAGCATTCACGACATATCTAAAGATAAGAAGAAACGAGGTGAACGGACACGGAGGAAACAGAGGACCTGTTGTAGTCGATATGAATGGGGCTATACGTACTCCTTGTCGATCTTCGTAAAGTTGTCCGGCGAGCCAGCGGCTTTGGCAGTCGTGCCCATCCTACAACCACACAAAATCAAAGGATGAACTCTGGCATTTCGGAGGAGAAATTGAACAAAGAATTGACGCACGCGACGAACACGACATCCCACTGTCCCTCTTTCAACCCCGCCTCGTCAATCCGCTCAAAATCGACGACCTTCTGCTCGAGCTTCTCACGTCCCTGAGCGGGCAGATCCGCCGCGGGTGTCACGCGTCGTCCCGCTTCGCAAACGCGCGTGAAGGTCGAAGATCCTATGAGCTCGCGCAGGAGGTGGCGGCCCGTCTGGCCAGTCGCGCCGAGGATGAGTGCCGATTTCGTGGCTTCAGTTCCAGTCCAGAGTTAAGTTTAGTTTTCGGCAGGCATGCATTGATGTCAAGAGACACCCGTGAGTAAGGATCTCAATGGAGAATTTAAAAAAGGAGGGGTAAAAAGTGATGACCTACAGGACATTGTTTGTCTCGATGTCTGAGTCGATGATGGGTTGCGGGACGTCAGTGGCGTGGCGCCACATATATCTCCGTCTATGCGTATGTCACCTGACTTTCCAACACGCCAAGCGGGACGGGAAGCGAATAATCACAGTAGCTTACGTATTTTGGCAGCCATATGGGGTTCGGTACCCCCGAGCGCACGTTAATGGATTGAAAAAAAACATGACGCCCACCTTGACTCCGGGGACGGGGACGAACGACGGGAAGAAACACGTGCATCACAAACTTAGTGACCAAAGGAGGGCAGTGCGGTGGTAGGCTGGGGCCGACATGTGCGTGAGGGAGGGAGGAGAAATAGTCTCAAATAGGCGGTCAGCAAGGGAGGAGGCGGTACTGTAACATTCACGCTGGTACGGGGGCCAAGTAGGGCGAACGCGGACGGCATCGGGGTTCAAATGCACGACGGTACGTCGACGTATGTAGGGTGTACTTATACAGAACCCAAGTCCGAGGACAATTAACAGGTCATAAATGAATATTTGAGGTGATCATAGTGATCTACACGCACGGGAGCCAAACGAGCTCGATTCGCATTTCGACAGGTACCCGGCGGCCCACCGCTGAGGGCAGGCGGGACACGATGTTGCAACCGTAGCGCGAGACCTCGAAGATTAAGTCCGAAAGACGGCCCAACTTGAAGTTTAAGCTTCTTTACGTGAAATAGAAACGCAAGGGGATGAAAAGGTAGACCGAGAGGCAGGGATCATGATCAGGCACGCGCCGAGGCATGGCAAGGTTTCTGACGTACGGTCACCAACGCAAGAAGACAAGATTGGAGGGGGGGAGGGGCCATACGAAACCTCCGAGGACAACACACTTGATTCGATTGCAAGGTCAAACTCAGGTCAAGTGCCATTTTTTCTAACAAGGTCGCATGTCCGCATCTACGAGTGCTCGTGCAGGAATATATAGCTAATAAAAAGAGCCTGCGTGGAAGTTGAATGTTAGAGTATAAGTATAGAAAGGAGTGAGTCTGGTCAATAGGAGAGGATGATGATTAGTCAGTTGAACAAGACGCCGGGGTATGTCGAAGAGACAGCCAACAATGACCACGTAGTGGTATCGTCCGGAGCGTCCGGGGGTGATTACGAGCGAGGAAGCGAACAACGGGTTATCGATACGTCAAGTGGTGGCTGGGATTGGGATGTTGGGATGATATCGGACGCAAGCTGTTTCGCAATCGTGGTTTACCTCGAATTGCTGGAGTTGGTCACGTAGGGCCCGCACACATTCGGGTCATGGTACTGTGACGGGTCCTTGGTGAGGTACCCCCGATCGAGTGCCTGATAGTACGACCTTTGGCGCTACCATTGAGCCCCAACAGCCAATACAACGAACGAAAGTCAACTTTACCATTGACGTGCCAAAGGATTCGTGTCCTCGAGTTTGAAGCTCCAGAACTGACATACGGTAGTTAAGTTAGTTGGCTCAGTTATGGGGGAAAGTAATTAGAGGGGACGAAGGACACACCAGCCATCCGTTACTTTGACTATACTTCAACTTCTGTGCGTCTGCCCACTTGTTCAAAAACTCGTCCGTCGCGTTGAACTGGGTGGCAAGGGACCACTCGCCAACCCATAGGGGTGAGTTCCTCAACAACGCATCTTTCTCGGTATCATTTCGATCTGCGACAGGGGGTCATCAGAACGCGAGAAGAGAAAAAATGTGATAAAGAGTGTGTTGGACGCACTGCAGAGATTTTGCATATAAGCATCCGGATCGGCATCAGCAACACCCTGTCAGAGTAACGCTGAGAAGAATCCAAGGAAAGTCTTATTGGTGTCAACTTACGCCAAAGCTTCAATGAGAGAAGCGTCAGTCCGACTATAAGCGACGTAAAGAATATGGCATTAGGACTTGCCTGTAGTACAGGTGGTGGTCATAAGCTTGAGGGCCATTGGCAGCGTCCGCAGGGTTGGGTGGACTATTGTGCTGCCAGAGGACGTCCATGAAACTGAAATCGAGATCTAGTCAGCCCATCACTGCGACTGGGAAGAGAATAAAACGTGCTTAGTCGTGATCGGCGAGATTTCATGACATGGACAGCTGTCAACCCTCCAATTGATCTCCTCTGCAGCCTCACATAACATGGGGAACGCATCGATGAAAGCCTCGATTACAGGGAGGGGTAACGGTCCCGACCAGTCCATTGTGGAAGCTTCGGCGATAATTTCGTGGATATCTGTGATCTTCGGTGCGACTTTGAGAGCCTGAAACTCTGGCAACTTTTTCTCGAGGAACCACTCCACCAAGCGCACCGTCTTGACAAAATTCTTGTAGACTATTCCGGTGTGAGAGTGGTGCTTTCCAGACCAGTCAGAGACGTGAGGCGTGCTTACATTCACCAAGGCCAGGTGTTTGTGTCGCATTCATTATGGGCTCATTAATGGCCTGTATGGAGAAGACACTCCCAAAGCTGGGATGACAATGGGAGAGGTAGGTCATGAAGGCGGTCCAAGTGAGCGCGCGACCGTAGTTGTAGTCCGTCTAGCCCTTCGTTGGAATGGTGGAGTTCGGGGATACCAGAGGCGTACTTACGTAGAATTGGGGATTGCTTGTACAGCTTAACATGCGGCATCAGATACCCATTTCAGGCAATACCATTTCGCAGGGAAATACCCACTTTCCCGCAAACATCTGATTTACGGCCGCCACACCAGGAAGCGCATGATGATCCAGAATGACTTGTATATTTGCCTGGCGGAGCCATTCGAGACCTTTAACCTGCCGATCTTACATCAGATTCTAAACCGTGCAGAATGTTCATAGTAACAGACTAGATATTTGATGCCCCCACGGGGGTAATGCTCCGAGGTCCGGTTGACTAGATCTTCTACGATCCAATACCCGAGCTGAGGGGGCAATGAAACCGGAACCGGGAGTGATGACCTCGAGCATGCTTACAGGAAGGCGGACCGTGTTTAATCCGGCACATTGGAGTCTCTTAACGTCGTCCTGGGTGAACCACGTTGACCTCGAGACGATGTCACGAAATGCAATGTAAAAACACGACAAGGACAATCATACCAGTGTTTCGCGAATCTATCGTCTACATCGTGTGGAAAAGCGGCGGCGAGAGCACTGCACAAATCAGTGCTCGACTATAACGGGAGTGGGTGGGTAGGCTCACAATTCTGAGCCAATACATTTTGAGCAATCGTCACATATTTCGCCGCCCATGCTTACCCATTCTAGTGGAGAGTGTGTGGGTGAGCATTTCTGGATGAGAAGGCAAAGAGAGAAAGGGAGGAACCATTAGGGAGCATCCATGGTTCCACCAATAGCCTGAAAAGCGGGAGGTAAGACGCACGCGGCGGATTATATGGGTTGAAATCACCAAGAACCCAAATTGACGCCATAAATTTTGTGGGGATACCGCCAAGCAGCACTTAATCGAAAGAACGGGAGGATTGAGAATAAAAGAGCGTGGAAGTACATGGCGGTTACGCGCCCTTCTCACTCTTCGTTGTGAGAGGTAGCTTTTATATTGGGAGCGAGACGACTTAAGTACTTAAGCTTAAGCTCGACTCGGCCGCGCGGTTTTCATGGTGTGAATCCATTCCCGACGTGTCAAAGAAGAATGGCCAGCAAGCGAGAATCGAAGGGGTTTGGGCTCGCCCAACTGCCGGTGACAACACCCTCTGCCCGTGCGGCGATCCCGATCCCATCATTCGATCAACTGATGGCAATCCAAGAAGCCAACCCTCGCCTCACCCCTTCACCCCCTCCTCGTTCACTTAGGGCACCCCTCGTGGGAAGTCAGCGGCCTAGACCGAGACGTCCCAGAAACACGACAGACCACGTCTCCACCTACTCCCACACCGTCGCATCTTCGGTAACCGCCCATTCGACGCCTATGTCTTTGGGACGGAAGAAGGTGGCAACAAACTAGGCGAATTCCAATCCGCCACCAACACACTCCTCCGCCCTCTGCCCCCACGACCAGACCCTCCTTGACTGGTAAGTTGGTAAGTGCCAAGTTGACAGCTTGGCCCTGTCACCTTTTCACCGTTCTCACATACCACACTAGAATCTGCATTAGAGTACCGTCCCGTGCATGTACATATTCATGTACGATAGTAAGACTGATAGCACACACTAAGGTCTATAAAAGTTAATTCCAAAAAAAAAAAAAGAGTGGAAGGGGTTAGACCAGAAAAGGAAAGGGTGACCTTCTCTCATTGATAGCTCAACTTGCACCATATGACACATAGTTGGTGCACTGCACGCCCAACAGCATAAGTACCGTTTGTTTACGGAAAAATAAAATAGCCTCGGGATAGCGATATAAAGCGTTCCCCTTCTTGTGATGCGACACGTTTCAGAACCTGCATGCTGAAGGCATGTTGTTAGTAAGTCGAATTCACACCCTAAACGTTGCCACCACGCTGGACCTGGAGCGACCGCGTGGATGGTGTGAGGATGGTGTGAAATGATGGACACGATGACTAAGCAGGGTTTCGATTGTAATGTAATAACGTGACCGTTGGAAGTCCATCTGACCCAGCCAGATCAATATTCTGAGGCGCATGATTAATGTGTATCACAACCTCATCACCTTGCTCCCATAAAGAAGTGTTCGCCCAATCTAAGTACAGCTGTGTAGCCGCATTGTGGCGTATTTAGCATCTGATCCGATGTTCCCGACGGTGGTTCCGGGTCTAATTACGCATTTTTGTGGCAACCCTGGCAATAATTGGTCACCTTTCCTTTCAATCTGATGCCTGGACCGAAATAACATTCATATATGACTTCATCTTTACTTAAAATTCTACTATAGTACAGTAAAAATTTCCCATTGTTGCACGCCTGCACTCCAGTCTTTATCCCAAGGCCATGGGAGCACGCAGACTTCGAATTCCTCCTACAGCACAAACTCAAAGGAGAGTGTGATTGATTCCTCGAAGCCAGATGACACCATGGGATACCAGAAATCAGCCTGACTACGAGCACAGAGTACATTTGACCGTCGAGCGTCGCTCTGCCTTGTATAGTTCCAGTGTATGGTGACTATAGTCGTTGACCGTGAAACCGCTCGAAAACGGGGGTATCGGTGACACCGAGACGATCCCCGCGAGTTCTACGGCCCGTTCCGAGGTGAGTTGTAGAGCACGAAGATTATGGGCAAGAGTGAAGCCGTTGTTTGGACAGTAGGATGGCACTTGTGCTATTGTAGTCTAGTAGGTAGGGTAGAGGCTGCGGTAGTACCACGTTGTGATGTACGTAGTTACGGTTCCTGGCAGCTCCGTCGGCAATAAAGCCTTGCATTGCAAAAAAAATAAAAATTGTTCACTACGTTCAGTCAGTGGTGCCTGGTACAGATGCGGCGCCGTCCGCGTTCACGCACACTGACTGACAATCTATCGACCCTAATCTTGTATCGCATTGAAACCGACATGTAGTTCCCAACTTTGATTGGCATTGCCAGACAAGATATCTGGCCCAGAAGATACGGGCTAAATCGCTCCTAAAGGCACCCATATCCCATATGGGACTATTAACGTGCATGTAACTACGTAAGGAAGCGCCTGCGTTTGCCTCAGAATAAACAATTTCTACCCTTCTTTCGCCCCAAGCCAATCGCACTCCCCAGGGTCTCATATAGTACTAGCCCGTGCGGATCACCTATATTTCCGTGCTGCCAGTGTTAACGATGCCATCGCTCGTATTTGGCATCAGACTATCGTCGTGGTATGTTTGCACGTCTACCGATATCTGACTGAGCGGAATTGGCCCGGAGGGGGGAAGCCGGGTCCCTTTGATCGAAATTTTGGCGCCGCCAGTCCGGGGAGATTCGTAAGTGCGGCAACGACTAGGACCATACTCAATGTGCGGAAAGGGGAGATAAGGAGATGAATGAATATCATACGCGACTGGGATTGAGAAGTCTTGTAGAGAGCGGTACATCCATGCGGCAGCGATTGACATGGTCATCAGCCAGAGAATTTGGAAAATCTGTGGCCCCGGAAACACCTGAGAAACCAACAACCTTGTGCAAACAAGTACATACCATGCTGAACGCGTCTAACATTTGGAAGCGAAATAGAGCTCAATCAAGGCCCATAAATTCTAGAAAAAGAGATGGAAACAATACCGTTCAAGTTCAGGCAAACGAAGATCTGAAAAGCGAATGAAACGTGTGAGAAGGAGTGGCGTGAAATATCGCTAGGCTTACTATTGGCACCATCCCAGCAACAATAGCGAGGAAGATCCAAACAACGCCCTTGCGAAGAAAGAGCCCAAGGATGAATTAATAATGGTGCGGCTAGTGAGAATCGTGCTAGCCCCACCTGGTTCCACAAGAAGCGCCCCGTAGCCAATGAACCCTGTCTGTGATAGCCAAGGCGGAAGAGGCCAGCGAGCATGACGATAAGCAAGAGGATGTCCGTAACAATAGCGCCGATCACGGTGAGCTTTGTGGACTGGAGGTTGATCGCCCTGCAGGAGTCCGTGGAATTGTCCCATCCCTGGTGGTACTATCGAAAGGTAAGCAGAGCATGCCATAAATAACAAAAATTACTTTTTTACCCGCGAAACACCTAGAATGGAGTTCTAGCTTGTCGGAAGTGGACGGAGGGGCACGCACTCACCTTCAATGAGAAATGCACCGTTGACGCACCAAATACCGGCCGCGAGTCCCGTCATGATCGGGTTTCTATTCCAGATAGCGATTCTAACTTCCAGTTTGAATGTCTATTCCTAGGAGAAGTCCATATCAAGGGATAGAAGACGTACGTACGGATCACAAGCAAAAGAGAGGCGGTAGAGACAGCCAGATAGGCAGGGATCTAGAAACGTGAATACAGGGTATTAAAAGCTCTGTTTCTGGTATGGGGCCATGAGTAAAGATTATTGACCATTTCGAAAATGGCTGAGACCTTGGGACGACAAGTCAGAATAGGGTCGTAGGAGGATGACATGGGGAATTGTAGATACCTGGCAACTGATGATGATCGTGTTGTTGAGGAGGATTAGGTTCGTTATTACAGTCATGAGGGCGGACAGGCGTGTAAGGGCGTAAATCTGGTCAGAATTTTCAGTTCTTTGACCGCTCAGGGAGGATACCAAGAAAGATAAGAAGGGCCTATCATGACATACCCAGATCGTCCACCGATAGGGACGACGCCCTCGGATGATACTCCACTCGAAGCCAAGATTGGTGATGAACTCCCAACTGGAAGTGTGGAATTGAGTCACCTATTGCCCAACAAGCAGCGGAAAGCCAGAACTACATAGACGTACATGTAAATACCATCTATAACATGCCAGAACTTCAAAAGCGCAACTATCAGAATAAAATCAGGGTCAGCATGCTCTCAATTTCAACAGACAGCTGCGACAAGTATCCGCACACTCGTCCATAAGGATTACAGCAGGATCGTGGAAGTTGACCATTGTAACGAACAGGCCGGCGATGGGACCGGGTAGAGGAGATCTGGACTTGTGATAACAGGGTAACAGGGCGAAGTACACATGGTGATACTACACTTATGTACCCTTCAAGTTGGGCTCAGGGACGCCTGGTGCTACTTGAAGCCTTCGGCCTCCAAGAGATGGGTGTGGCGCAACGCCACACTGCAGCTGTATGCCAAGAATATCGGAGTGGTCCAGACAGGTCAGGGTGGGGCACGAAAGTTTGATCGTGCCGTGGGTGCAATCACCACTAAAACCGACCCAATTCCACTGACAAGGATCGCTTCAGCGCCACCATGAGTTTGCTGCGACAACTTGACTTGAAGGTCGTGAGTCGATGTCCGAACATTCATCTGCTCATTTTTTAGGTGAAATCACCAGAGACAGGCCTAAGGAAAGCCAGGAAAGAGAGGAGAATTCTTTGTTGCTGTTGCTGTGTTATGTGCCTGAAGCGTCGCATGGGTGCGTGATGGGAGTTTCAGAAGCTTATTGTTTAGCACGAGCACGTGACTTCAAGTCGCGGAACGGTTTCGGCTGGTAATGAAATCCCGTGATTTGATTACTGTACCGCCCAACACATGCTGTTTCATAATACAGCATGAAAACGTTACGTACTGTATGAGCCGCACAGCTCTGCAAGTCCTCCAGGAATTTTGATCCACAAACGTTCAGCGGTTCAAGCCAAGGTTCAGACACTTTTGCACTACTTTCGCCCAGAGGCGCGGTGACATGAGGGACATAAGTTTGTATGGTAATCTAGATTGATGTATCAACGTCGAGGATTCCTTCTCTACATGATGTTGAATGATGAACAGTTTCGCCTTTCAAGTTTGGGCGTTTGATCCGAAGAGGATAATATCTATTTAGAAACCGCGATTGGAAATTTGGAACCTCGACGCGTTTTGATCACATGACATTCATCTGCAATGTAGTAAGGTAGGGCGCACAGAGTTACGGTTCGTATCACATGACCGACCGTGACAATTGCAAAAAAACGTTGTAAAACCATATAAACTCTTGACACAGTAAATAAATGTGATTCTCATGAGCGAAGTATGATGTAGATTTCTTATTAAAACAAGTCTGTAGCTTTAACTTCTGCTAAAAACCATTTTTGAAGGAGGAGATAGGTTTTTGGGTGTCGAAATGT
>Ga0307509_10009796_pt1 | contig 11878 bp, 17 predicted proteins | sample 10_EM_MG_FD_202245 | JGI IMG/M metagenome (GOLD analysis project Ga0307509, IMG submission 202245) | Populus trichocarpa ectomycorrhiza microbial communities from riparian zone in the Pacific Northwest, United States - 10_EM | ecosystem: Host-associated > Plants > Roots > Unclassified | place... | reverse complement strand
GGGATTCGCCTTCACTGCGAACGAGTGCAATAAAACTACTAGCAACAAAACCACAGCAATAAACAGTGACCCCATTATCGACATTAGAAAGAAACACCCTTTTCCAAGCACAACTCCAACTCCAAAATCTTAGGCAAGATATGGCACCACCCTATCGCTTGACCCTTCCCTTTCCAGACGACAATTTGAACAGCACCCCTCTGCAGACCCAAATATCAGAATACTCGCTTCATCCGATCTGTCCACCAATAACTTACACTGTGAAGCAACCTGGTTTGGTGTGGAAGACTAACTGGAACCTCCACCCCAGCCGGCATGCCAGACTTGCGCAAACCCGGCATAAGCCTCCACTCCAACCTCCTAACTCTAAACCTCTAGCACTCGGAGGTCGCCTTCAACATAAGCTTCTTCGCACCAACCCACAACCTTTCTACACCTTTGAAAAATTCCCGCAGCCTTTCCAATTGACCCCAACAGTCGTGCACGCCTTCATATCACTAGAAGCAAAGAAGAACGTGCTGCCAGAACATAGACACGCTTCAACGCTACACAGGAGCTCCGCTGGAGAGGCCCACCGAAGCCCAGCAAGGCCCACAGCTCATTCACGGGGCAGTCGTGCATCGATTATCATACCATGTGTCCGGCTGATGAGACAAAGGAGCACATTCTCGTCGCAAGGGTTCCCCGGTGCAAGACTTGTGCCCGCTTGGTGTACCAGATATGGTATTCTTTGGGGAGAGCTTGCGGCGGGAGCTTCCTATGGGGCTTAGAATAGCAGAGGAGGTGGACTTGGTAGTTGTTGTGCAGAGTTGGTTGAGTGCTTATGCCTTCACTGTACTTCCTGAAGGGGGGAAGGAGAGGCCGTTAAGAGTTTAATTTACAATAAGCGGGCAAGGGGAAGTGGTGAGCGGACGGATGATATGCTTTTGCTAGGCGAGTGCGATGACGGGGTCAAAGAGCTGGGGAAGGCGCTGGGGTTGACAGGAGTGGGAGGAAGTTTGGGGGTGGGCCGGCGGGTGGGCCGGCGGGTGGAGCGAAGAGATGGCGGAAGCGGAGGCTGAGAGGAGCAAAGATGCCGAACGGGCAAAAAGAAGAGGCCCAAAAGCCGGCTGCCTAGAGGAAGAGATTGAGCGTTACCTACCTGTTGCCGGCGGGAAGAATCGCGTCATGAAAGACCTCTCCATCCAAGAGACACCAATGACCAGAAAGGCCATGTCCGTCCTTCGCCGGGAGAAACGCGGAGTCAGCCTTGTCGACCAGAAGAAGCTCAGGGGCTCCTCGAGTAGGAGCAAATGCCTCTCGCTCACCCTCTCTGTAAAAACCTCAACAACGCAGAAAGTGTAATTCAGCTTCGTATTCGACTGTCGAATACGCAGATCAATGTCCAGCCCCTGGCCGACAACGTCATCATAGTACCCTTCGAGTCCGAGCCCGTGCCTAGAGTCCCAGAATATGTCCGGCAGCGAGTCAGTCAGCTGGGAGCAGAGGTTCGGGGGCGTGCGGACCCCCGCAGCTCGCAGTCTTGCGCAAGATGAAGGAGCACGTAAAGGGTAAGTTGGAGCCGTAAGAGAGGAGTATGGAGATGGAGTGAGTTGTCATTAGGTAGGAGTCGAGCATGGATTCTAGCACCACGATCTTCGTGCTCTGCCACAGGCCGGAGGATAAGGAAACTTTGGAGAGGGTTGTTGTCAGTTCATCTTTTGGTGTGCGTGCTGCCGCCAACGCCAGTGCGTACCGCGGTACGGGCGGTAGAGAAATGCCTTGGGAGGAGGATGGCTGAGGATATCCATTCTCCCCCTCCGCTAAACTCGGTTCTTCTACCCCACCGCCCCAGCTTAGTCGCATCGCCAGCAATCCTACCCCTGCAGATCATGGCCCTTAACATACCCCATATTTTTGGCCTCCACGCCCCTCTCCACATACACCCGATCCCCAACCGGCGCAATGACCCTTCCCACAGACACCAACTCTTGCGGCGGTAGCAGCCGTGATACTACATCCCTTGATGAGAATATGAAGATATCCCCATACTCAAGCTGTTACCCCGTCTCCGCATTTGGGATCAAACTCAGTATGGGTAGGCGGAGGTGAATAACCCCCTCATCCTGGCTCGTGAGTAGGGGCCAGGGTAAGAGGGAAACAACCGGCATCTTCACCAATAGGTAGAGTCAAGGAAAGCATGCCTTAGAGTATTGCACTAGGAATCTTGTTTGCATTTTAGTGTATAAAACTGTATGTGTCACATGTGCATTGAGTCCCTGATTCCGTTCCATTGGGTGCTCTAAATAACACCCATTCTACATTCCATCCCATTTAAGCGAGACAATAGCCATTATCTGTCAAAAGGGTTTCAATTGCTGACGTGGCTTAACATAGAACCTGAGAGTGCGCTCGATTGCTGGGAATTTATGAATAAATATCCGTGCTAAATCCCATGCTGATATAAAATATTGCAGTTCCCTAGTTACACACCACCCAGCGGCCTACCCTTCCCCCAGAAGTGATCTCCATTGCATTGAAACGGCTAAATAGCTCAAACTCCATTCTCTCACCAGCTTTTGGGCCTCTCATAATCTCGCCCATCATGTCTGAGCCAGCCGGGAAATCAGTCTCAAAAGTAGGCTCTCCAGCACCCTTTATATTAACGAGAACTGCCTGGTGAAAGTGCCAGCGTAGGAGGCCATCAGGCGGCCGGAGTGGGTTATCAATGAACGTCTGGTCAAGATGACGACCGGCGATGTGATAGGGAGCGAGATCAGATGTGAAGCACACAATCTTGTGGTTATCCTATACAATTATTAGTCACGAGGCCTTGAATATCTAGCCCTACATACATCAGGGTTAATTGCCAAATCATAGGAAGCAAAGAACTGATGCATCTCGCACGTGAGCAAGATCCCATTTTGGACAGAGTTGATGGATCCGTGAGACTCTATTGCGGGGGGAATGGTAATCAAATGACTGTAGTTACAATCATTCCACTGCCTCTCATATGCCAAAGGAAATATATGAGTGGCTCGGAAGCCCCTCGACCTTCCAACATGAGCTAGCAACGCCTTCTTGCCTGTTATAACGCATCGCTGATCTCGCTGGAGCACAGCATCGAGGAACGATTCAACACGAGTCCCACACGGCAATGAGGGCGCACAGGTTACCGGGACTTCATCGGTGACACTAACGGAACCTATTCGCAGTTAGTAGCGGCCAATGATGGAAGCAATGAAGAAACCTACCATTAGTGACAACAAAGTAATTGCCTGGTTGAAGCTGTTGCCCATCCCTCCCAACCAGCTGTTTGCGGTCGTCATACAGATGGAAAGTATCGGTAAAAATACAGAAAATCTCCAACATGGAATAGAGATTGGCGTTGGTAATACCTTCAGAGGCCCAGAGGCCTCCGAGCATAGTATCATGATTGTCAGAAGCGTATATGTAAGTATCACGCCATGCTAAGCGATCGGTGGGCGGCGTGTTTGTTTGACTATCTTCATCTATCACAGACATGTTTCGATGAAAAGGGAGGAAAGCTTGTGCTAAGAAGAAGGAAGGAATGTTTGCGATGGCACGAGTTATGGGATAGGCTGCAAGGTAGTGTGGTGACAAAGAAAAGAAAGCACAAACATTAACTAGCGACCGGGTAATCCGTGATTACATAACCACAAAAACCCTGAGCTGGCTAAGAATACCGACGGAGGTCATAAATCAGAGGTCAACCCCTAAATTGAATAGTATTCCTTCTTCCTGTTGCGCCTCCCTTGTCACCCGCCTCGTCTACCACCTAGACATCATAACAGAATATATATATACAAGCTTCTGTATAGCTATCGGAATTTCATGCATTATTGTACACATTCTTATATCGATTGCTTTCATATCTCTACTTAATCGCATTCTTCATTCGCCATACATTTCACCCTATACATTCCACCATACAAACCAACCACCTTTCCTACAATACCGATCATTTCACATTCCAACCAGTGCAACACATCCCAGACAACAATAACGTATCATACCTGACAACATACCGAAAAATACGGAACAATGAAAAATTTGGTGAGCAACACCACAACTTCACAACAAAGTGGCAGTAAAAAATAATGGTTTAAGTGAACAAGCTATCAAAATGGTTAAAAAGAGTTGCTACTAAGAGAAGTGTCAGACCCCAAATCAGAATCAATATTTTCCACCTGCTCTGTTGCCTGTGTTTCCTCTTGTTGAAAATCTTAGACCTTCCTGCAGAGTTGATCCTCTAAGAGGTTTCACACTCACCAAATTTTTTGTTGTGCCGTATTTTTCGGTATCCAGTCAAGTACGTTAATTGCCCGACCATGTGTACGGTTGTAAGCATGGCAATTCATGTACTGTACAGTATGATACCTCAACTCAATACTATAAGCAATTCTTTCATGACAACAGCGATAATTATAAGAAATTGTAAAATTGGTAGAGGTTCGTACCCAGTATACCGCCTACCAGCCTACACCCTCTACCCTGTGAGGCAAACTCCTAGCTAAACCATTGAACCACTCAGAGTGCAAATATCCCCGAATGTCAGTGTGGTGAGCGTTCTGGCAGTGATATATTAGCTAGATGGGGTTGAGTAAGGGTACTCATGTGGGGAACGATACAGAATACGGTGCTAACTCAAGAGGCAAATTTTTCGCTCAGCGGAGGACAAAAGAGCGCTCCATCATGAGCAGTCAGTCTTAAAGGAAAACTTTTCTACTCGCAGAGTATTGGACTTCGTGTTTTATGGTTGAAGATCCCACGAGCCACCTTTTCAATGAGTCCATCGTTTGGTTTCCGAAGGTTAAAACATCACCTATTCCACAATCCATCACATTTAAACGAGAGAATAGCCATTATCTATTTAGAAGGGCCTCAATCACTGGTATTCTTTCACGTAAAACCGGAGAGCAGGCTCGATTTTGAGGAGATTTATGAAGGAATATAGTTTCTAAACGACCAAACGGCTCCAACCCCACTCCCCCCCACTGGCCCCATGACCAACCCACCACCACTCCGTCCCACCCGGGCTGGGTGGGTGGTTGGCCCCGAAATGGGGCTCTCAAGACCCCTTGACAGTACTGAGGACTGCCTGGTGAAAGTGCCAGCGGAGGAGGGCATCAGGCGGCCAGAGTAGGTTATCGGCAACCAGCGATATGAGGATCATTGAGATCAGGTGTGAGGCACACAATCTTGTAGTTATCATACACAATAATTAGTCACGAAAACTTGAAGATCTAGCCCTTCATACATCCGGATTTATTGTCACCTCATAGGCGTCAAAGAAGCCATGCATAGAGCCGGCGAGCAAGATCCCATTCTGAACTGAGTTGATGCATCCGTGGGACTCATTGGCGAGGGGGATGGTGATAACACTATCGTAGTTATACTCATCCCATTTCGCCTGGTAGGCCAGAGGGAATATGTGAGCTGCTTATCTTTTATATCAGCTCGCAATGGGTTGGAATGGGTATGGTGGGCATTGTCTACATAATAGGCGATGGGTGTTGGGAGGCGAGCATCCCAGATATGTTGAATAAACGTGGGAATACGATTTCGGAATGGAGGATATGTTCCGTATAATGCTAGGGCTGTCGGTGGCTGTGGGGTTGTGCGCGGTTTGCGGGCGGCGTGAGGCCTGCTAGGGGAGGCAGTGTTTGTATTATATATTTTACGTTTTTGCTTTTTTCATCTCACTTTCTTAATCCCCCTCCCTCCGCTCTTCACCTTAACCCAGAATAGATTTGTTCTCTCTTTCGGTAGTTTTTGCACGGGCGATTTCCCGAGTAAGGCCAATCTAGATAGCAACATGAGTGACCTCACCCTCCACGAGAAGAAATCTGCCTCTGATTTTCAGCCCCCAACTCATCATACGATTCACAACCATATACACCTCCAAGCTTCAAGAGTATAAAGATGCCAAGCAAATACGAAATTGCCACCGAATAGCCAAGACCCAATCAAAGCTCTCCCATCACAAGGAATGCAACCCAATGCAAAGGAATGACATGGAAAGAAACATAACCGACAAGGCCGTTGTGCACAACATTCGAGTATTCAACACAAATATTAGCAGAGAGGCACTTGGTTGCTGTGCACTAGATACGCATCACCTGTTGGTCTGACTTTCCATTAAGCGCGAGACCCCGTTGCGTTGAGGCGACTAAAAAACTCATACTCCATTCTCTCCTTAGCTTTTGGGCCGTCCATGATCTCGGTCATGATGTCCGAACCAGGTGGGAAATCATTCTCCAAATAAGGCTCTCCAAGGCCCTTCACATTGACCAGCACCGCTTGGCGAAAATGCCAACGTAAAAGCTGATCGGTCGGTCGAAGTGGGTTGTTGAGGAAGGTCTGGTCAAGGTGACGACCGGCGATGTTTTCATAGGTCGCCGCGGACCCAAAACCTACAATTTTGTAATTATCCTGTGTAAATATTAGCAATGAAAACCTGACGATCTAGTTGCTCTTACGTCCGGATTGATTGATACATGATAGGCATCAAAAAGTGCATGCATGTTTGCACTGAGCAATATCCCATTCTGAACAGAGTGGATGGTTCCGTCTGGTTCATTGGCCGGTGGAACGGTGATCCAACGGCTGTAGTTAGACTTATTCCAGTGATCCTCATATGCCAAAGGGAAGATATGAGCGACTTCGAAGCAGGTCCAGTCCCCAAGGTCAGGTCGGAAAACACGCATCCCAGTTATAACGCATCGACGATCGCGCTCACGTACAGCATCACGAAACGATACGATGCGAGGTCCAGAGTGCAACGAAAGAGCACGAAGTAGCGGAGCCTCTTCGGTGAGTGTGATGGAACCTGTTTGGAGTGAGTAAAGACCATGATAGGACAATGTCACCGACAGGATAATGTCGCACATGGCAAATCCGGTTGAAGCCACCTGGCGCAAATCCTGTTCACTTACCAATACGCTTAATTTGCTAGAGATGCGACATTGTCTTATCATGCCCTTTAATTGCCAGCGAAGAAAGCGGAGAAGAGACCTACCATTACTGACGATGAAGTAATTCCCCGGTTGAAGGGGTTTCTCATCCCTTCCAACCAGCTGCTCGTTATTATCCTTTATATCGAAGGTATCGGTAAAAATGCAGATGATGTCCACCATACAGTAGAGATTGGCATTGGTGACGCCTTCCGCAATCCAGAGGCCTCCGAGCAAAGTATCCCGGTGGTTGGAATCATAGATGAAGACATCGCGCTCATGTGCGCGATTATTAGGGGGCATGTTTGACTATCTTGGTCGGTTAATATTTGGTTCTTGTTGGGAATGGAAGGAATGTTTACTTAGACAGAAGAAAGGAATGTTTGCGTTGGTCACAGAGTGGATGTGTGAATCGACAAGGGTGTCTGGGAAATGCCGGATAAGAAGCAAAGTGGCAACAGAAAGATGTGACAATGGACAAAACCACCGAACCAACAACGTTAGCCCTAACGTCGTAGTCAGCACGGGAGCCAGTTGCAACACGGTATGGTGCCGGCACCTGAGAACTTATCCCCATGCTAACCAAAGGTCGACCAAGATTACAACCAACAACACCTAAAGCTTTCCTAATTCGTTAGTAGAGCATACCGTATCATCTCAAATTATACATTTTTTTTGCCAAGACCGGGCGTTGCTTAAGTTGGGTGGTGCCCGGAGCCTGAAATAGGTCTCTTATTTGCCCCAGTAAACATAATAACAAAGGGGTGGGTTTTAGGTGTCCAGTACTTCACCTCCTAGTGCGTGGCGTGATGTTTGATCACCGTCTGAACCCTTGAGAATAGTGATTAGAAGACACTCAGCCTCATTGTTGAAGACACCTAAAACCCACACTTGGGCTACTATGTTTACTGGGGGCATTGAAGGGACCCATTTCAGACTCCGGGCACCATCCAACCTTAAGCAACGCCCGGTCTTAGCAAAAAAATGTATAACTTGAGATAATACGGTATTTACAGATTTTATTTTTAGTATTTTACGGTAGTGGTACGATACGGTAGCTCCTCCTAACCTGCAGGCTTAGTAAGCAACATCGATTGCAAGGTCTCGCAAGAAGTTATGGAACAATTCCTTGAGGTTGACCAGCCAAATATATCCTTGTCTGTTCCGGTCGATGGTTCCTACCCTTGTACAAGGGTAGATCATGAATTGATGGTGCAGAGCAGGGGTGTTTATCCACCGTTGTAACTGCAATTTTGGAACAGGGAAAAAAATTCGCGCTCCAACCCAGCCTGAGGGTCATGCGCGACCAGCACTGAATGCTGATTTGAGGAGAGAGGAAGAGGTGTTGGTATCCTCGCTTAACGGAACGCTAGTGAAGGATAGAACGAACACTAGTAGAAAGTAGGTTGAGAGAAGTAAACGATCATACTTAGAATCATTAGATCTATAGAGAGAAGAAGAATAGTAAAAGTGTCTTAATGATCCGAAGATTACCACTTAATACATGCAGGTGGTGTGCTGGGTTAGACAGCCGAGTGATATCTCATGAATGTGTATAGAGAAATAAATATGAACGAATACAGCCTTTCGTGTATATGGCTTTTTCTTACCATTCCACCTCTTATCCACATTTCATTGCAATGTCTTCGCACTCTACTGATAAAAATCAGTATCTTCTTCCTGTTCCTGGAAGTCGTAGTCCTCTACGCACTTGACTCTTTGATCCTGAAACCTCCGATGATTATTATGATTTTTCTGGTCCTAATTGACTTCAACCTCTTCTACCACTTCTACCAAGCCTGGCTCTGAGTTAGACTATCATATTCTTGATGCTGATTCTGAGCCTGACTGTGGCCCTTCCACCCCCTCTCCTCTTCGCAATAGTGCTATTCAAAATACAACTTCAACTTCAAATACCTTACGTCCTTGAACCCCTGTCTCTGATCTTAGTCCTGAGCCGGGGACATCAGACACCAGCACTCTGGTCCTACGTACTGAAGTTGACAGCACTCTTTGTCATAAAATCCGTGCACTTAAGCACTTTGCCCACTGGACCTATCGCCAAATTGCAGCAGCAACAGGAGTTGCTCTCTCTACTGTGTACCGTATTGCACACCCACCTCTCACTCCCATCCAGAGCCATACCCGTGGCCACCACTCAATTCTCCAGACTCCTCAACGTAACCACCTTATCGACTTAGCCACAGCCTCAGCACAAAATCGCCGTAAGCCGAAATCGCACGGATAGCTGGCCTTGATGCCTGTGACCGGACCCTCTGTCGTACCATGTCTTCTGCTGGATACCATCGGCGAGTTGCAAGAAAGAAGCCATATCTTTCAAATAAGACTTGACAAGAAAGTGTTATAATTCCTTTTCCCTGCAGTTTATCTCTACTTCTAAGTGAGGTAAAATCTGTGAACACTGCGGTAGTTCATTCGCAACAATAGTCAATGAACACTCCTTTATTCGTTATGTAGTCATAATTACTCTGCCCTAGGCTTCTCTACTCTCCTGCTCTTCTATCCTCTAACTCTCACTCTTTTCTACCGACTTTCTGTTCTGCTCCTCCACTTTCCCTCTTTCCCGCTCCTCCTGTCCTCCTTCCCCTCTTCCTCGCCTCCTTCCCCTCTTCCTCTCCTCCGCTCTTTCTCTTTCCTGGGCTTCCTCTTCCCGCTCATCTGCTCTCCCACTCTCCTGCTTGCCCTTTCTCCCACTCTTCCTTAGTACTCCCACTCTCCCTTACTCCAACTCTTACTCACACACACACACTCTCTTTCCCACTGCCCCTCTTTCCCGTTCTCCCACTCTTCCTCTTCCCCGTTCTCCCACTCTGCCTCTGCCTCACTCTGCCTCACTCTTGCTCTCACTCTCCCTCAGCACATCCCTTAGCACATCCTTCCCTCTTGGCCACTCTCACTCTTCCCCGCTCTCGCCCTTCCCCGCTCTCCCGCTCTCCCTCTTCCCTGCTCTTTATCTTCCCTGCTCTCCTGCTCTCCCTTCCCCCCACTCTCCTGCTCTCCCTTTCCTCCACTCTCCCGCTCTGCCTTTTTTCCACTCTACCTCTCTCCTGCTCTCTCTCTCCTCCAGCCAATATTTCCACCCTCTCCATCGAAGAACAGATGCTTCTCCCTCTTCTCTGCACCTCCCTCAAGACTAGTGTTCACATTGCTGCTATTCTCAAAACCCTCTCCAGTGAACTGCACAACCTCTTGTCATGAGTGGCCAACTAGGATCTCGCCCCCCAAGCCCCCAACCTTGCCCCAGTACAGGAGTCCCTGCGTCACTTCACCTCCTGTCTTCCATCAGCTGCTCAGGCCTCTTTGCTCCCCCCAGCGTACCAACATGGCACCACCCGCACTCCCCCAAACCGGTACATGGCCGCCCTCCCTACCTGGTAACACCAACCCATCTCATAAGGCCAAGGGGAATGGAAGAGCTCCTCAAGCACGCCCCCCACCCCAGCCCCCCCACCCAACGTGGTCTGATCATCCCCCTCAGCGGACCCAGACTTCCCATGATATGACATGTCAACCGCCCTCCCGACGGCCTACAGCAACCCTGAGGTGTTTGCCAAAAAATACCCCCACACCAGGGAATCTGCAGAGTTTGCGAGAGGGAAATACGACCCGAGCTCAACATGGATCCCCAGATACCTGGACCCCTCCTGGAAACCCCCCGCTACCATGGCCACCTAGACCACCCACATGTACGCTCAGGCTGTTACCCCTCCCACTAAGGGCTGAAAGGGATGACAGGTGAAGGCCCCTGCCTTGGCTTCCTCTGTTGGGGTTGGGTCGGAAGAGGTTTTTATGAAACCTACCCCTCCTCTTCCTCAAGCTGTACACAGGTGTAACAACCCTACGATTGGTAGCTACAATAACTACCACCTTAGCCCTAATGGTATACCAAGAGGTAGCTGAAGGTGGTGTGGTCTAGTATACTTTGTATACAAGAATGCTGGTTCCCCTAAGGGCAAGGCCTAGGAAACAGTAGAGTAGCCTTGGGCACTCTATTAGGCAGGGTAACCGTTTGGGAGAACATTTGAATAAGGTCACGAGAATTAGGGGAATGGTACACAGATCTCCAAGACGACTTTTGTGGTGGATTGGAGGACTTCCGGAGCGGTTATAGGCATAAGAGGACAAAGTTACCCTACCTTGGGAATTTGGCCATTATGCCCATGGATCTCAGTTACCCTACTGAAGTATCCAAGTTACCCTACCTTCACGGGCAAAGTCATCCTGGAACTTAGAGGTCGATTGTCTCACATTCTATGGGCTCTTAGATGTTCATGGGCGCACAGGAACCTGCGCAGGGAGGCCCCACGCCTGAGTAAGAGTCGCCCAAAGATACTATTGAACTTGTGCAGGTTTAGCTAACACCCCTCTCTGGCCCCAGCATTGGGACGGAGCGTCATTGGCACAGGGCTGGGTAGTTGCTCGTTTGCTACGAAAAAGAGGTGATTGGAGTAGCTGCTGTAACAGTGTATAAGTCGTCGTCGTCCGTCCGACTGAATGTCGGTGGCAGGATATATAAGGCGAGTATAGGTCACCGCCAATAGGGGGGTCACCGATAAATGGTCCTTCCGCCAGCTAGAAGTCTATCTTAGCCTACGGGTAGTAGGGTAGTCTTCCTTGTGGTACTTAGGTAGTCCAAGGAGACCTGGGGGCTTTGGGGACAAATACCTTAGTAACCAGCCAGGATATTCTCCCGTGAAGTGTAGTATTACTATCAGTTGTCACTGGACAGTAGAGGTATGAGTCTTATCACGGTAGAGTATGTTCCGAGAGGCTGGTGTCACAAATCGTGACTAAGCAAGGCAGATTTCACATGACTAATAGTTATTAGTCATAAGGTATGTTTATGTTTCACGCTATGCAGTCAGTTGACTCATAGTTCTCACATGACTCGCACTTGCGTG